>Ga0207689_10002426_pt1 | contig 17350 bp, 13 predicted proteins | sample KBSMisM52_FD_184312 | JGI IMG/M metagenome (GOLD analysis project Ga0207689, IMG submission 184312) | Miscanthus rhizosphere microbial communities from Kellogg Biological Station, Michigan, USA - KBS Miscanthus M5-2 (SPAdes) (version 2) | ecosystem: Host-associated > Plants > Roots >... | reverse complement strand
TGGTTTATTAAAAGGCGATGGGTCTGCAAATCCTTATAAAAATGATTTGATAAAAGGCTTTTCTTTAACCAGCGGGGAAAGAATCGATTTAGTTAATTTCCTGTTGTCACTTTCTGATTCATCTATACTAACCAACAAAAGCTACAGCAACCCATTTCAATATGATGAGACAAAACTATAAGCAGGCGGGGCTATTTTTTTTGCTGTTTATACTGGTAAGTGCGCAGCCTGCTTGTAATAACAGCGGCGGTACTGTTAGTGAAAAAAGGTTAGATGGGTATTCAGATGATGAAATCAAATCAGTATTACTTTCTGCAGATAGCCTGCGCACTTTTTCCTTTACTGAAAAAAGAGTGGATGAAATAAAGAAATCTTTGCAATTGCCAACTCCTGTATTGCTTTGCAAAGATAGTTTGAACAGTAACCAGCAACTGGCACAAATTATAGCTTTGAACGAACCGGCATTTATTCAGTATGCAAAGAACGAAGCCGGTACTCCTTACCGCAATGAAATATTTGGTGTATATCCCGCACGTGAAAGCGATTTTTCAGAAGAGAACAAACCTATTGATATCAAAGATGTGTTCAGGGTCGAAATGTATAACTATGGATTAAACCTCGCTTCAATTGCTTTGATAGATATTAAACAGGGGAAAGCTGTTGGCGTAAATCATATTCCGCAAACGCAGCCTGATATACCTGCCAGCCTGAAAGACCTCGCGGTGCAGATTGCAATCAATTCACCCGAAGTAAAGCAGGCGTTGGGATTTAAACCGGAAGATAGCTTGGCTTTAATGGCCAGTACAAAAACTTCGCTGAACCGTACCCGTTGTGAAAGAAGTCATCATTTATGTGTTGCTCCGACATTTGTTAAAAATGATAAAGCATTGTGGGCAATTGTAGACCTGACTGATTTCAGGTTAGTGGGAATCCGATGGACAAATACGGGAACAACCGGCCCGGCTTCGCCAATTACAGAAAAAAAATTGCAGGATGATAAGATCACTTCCTGTTATTGTGAACTGGAACAATCTTTAAACAAGAATGGATGGAATATGAAGTATATGCTGACCAGTAGCGATGGCCTAAGAATATCGGAAGTTACATTTAACAATCAAGCTGTAATCCGAAGTGCCAAACTAGTTGATTGGCATGTGAGTTATAGCGGGACAGATGGATTTGGCTACAGCGACGCCATAGGCTGTCCCTACTTCAGCCAGGCGGCAGTGGTGGCATGGAGTTTACCTGAAGTAGCTGAACTCAGAAATGATAAAAATGAAAGGATAGGATTTACATTGGAACAAACATTCCGCAGTGAAGGGTGGCCAACTCCCTGCAATTATAATTACAGGCAACGGTATGAGTTTTATAATAACGGCCGGTTCAGAGTTGCTGCCGCAAGTATTGGAAGAGGTTGCGGTAATGACGGAACGTATCGCCCTGTTTTCAGGATTGCAATGGCTGGCGATAAGGATAATTTTTATTCCTGGAATAATAATAACTGGGTGGGCTGGACGCAGGAAAAATGGAATGAGCAAACGCCACAAACAAGTTATTCCCCCGAAGGATATTTGTATAAAACTTCGAACAGCCAAAGCGGATATTTTATTCAACCGGGGAATGGTCAGTTTAAGGATGGTGGAAAAGGGGACTTTTCATTTTTATATGTTACTAAGAACGTTACAGGTAAAGATGAAGGCGAATCCGACCTGGTAACGGTAGGGCCCTGTTGCAATACAGATTATCACCAGGGACCGGAGAAATTTATTGAGCCACAACCGGAGAATATTCTGAATTCTTCTTTGGTGATATGGTATGTAGCACAATTAAAAAATAATGATCAGAAAGGCAATGAATATTGCTGGGCGGAAAGTGTATTACAAAACGGTGTGTATGTTACAAAGACGTATCCATGTTTTTGCGGTCCTCTGTTTATACCAGCCAAAAATTAATGACGAGATTTATTTTCATATGGGCGATTATTTGTTTTCTTTTTGCCGGATGCAAAGAAAAACAGGTTGAGTTCAGAGCGAATGCCTGTAAAGGAAGCCCTGTATTTGTAAAAAGAGTGGCAGGTTTTATTACCCCCAAATCTTATTTCAGTACATCTGAAATAAGAAAGATGGGACTGGTATTGGTAGAAAACCAGGGTAGCCAGGAAAAGCCATCACTACGCTATTACCAGCATTCTTCCTGGAAAAATGCGGGATGGCTATCGCCTATTCAATTAGATGAAACAGGAAATGTTTACACAGCACCGGCTCCTTTTATCAATGTACTGGACAATCCTTTGCAGAAACAAAACACGATTTATAAAGTAGATGGCGTGACCGGGGAAATGAGAGAATTTTTTCAAATTCCTTTACCAGATTCTCTGAACAGCAATAATCCATATGGAGTTCTGGGCCTGCTTTATTTCTGTGAGGGCAATATTTTATATGCTTCAACAATTGCGGGTTCAGACAGGCATGTTATAAGAGGGGGCATATACGCAATTGATATTAAAGAAAGGAAGATAGTGGATCATCTTCCGCAGGTAGATGCAATTGGAATGGGCATCTCGTATGTTAATGGCGAAAGAAGACTCTATTTTGGTACAGGCCGGTCATCTGAAATATTTTCTGTACAGATAAATGCGGACGGAAAATTTGGCGGTAAACCTGAGCCTGCATTTACGCTTGAAGGTTTAGGCCCGCGGGGTGATGATAAAGTGAGGCGCATCCGTTCGGACGAGAATGGTAATTTATTAGTGTATGGTATCGAGTTTAACTATAACCTTATAGCTCCAAGGGAAAAACCAGAAGCTCTGTACGAATTCTGGTATAATAATGAAGGGAAGAAATGGTGGTGTAAATCTATCAATAGTAAAACTACCAGTACAGAATAACCGATATTCTAAAGCCAATATCAGCATACAGGTTTCCCATTATGATATTTTAAAAAAATAATATAAAATCTTTTTGCAATTTTTACTAATGGCCATCATTGATAGTCAGTTAATTCAATTCAAGTTTGCGGGTTTGACTGCGTATTAATGGCATGTCAATGGGAATTTTACTTAGTAGGTATTGGTTCTGCGTATTAGTTTTACTTCGTAATCCGTATTGTAGAATATACCTAATAATAATTCGTAATCCCCATGAAGACTCAATTAAACCCTATCCGGTTAATACTAATCCCAGTGTTAATCTTCATTTCTGCAAAAGCGGGTGCCCAGGTTTCGGGTACAGTATTCAGAGATATAAATAATGATGGTGTACAGCAGGCAACAAACCCTACAGAACCGGGTGAATATGGCATTGTAGTTAAAGCCTATAATGCAGTTAATAGCCTGATTGGTACTGCAACTACTAATGCAAGTGGTTATTACTCTTTCAGTGCAGCACAGGCGCCGTCGGGTCTTGCAGTAAGAATTGAGTTTACGGTAGGCGCAGGGGACCAACCATCTAAAAGAATAGACGCAAGTCATAGTAATGTACAGTTTGTGGTAGCAGGTGCGTCTGCAAATAATGTAAATTTTGCAATAGCAAATAAGAAATGGTTTTCAGATAACAGCAATCCTTATGTAGCAACGACTGCATATACAAATGGAAATGCTAATTCAAGCGGCAGTGGTACTGCAGGCGATAATAATAACCTGTACGTTTTTCCATACGATTTATCTAATGACGGCGGAAGTACACGCAGAGCGAAGAATCAATACTTGGGTGCTATATTTGGCCTTGCCTGGCAAAGGGAATCAAGAACATTGCTGATGGCAGCCTATTTAAAAGCACATGCGAGCTTCGGGCCTAAAGGCATAGGCGCCATTTACCAGACGCAGATTGACAAGAACGGTATTCCAACTACGCCAACATTATTAGTAGATGTTTCATCAATAGGTATTAACGTAGGTACAGATCCACGTTCAACAACTTTACCCGATATTTCGAGTACACCCAATACGGACGCTGGTGTATTTGCTGAAGTAGGTAAAAGAGGTATTGGCGGCATTGAGTTGTCTGTAGATGGAAGAGATCTTTATATAGTAAATATGTACCAGAAAAAAGTAGAGAGAATAAATGTTGGCAACCCGCTTAAATCTTCTTTTAGTGCATCAGATGTTACGGGGAGCTGGTCTATACCTGACCCTGGTTATTCAGGAACTGTATGGCACCCGATGGCAGTAGAAATTCACAATGGTAAAATATATGTTGGGGGTATTTCAGCAAAAGAAACTACCACTGCACACAACATTGCCGACACGGCTAACTTACGCGGCACTGTATACGAATTTAATCCGTCAACCGCGGCTTTTACTACTGTATTGAGTTTTCCATTGTCGCATAGACGAGGTTTTACAAACTCCGATTACAGGTACGAGTATAGAAACAATTACTGGGCAGCTTGGCAAAATAACAGCGATATTTCATTGTTAGGATCATTAAGAACCGGGTTGATCGGCTCCCTTACCGGAAACAATGCAACTGGTATTTACTACTCTCAGCCTATGCTTTGTGATATTGAATTTGATGTGGATGGCTCAATGATATTGGGCATACGTGACCGCTTTGGAGATCAGGGAGGGTATGCCAACTATTTTGAAACGGGAAACGTACTTGGTGAAACATACCGTACTCTTTCGACCGGAGAAGTTTTGAGAGCTGGTAAATCAGGAAGCGTATGGACACTCGAGAATAATGGCTCGGTAACAAATAACGGTGTTACGACAACTACCGCGCGACTAGCCGATAATGCCCCTTCTTTGACGGGTTCGTTTTTTCTCATGCTGGGAACTCCATGGGGTGGCAATTTTGGCCCGGGCGGCGGATATTTTTATTATAATCAGAATTTTACAAAAACAGGAGTACCCGCACCTTTTAATTCTGCCAGTACTATTACAGCGCATTATACCAAATCAAACGGAGGAATCGCTGTATATCCAGGATATAATGAAGTAATGATGTCTGCAATTGATCCTGTAAGTACTAGCTATACAAATGGTATTATCAGAAATTACAATGATGGCGCTAATGCCGGTAATATGTCTGGAAGAATGGAATTAACCAAGTCGACCGGCACTGACCCTACTAATTTTGGTAAAGCTGCTGCCTTGGGTGATTTTGAATTATTATTAGACGCTGAAGCAATGGAAATAGGAAATAAAGTATGGGATGATGCAAATGCTAATGGCATACAGGATGCACATGAAGCAGGTATACCAGGCGTTGCAGTTGTATTAAGAAGCCCGGGTACCGATGGAGTATATGGTAATGGAGACGATCAGACCTGGACTGTAACAACTGATGCGGATGGACATTATTATTTTGATGCAACAATAGTAAATGATAGTCGTCGTCCATCAGCATGGTTAGGTGTAAGTGCGACAAACTCAGGCATACTGCCTGGTTTTGAATATCGCGTCGAAATAAGCCCATCCCAGGCATCGCTGGGCGGTTATCATGCAACAGTGATAAACAGCAGTGTAAACAGTGCGATAGATAATAACGGCGTGTTGAGTGGAAGCAAAGTGATGTATACACTGAATACAGGCGGGTCAACAGCAGCAAACAGTGAGTTTTCCAATGACTATAATATCGACTTTGGATTTACAGGGGTGGCATTACCGTTAAAATTGTTAAAGGTGGCTGCAGTAATGAACGAAGGCAATGTAAATGTAAAATGGAATACCACGGAAGAATTTGATGTAAAAAAATATTATGCAGAACGTAGTATAGACGGCAGGAATTTTACACAAATTGGTTCATTACATTCTAAGGGCAATGGAAGCTTTGGCTACGAAGTGAATGACGATATCAGTAACATTAACGTAACAACAATTTATTATCGGATACGGGTGGAAGAAATGAATGACCTGTCAAGATATTCAGAAGTGGTAAAAATAAACCCGGGCAATGAGATAAGATTGCAGGTATCACCAAATCCATTTACCGACAACATCAGCCTCCAGATCAGTAACACAAAGAAGACAGAAGCAAAAATCAGAATTATTAATGCAACAGGACAGACATTGTACAGTAAAACAATGATGATGGACAAAGGAATAAACAGCATTGTTCTCAATAACTTCAGTAATCTTTCAAAAGGTATGTATATAGTCGAGGTAGCTGCAGGCGATCAATATGCTGCTCATAGATTGATCAAAAAATAATGACGATAAATACGGGGGATGTAATATACAGGCGGCATTTTGCCGCCTTTTTTATTAATGCAAACTGGGAGCCCCTGAATATTTATAATTCTGGATTTACATAGAATTGTATTGATTTTAGAGGATTGAAATTTGGGCTGGAATTAAAGTAACTGAATGTTATAAGGCGGTACATTATAAACAACTTCAATGTGAGAATATACGCGAAAAAATACGTTTGAATTTTCTTGCTTACCCGGGGTTTATAGAGATACACTTAGTTCAAAACGCAGTTATTTATTAGCATGAATAAAAATAGTTCAAGTTTTTTGATATCTCTAAGTGAATAAAATATTGATTTTCAATGATATTTTATTTTTTGAATGCATAAATTACTAATTCTTATATGGAAAAACCCTCAGGTACTTGCACATGTAAAAACCACATTATATCTTGTGTAAGATTTCGATATAAGCATCGGAAAAAGTCGAACCCTTAGAAAACAAAATTGATCCGCTATGAAACAATTGTACTCTGCAATCTCAAAATTTGTCTCGCTTGAATACCTTCCATTTTATAACTGGATTGAGAAGTGTTACTTCAAAGGTTTCGATAACCAATCAAATCGAGTTTTAGTCCCAATTACAAATAAGCCACTATCCTCCTTTTCCCCTAAAGGGTAATAAGGAGTTTAGTTTTCATTTCAATTGGTTTTCCTGCGAAAGCCGTTGTGTTCATGATCCTCTGGGCCAAACATTAATCCCGGACCCTAAATTTTATGTGATGAAAACAATTGTACCCTTTAAGAAAATTTTTGTGCAGACTTTGGTAACGGTATTTTTTATTACCACCGTTTCTTCTGCGAATTCGCAGGCAATCAGTGGCGCTAATGGCCTGGTTTTTAAAAACCCCACATTAAAGTCGGGAAACGATCTGAAGAAAGGAGCTGTATATTTATTTAAAAACGTAACTACTGGTATTGATGCTACAGTAACCATTACCGATCTTGTAAACGGGGCTTCTGTAAAAAAGATTGATGATAACTCAGGAGGTCTTGGATATACTGATGCCTTTCAACCTGAAGTGCAAATTGGTGGAATGGGCGAATCATATGCACTTTTTACAATTAGTTTTATAGATGGAGCGACAGGCTTGTCACAGCAATTACAATCAGTTCAGGCCACTTCATTAGATATTGATGGAAATCTTATCCTCAAAGAATTTGTTGATATTAATATGAATGGTGGTACGGCATCATATATGGGAACTACATTAGAAATATTACTTAAAAGCCTCCCTATAGTCGGTCAGCTTTTTAATGAGTTCAGAGCAGATAATATATTAGGCATCGAACATGATGGCATTGATACAACTGGTAAGGGTGTAATGTACACCGTTAGTAATTCAGACATTAGTTCTTTTTCCGTGAAGTATGGCGCTAAATCTGCAAGCACATCTAATGGCAGCCGCCAGTATAGTCTCTATATGAAGGGTTTTCAGTACCCAAGCCAGATTATTCTGCCACTTGATTTGCTTTCATTCACAGCATATTTAAATAAAAGCAAAGTTGATCTTAACTGGACAACTGCATCAGAAAAAAATGTAAGTCATTTCGCAATAGAAAGAAGTTATGATGGTAAAAACTTTTCAGACGCGGCTACTGTCTTTGCGTTTGGAAATACATCCGCTGCTGCTAAAAAAAATTATACCTTTTCTGACAACGTAACAAGTGCAACAAGTAATATTATTTATTATCGTTTACGTTGTATAGATATCGACGGAAAGTACACCTATTCACCAATAAGGGTTATACGATTGGGAGAACAATCTGCAGATGCAAAAGTACTCGCCTATCCAAACCCGTTTGTAAATGAATTGCGCATTACACTTCCGCAAACGATGCAGGGAAAAGAATTCAGCATAGAATTATTTAACGCAGGCGGCCAGGTAGTGAAGATGAAGAATATCGCAGCAGCCAGCCAGACAGAAACGATCACAACTACTGTTTTAGGCCGTGGGCTTTATGTGATCAGGATTACTTCAGGTACTGAAAAATTACAGTATAAAGTGATCAAAAATTAACGAGTTCATTTTTAGGGTATCAATAAGAACGACCGGATTTTTCTAAATCTGGTCTTTTTTTCTAAATTTGGTTTATACTATAAACTAATTTATATTTGTTTTGTAAAAGGGAGAAAAATGAGAAAGTTGATTTTTTTCATGCTGCTATCGGTTATCATTTGTGACTTGTATGGACAGGTAACAATCAGTGGAAAAATAAAAGATTATAAGGGTAAACCTGTGCCCGGCGCAAGCGTATCCCTGAAAGAAACTTATGATGGAGCTGTAAGCGATTCTTCAGGTAATTATATTTTCACTACTTCTGAAAAGGGAGATTTTATTTTTTTAGTAACCAATATCGGTTATCGATCTTCAGAGCAAAAAATTACAATTGGTACAACTGCGTTGTCCATTGATGTAAGTATAAAGGAAGAGTTAAGTGAGCTAAAAGCAGTAACGGTAATATCCGGCTCATTTGCCGCAGGTGATACAAAGAGAGCCGCAACTGTGTTGACTTCATTGGATGTAGTAACAGTGGGCGGAGGTAATGCAGATATAACTTCCGCAGTAAGAACATTACCGGGGGCACAGCAGATTGGTGAAAAAGAAGGTTTGTTTGTCCGCGGTGGTACAGGTGCAGAAACCAAACAATTTATAGATGGCACGTTAGTCAACAATCCTTACTTCGCCAATGCACCGGACTTAGGAAGCCGTGGCCGGTTTTCTCCTTTTTTGTTTAAAGGAACTGTGTTCAGTACAGGAGGTTATTCTGCTTTGTACGGCCAGGCTTTGTCATCCGCACTGATATTAGAATCAATTGACTTGCCTGAACGCTCGGCAGCTAACCTTTCCGTTTCTCCTATAATATTAGGCGGCGGTTTCCAGGATTTATCAAAAGATAAAAAGGCATCATGGGGTGTTAATTATAATTATGTAAATCTTGTTGCTTACTTCAATATTGTAAAACAAACTCCTGATTATTTTACAATGCCTGCCTTTCATAATGGAGATGCCAATTTCCGCATTAAAACAAAGAATGGAATAATCAAGTACTATACAACTTTCAGTAAAAGTGATATGGGACTACGAAGACAGGATATTGATAGTTTAAGTATGAAAGACGCATTTGGTTTGAAAAATATAAACTGGTATAACAATATAAGCTGGCGTGAAAATCTTGGAAAGGGATGGAAAATGAATTTAGGTGCGGGGTATAGCACGAATACGGATGACATTAACCAGCAATTGCAGGATCAGGATAATAAACAGCAATTTATTACTGATAAGCCCTGGCTTCAGGCAAAAAACTTTACATTAAAAAACCGCCAGGATTTATCGCAGGTAAAAGCTGTATTTGAAAAAAGATTATTTGGTATCAGCACTATTCGCTTCGGTGGGGAATACATGTATTCTATAAATGATAATAACTATAACGATACATTGAAATCAAAACTGGTAGATAATTTTGAATCATTGTTTGCGGAAACAGATATTTATGTAACCAATGATGTAGCTGCAAAGATTGGCGGCCGGTTTGAAAATTCATCTATATTAGGAAAAGTAAACTTTGCGCCAAGAATTTCATTAGCCTATAAAGTAGGTAATGGTGCGCAGGTATCTGCGGCCTATGGAATATTTTATCAAAAACCGGAAAATCAGCAACTCATTTATACCCGCAGTCTCGGATATACAAAAGCGACTCACTATATTCTTACATATCAGAAAACGACGAATGACAGGATTTTTCGTGCGGAAGTATTTTATAAGAAATATGCTGATCTGATAAAGACGGATGCAATTACCTTCAATTATTTTAATTATAATAATGGCGGTTCCGGCTATGCAAAAGGCATTGAATTTTTCTGGAGAGATAAAAAGAGTATAAAAAATTTCGATTACTGGATCAGCTATTCATATCTTGATACCAAACGTGAATATCTGAATTACCCACAGCAGTTATTCCCGGATTTCGCAGCCACACATACTGCCTCAGTTGTTACAAAACGATTTTTTATGGATATAAAAACCGGTTTCAATTTTACCTATAGCTATGCAACCGGACGGCCGTATTATAACTTCATGTACAATGGCACCGGTAATAAGTATGTTATTGCCGACCAGGGAAAAACAAATGACTATCATAGCCTGGGCTTTAGTGCAAACTATGTGCCCAGCTTAGGTAAGCAGAATTCAAAACTGTTTTGGGTGCTTGTGGCGAGTGTAACGAATGTTCTGGGTAATGACATTGTGTATGGTTATAATTATTCTTATAATGGTGTAAACAAAATGCCAATTAACCCGGCGGCGAAAAGATTTTATTTTATCGGGGTATTCTTTAGCTGGGGAGTTGACAGAACAGAAGATGCAATCAACAATAATCTCTGATCATAAATTATATTCAAACAAAAAACTAAACAAAGAAATATGAAAAAGTTCATTGCGGCCATGGCGTTGTTGGCTACTATTTCAGTAAATGCACAAAGTGAAAAATATGTGCAGACTATGAAAACAAATCTTGCAAAGTTTGACAGCGTAAAAACTACTGCCGACTACCAGGCATTGGCCGCGACGTTTGAACGTATCGGCGATGCTGAAAAAACGCAATGGTTGCCGTATTACTATGCAGGCCTGGCATTGACTACTGCAGGTTGGATGGATCAGAATATGGATAAAGATGCGAATGCCGAAAAGATAAAAGCAGTATGCACAAAGGCTGAAGCTATTGAAAAAAATGCAGAGGTATATACAATCAGGAATATGGCGGCCACGCAGCAGATGATAGTAGACCCTCAATCAAGATGGATGAGTTATGGACAGGAGGCTTCTGGTTATCTGCAGAAGGGGATGCAGCTTGATGCGAATAATCCAAGATTATATTACCTGCAGGCAATGAGCGTATTTGGAACTCCGGAACAATTCGGAGGTGGTAAGGCAAAAGCAAAACCCATTTTTGAAAAAGCGATAGCCTTATTCAAGGCGGAAACTCCAAAACCGCTTTATCCTCATTGGGGACAAAAGGAAGCTGAAGCTAAATTGGCAGAATGCCAGTAATAAGATAAAGTTTTTTCTTCGGAGAAAACTTAGTTGTGGTGGGATGTATGAATGATAAAACAAGAGACCGTTTCATGCGAACGGTCCTTGTTCTTGCATAGAAAGAGAGATGTAAATAAAAAAATTAACATGACTATGGAAGAAAAAAGTATCACCGAACAGGAAAGCCTCCAACTCATCAACAAGATGATTTATGAAGCCAAAGGATATTACTATGAAAATGGATTATCCGCGTTAATATACGGTTTCAGCGTTCTTATTTGCTCTGTTCTATCTTTTATAATAGCAAATGGGAATGTTCAATTTCTGTTCAATCCGTTCTATGTTTTAATCCCCATTTTTTTTATCCAGGCATGGATACAGAACCGGCAGGATAAAAAGAAAAAAGCGAAAACGTTTACAGATGAAACTATTGACTATGTCTGGGTTGGTTTTTTTCTTTGTTCTATCGTAAGTCTGTCAGCTTTGTTTGCAGGCTTAAATTACCTTGTGATATCGATCATTCTGATACTTGTTGCCTTTGCCTGTTTATTGACCGGCATGATAACCAAATTCAGGTATCATATTATCAGTTCGATCGTATGCTTATTTTTAGCGGGCATTTCTTTTTTTATGCAAAATCAAAATAGCTACCTGCTGTTAGCTATAGCCGCCACTATCGTATGGATCATTCCTGGTTTTATGCTGCGTTCGAAGTTCAAAGAGGTTTTGAAACAGGAAAAGAATCAATGATTACAGAATGTTTAAAGAATTAGATCCCATATTGCATTCCCAGTTGCGGTTGGCTGTAATGTCGCTTTTAATAAGTGTGAAAGAGGCCGAGTTTACTTTTTTGAAAGAAAGAACAAATGCGACGGCCGGAAACCTGAGTGTGCAGATTCAAAAATTAAAGGATGCACAGTATATAGAAATCACCAAACAATTTAAAGATAATTACCCGCAGACATTGTGTAAAATAACGCCGTCCGGCGTTAAAGCTTTTGAGCAATACGTAAAGAACCTGCAATCCTATCTCGGTAAAAGTTAAATGTCGTTGTTTTTACATTTTCCGGAACAAAGCTTCATTACTTTTGCTTTTAAAAATTGCAATGCCTGCAATTATAAACGTCCGGAATCTTTCCAAGCAATTTGGCGAAATATCAGCTGTTAATGGTCTTTCTTTTTCTGTAGAAAAAGGAGAGGTATATGGTTTTCTTGGGCAGAATGGGGCCGGAAAGTCTACTACTATCAGGATGCTGCTAACATTAATTCAGCCTACAGGCGGAACAATAGAGATACTGGGGTTAAATCTTCAGAAACATCGCAGAGAGATTTTGCAACAGGTTGGCGCTATAATTGAAAAACCCGATGTATATAAATACCTCACCGCAATGGAAAACCTTCGTTTGTTTGCGGCGATGAGCGGCGTAAAAATTTCGGATAAGAATTTTGCGGAGCAATTGGAAATGGTAGGACTTACTGAAAGATCGCACAGTAAAGTCAAAACATTTTCGCAGGGGATGAAACAACGTCTTGGAATCGCGATATCATTAATTCATAATCCGCAACTGATCATATTAGATGAACCAACAAACGGTCTTGATCCACAGGGAATAGCGGATGTACGAAATCTTATTCTTCATTTAAGTAAAGACCTTGGCAAAACCATATTTGTTTCTTCCCATTTATTAAACGAAATAGAGCAGGTGGCGGACTCTATGCTCATTATCGACAAAGGAAAGAAAATGGCTGAAGGAAAAGTAGCGGAACTCTTTAGCCCCACGGATACGATTGTGGAACTTGAGACCGGTGATAATGCAGGTGCCGTACAAAAAATTATGCAGTCATCCTGGAAAAGTATCCTTGATAAAAGTGATGCAGATAAAATAGTGCTTAAACTGAATAAAAATGAGATTCCTCTATTTGCCAGGTATCTTGTAGAGGCGGATATCGATATCGTATCACTCACGGGCAGGCGTTCACTCGAAGATTATTTCCTTACCCTTACAACCTCTAACCAGCATGTGGACGCTTTTAAAAATTGAGCTATTTAAAATATTCAGGCGCCCGCGTACATATATTGCATTTGCGGCAATCGCGGCTATTATCATTCTTATTCAGCTTGCCTTCTATTCAGACGGTGAAAGCTTCCTGCAGTTTGGTATGCAATCACTGAAAGACAGTTTTGACATCAACGGAAAAATATTAAGTGGTTACCTGGTTTGCTTTATTATACTTCAAACCCTGCTGATTCATGTTCCGTTATTAATCGCACTGGTAGCCGGGGATAGTATTGCCGGCGAAGCCAATATGGGCACATTGCGATTGTTGCTGACAAAGCCGGTAAGCCGCGCACAGTTTATGCTGGCAAAATTTTTTGCAACCCTTATTTACACTTTTTTGCTTTTATTATTCATGTCTGTACTCTCATTACCTGTTTCAATAAGTGTTTTTGGTACCAGCGACCTGATCATTATGAAAAGTGAAATGATTGTAATACTCGATCGTCATGATATTCTATGGCGTTATTTTGCGGCATTTGGTTTCGCCGCTATTGCAATGACAACAGTGGCTTCATTGGCTTTTTTATTATCCGTATTTGCTGAAAATTCAATCGGCCCTATTGTAACGACGATGAGTATTGTAATTTTATTTACAATACTGACAACAATGGATATTCCATTGTTCAATGCGTTGAAACCTTTTCTTTTTACTAACCATATGCTGAACTGGAAAGGTTTTTTTGAAGAGCCTGTTAATTACTATGGAATATTTAAATCAGGGCTTGTATTGCTTGGTCATATCCTGTTTTTTGTTTCTCTGGCTATTTTTATTTTCAAACGAAAAGATATTTTATCCTGACAATGACTCCGATCATGAAACATAAAGGCGTTGTTTTGTTTTTTTTATTTGTGCCGTTTTTTCTTTTTGCCCAAAATGAAACTGAGCTTATAAAAAAAATAAAATCAAAATTAGACCAGGTGAATGACTACCAGGCAAGCGGCATGCTGAAAATTGATGTATCGTTTATAAAAGCTCCGAATTCCGTTATAAAAGTTTATTATAAGAAGCCCGATAAATTCACAATAAAGAAAGAAGGAGGTATTTCAATCTTACCCAAAGGAGGATTCGGTGCCAACCTGAACTCCATTTTTATTACTGACAAGTATACAATCGTACCTGCCGGTGAAACCACCCTCAATAATGTCAAAGTAAAAATTATAAAACTTTTACCTCTTGAGGAAAACAGTAACGTAGTTATTACAACGTTGTATATTGACGAGAAAGAACTGCTGGTAAAAAAATCTGTTATAACAACTAAAGAAAATGGTACATATCAAATAGAACTGGCTTACGGAAAATATAGTAACTGGGGCCTTCCGGACACTGTTGTTTTTGTTTTCAATATAAAAGAATATAAACTTCCCAAAGGGGTTACCGTTGAGTATGAAAGTGGTGATAAAAAGTCAAAAATTAACCCGGATGAAAATAAAAAAGGGAAGGTGGAAATAAGCTATTCTAACTACATAATTAATAAAGGAATCCCGGATTCTTTTTTCGGAAAGTAGTTTTACGGACGTAGCCGGCAAAGTGGTAAAACAAATAGGTGATAATGTAAGCAAAGGCTATGTGACAGTGCAGGGTTACCAGTTGGAAAAATTAAGATCACGAACCTATTTTATGGAAGTAATTCAAAGGGGTTATAAGAGGACCGCGAAGTTTGTAAAATAGATTAAGAGATCAATCAGTTGATAAAATGGAAACGGGGGAACTATTGTGCTTCTCCCGTTTCTTCTATTTTTTCGTCTACTGCATTTGCCAACACTTCCGCGGTCATTTTCTTTAAAGGGTTTTTGTGATTTTCTTCGTAGGCGCCGCGTCGGCGGATAATATCAATACATTCAAAAATGGCTGTCAGGAAAGATGATTCATCAGCTTTGTTTTTACCGGCAATATCGAATGCAACTCCATGGTCAGGTGAGGTACGGATGGCTGGTAAACCGGCAGTGTAATTCACCCCTTCGCCGGAAGCCAAAGCTTTGAAAGGAATAAGGCCCTGGTCATGATACATTGCCAGCACTGCATCAAATTTTTTATACTGGCCTCTTGCAAAAAATGCATCTGAACTATAAGGACCAAATGCGAGAATGTCTTTTTGTTTTGCTTCTTTTATAGCGGGTTTGATAAAAACTTCCTCCTCATTTCCAATCAGGCCTTCATCACCGGCATGAGGATTTAATCCCAGAACAGCAATCTGGGGTTTTTCAATACCAAAATCTTTCTTTAATGTAATATTGAGTATCTGAAGTTTGCTTAAAATATTCTCTCTTGTTATAAATTTTGTTATGCTGCCAACCGGGACGTGCTCAGTAACGAGGGCGACCCTGAAATCGCCGGCGTATAACAACATCAACACATCATTTACTCCAAATATTTCTTTTAAATAAGGAGTGTGACCAGGAAAATTAAAATCCTGCGATTGAATATTTTTTTTATGAATTGGCGCTGTAACAAGGCCGTCAATCTGCCTTTGTTTTAGTGCCCTGGCAGCATTTTCCAACGATTTTACAGCATATTTTCCACCTGTTTCGCTAAGTTGCCCGGGCGTAATTACAACTTCTTCTTCCCAGCAATTAAATACATTTACCTGTTTAATATTCAGCCTGTTCAGCTCTTTTGTACTTTGATAGTTAAAGTTGGTATCCGGAACCGATTTGCGATAGAAGTTTATAACCTTATTTGATGCAAAAATAACCGGGGTACATAACTCAAGGACCCTGTTATCTGAAAATGTTTTTATAATCAATTCGATACCAATTCCATTCAGATCACCACAGGATATTCCGATAACGGGCTTCATATTCATAATACCTTTTTTTATTGACTGGTAAAAGTACAGATTTCAGCTTTATTTGCGGGCTCACGATAGTTCGCCATCCAAAAAACAGCAGATTGAATAAGCAATTACTCATAGTGATAATCAGTGAAAATCCAGGCATTTTTACTAAAAAATCACTAAAAAAATGGAGTAGTATCTCTATTTAACCAGTAACCTGAGCGGTGTATTTTGTGCAGTACAATCCAATTCCGATGAAAATGCCGCCATTTTTTTTGTTATCAGGGCTTCTCTTGTCTGCCACTGCCTTTTCGCAAAGCAATATTACAGGTAGCCGCATGAAGGAAGTTTTCCAGGAAACGATTATTCACGGAACTGAAGTCGCGAATATTGGCGACCCCGTACCTTCAGGTAACCTTAATAATCCGTGGGAAATTACATATGGTCCCGATCATTTTTTATGGATTACAGAAGCTAAGGGTTATAGAGTAAGAAGAATGAACCCTGCAACAGGCGCCGTTACAACAATACTCGATCTTAGTCCCGGTGCGTCCGGTTATCTGACTTCCTCACAGCATACAACTTTTAATCGTGAAAACTGGACAAACAGCGGTTCAGTTCCGTGGCCGCAAGGTGGTATGATGGGGCTTGCAATACATCCGGATTTTATGAATACAGCAACTCCAAAAAAGTATGTTTATATCGGGTATGTGCATGATCAGAATACGGTAAATACAGATGGCTCAGGCCAGTTTTATACAAATTATCTTGTTCGCTTTACTTATAACACAAGCACTAATAAACTTGAATCTCCTGTTGCATTGTGTGACACACTGCCCGGAAGTAAAGACCATAATTCAGGAAGAATAATTATCGCACCTGAAGGGGGGACTTATTATTTATATTATGCAGAAGGTGATATGGGTTCCGGCCAGTTTGAAAACCTCACCCGGCCAATCAAAGCACAAAACTCATCTTCCTACGAAGGGAAAATCTTACGCTTCAATCTTGAAGACGACGGTGATGCGGGAACATTGGATAAATGGATACCAGATGGAACAGGCATTGCAGGCAATCCATTTAATGGCACCAATAACCTCGACGACGTATTTTTCCCAAATCCTTGAGACAGCGTACCGACGCGAGCAACCGCAGCACGCAATTGCGTGGCTCAGAAGAAAGACGGCGCGACGTTTAGGGGCGTTAGAAAAAAGGGCCGCGCGTAGCGCGCGCTTCCACGACGCGCTTTGATTTTGCTTGCCGCGCTGCTGCGAAGCCTTTGGCCACTTTGT
>Ga0207689_10002424_pt1 | contig 17357 bp, 15 predicted proteins | sample KBSMisM52_FD_184312 | JGI IMG/M metagenome (GOLD analysis project Ga0207689, IMG submission 184312) | Miscanthus rhizosphere microbial communities from Kellogg Biological Station, Michigan, USA - KBS Miscanthus M5-2 (SPAdes) (version 2) | ecosystem: Host-associated > Plants > Roots >... | reverse complement strand
ATATTCGGAGGGTTTTCCGCACAAAGTATTGCGGATAGATTTGAAGATGCGAAAGCTGAATTTATTATTACCTGTGACGGCGCTTACCGGGGTGCAAAAGATATTCCCCTGAAAAGTGTGATTGATGACGCTTTGATCGGAAACAAAACAGTAAAAAAAGTAATTGTTTATACAAGAACAAGGACGGCAGTGTCAATGATAAAAGGCAGGGACCTTTGGTGGGAAGATGAAATGGAGCATGCTGAGTCACAGGTTGAGAAAGATGGAGTGGTATCATTTCCCGCGGAAGAGATGGACGCGGAAGACCCACTGTTTATTTTATATACATCAGGAAGCACAGGTAAGCCGAAAGGAGTAGTGCATACCTGCGCAGGCTATATGTTGTGGACCAACTACACCTTTATAAATGTATTTCAGTATAAGCCGGGGCAAATTCATTTCTGCACAGCCGATATTGGCTGGATAACGGGACATAGTTATATCGTATATGGCCCGTTAAGCGCAGGCGGTACTTCTTTAATGTTTGAGGGAATTCCTACCTGGCCTGATGCCGGGCGGTTCTGGGAAATAGTAGATAAACATAAAGTCAATATTTTATATACGGCTCCCACGGCTATCCGCAGCTTAATGGGCTTTGGCCTGGAACCATTGAAAGGAAAAGATCTTTCTTCTTTACAGGTACTCGGCACCGTTGGAGAACCGATCAATGAAGAAGCGTGGTATTGGTATGATGAAAATATTGGTAAAAAGAAATGTCCGATTGTAGATACATGGTGGCAGACTGAAACAGGAGGCGTACTCATTTCCAATTTAGCCGGCATTACCCCGGCGAAACCATCGTGGGCCACACTCCCTATGCCGGGCGTACAACCATTGCTGGTAGATGAAAGCGGAAAAGAAGTAACTCAGAAAGATGAAGACGGACTATATAAAGGTAATTTATGTATAAAGGCACCGTGGCCATCCATTCTCAGAACGACTTATGGCGATCATGAGCGCTGCCGGACCAACTACTTTGCCACATACGAAAACCTTTATTTTACCGGTGACGGGGCACTAAGAAACGACGAAGGCTTTTTCCGTATTACCGGGCGTGTGGATGACGTATTGAATGTGAGCGGCCACCGCATAGGCACAGCTGAAGTAGAGAATGCGATCAATATGCATGCAGGTGTTGTAGAAAGTGCTGTGGTTGGTTACCCACATGATATTAAAGGCCAGGGAATTTATGCGTATGTGATTTTCAGTGGCCGGCAAACTGATAGTAATTTAACGAGAAAAGATATTACTACAACTGTTTCAAGAATCATAGGCCCGATTGCAAAGCCTGACAAGATTCAGTTTGTAAGTGGCTTGCCTAAAACAAGAAGCGGAAAGATTATGCGTCGCATTTTACGAAAAATAGCAGAAGGCGAAACTTCAAACCTGGGAGATACAACGACATTATTGGATCCGGGAGTGGTAGATGAGATTAAAAACGGAAAGGTATAATCAATTCAACTATATCAAAAAATAAAGCAGCCCGGATTCAGCTGCCTTAAAGAGGTTTTTCGCAATTAGATTGTTTTTCAGGTAGGAAAAATTTGCAAAAATTATACCTGTTTTTAAAAAATCATAAGAAATTCAATTTTCTTTGAAAAAATTTCTTTTGTACCAATCGTTCTGCTGAATATTTATAATAAAAAGAATACAAGGCCGATATGAAAAATATCTTATGATAAAATCAAAGAAACGAAGCAGGCGAATTTTTAAATGGGTCTTATGGGTACTGCTTTTCCAGTTTGTTTTGATGAATATCAGCGCTTCATTGCATGCGTGGAAGCAGACTCATTTTTATACGGATCCGGAACTGCGAATTCTGAAGCCTTCATCGAAAAATATATTTGTAAAAACATGGAAACTCTTTGCGGGTTTTAAATATCCACGTTCTGTTATCGGAAAGATTCCGTCATTTCCCTATGATACTGTTCAATTAAAAACTAAAGGCGGGCTAAACATTGATTGCTGGTATAGCCGGCCGGATTCTGTTGCAAAAGGAACTGTTATCCTTTTTCATGGGCTTAGTCTGAATAAAAGCTTTATTCTTTCAGAAGCGTCTGTATTCCGATACTGGGGATATAATATTCTAATGGTTGATCTGCGGGCACATGGTAATAGTGGAGGAAATACAACATCGCTGGGTTTTAATGAATCAGAAGAGGTGAAACTTGCTTATGATTATGTAAAAGCAAAAGGAGAAAATAATATTTTTCTATGGGGGATGTCATTAGGTGCTGTTATAATCACAAAAGCGTTTAATGATTATGATCTTAAACCCTCTGGTATAATACTGGAAATGCCTTTTGTCTGTCTTCAATCGTTTTTAGAGGCCCGTTCAAAACTTTTAGGCTTTCCGGGAGAACCATATGGCTTTTTAGTTACAGCGTGGGTAGGAATAGAAAGAGGATACAATGGTTTTGGCTTTCAAATGCCGAAGTATGCAAAAAAAATCAACTGCCCGGTTCTGTTGCAGGCTGGGAATAAAGACCCTTTTGTTTCAGAAGAACAAATCCGGAATATATTTGATAATGTAACGGTAGCTAATAAGCGCCTTTTAATTTATGATGATGCCGCTCATCAATCATTTCTTGGCTATGACCCTGTAAAATGGAAAGAAGAGGTCGGGAGTTTTATGGATAAACCGGAATTGGTTCATCCATAATTTACAGGGTCCTTAGGAATCAGGGGTTACTTTCTGATGGTTACTTTTGTTCCCACAGGAAGATAATCATATAAATCTTCAACATCTTCATTTTTAAGAGCGATACAACCATTTGTCCAGTTCTTATATTTATCTACCTGGTAGTCTTCGTGAGGCCATGTGCCATGAATACCAACACCACCACCTATTGTTGCATTTCTTGGAATTTCGCCGCGCTGTTTACGTTCATTGAACTTTTCGTAGCTTTCTTTAGTAGGATAGTCCAGCATGATGAAACGGTCCCATTTTGGATGCAGCTTCTTTGAAATAATTTTAAAACTCCCTTCGGGCGTTTTTTTATCACCTTCCATTTGCTTGTCATCAAGAGACGTGCTGCCAAAAACTACCGGGTATGTCGCATACCAGCCCTTATCATCATATACCTGCAGCTCGTAGTCGCTTTTATCAATAATGATATAAATAGTCCCTTCGGGGCCATTTGCTTTTCTTTCATGATTTTTTACTACAGGAACAGTTGAAAAAGGTTTGTTATCGGGTGCATGGATAACAGAAATACTGCTACCTAGAAGAATTGAGGAAAATACTGCTGTTAATTTCATAACTATATCCTTAGACCGTCATTCTCAAAACGCAGTTGTATTGGATTTATTTTTTAAGTTTTTGCCTTTAACGATGCATTTGCAATTTTACTCATTCAACAAAAACTATGCAAAGAAAAACCCCGATGGAATTTCCACCGGGGTCACTACTCAGAATAAAGCTTTTATACTGATTATTTTTTGTAAACTTTAGTTTACCAGTTACTGAATCGTAAACCTACGTTATATGGCGTCTGGTCGAGACCTTTGCTCCACATACTTTTGAAGGCATAGCTACCATATAGTCTTACCGGCCCCAGGTTCAGCTCCCCCACGTAGGAAAGCTTCCAGCGTTCCAGGTCGAAGTCATTATGAAGCTTGCTTTTATCATTGCCAATTTTAATTTTCTGACGGGCACTATACAGGTAGCCTGCACTCACACCTGCGCTAAACCCGAATCCGCGTCCGTGATGAGGTGTAAAATTAAAATTGAGCATCAGCGGCACGGTTATATAATCGGCAGCCAACTTATTTTTCTTAACATGCGCGTCAACAAGTGTCTGGTCAATACTTATGTATGTTGGGTTTTTATGAAAGCGTACAGTTTCATTATCATACCGGTAATTGTTTAATTCCAACCCAAGTCCATACTTCAAATTCACTACATGTTTAACCAGGTTAAGACGTTGCATGAAGAACCAGATATTTACATTCACTGATTTGATGGTTCTTAGTTTTAAATTGTCTTTGTTTGCAAAATCATTAGTTACAAAACCTGATGATACTGCAGTCGGATAATTAGTTTTGTCGTTGTAATTCGCAAAACCCAAATCAAGAATAACCCAGTTCGTGCTGATATTAGAAGGCTTATAGTGCCTGTTTGAATTGTTGGAGATGATGATATGTTTATCTCTTTTGCTTTCGGCGTCACCACTACCTGGTTTCCGGATGATGATCATTGTACCTACTTTAATGGTATCGGATGGCTTACCGGTCGTATCCGTCTGCGCAAAGCCGGTCAATACAGTGCATAGAGTAATGCACAGTGTAAATATCCTTTTCATTCGAATAATTTTTAATTGTAAATATTTTATTTCAGTTTTACTGCCAGCGCACCAATCAGCACTTTATCTTCTTTGTCTTCATCGTCAGAAGCGCTGATATTAGTTCTTTTTTCAAAAACCCGGGAAGCTTTCCGGAAAAACCCACGGAGCTTTTTGTTTTTACCTTCTTCGTAGCTGGCACGTACAGGATTTTCTGGGTCACTCTCTGTACTATTGATATACGCAACTTCCGAATTCTTTGTTACAGGTATGTTGTTAATATTTTCTTTAGGTAAATTATTACTTACTGCTACATCAGTTGTTTTTGCAGGCTCACCTGATTTTTTAAGAGCTTCAATAATTTTTGTTTCAGGTTTATTATCAGAAACAACATGGTTAGTTGCAGGATCAGTACTCTTCGCTATAGTTTCATTATTTTTTTCTGAAACAGGTAAAGCGGTTTTTTTCAGTTCCTGTTCTCTCCTTGTCTTCCGGACAGGAATATCATTCTCTTTCTTTTCGGTTTTTGCTGACTTTGCAATTGTATTGATATCATCCTTTGCTATAGCAGGATTGCTCTGCTGTTCTTTCTTTATATCCTTTTCTGCTCTTGTATCAGCATTCTTTTTTTCGGCAGGCTTATTATTGTTGCCGGCAACAGCAGGAGTAATTTCAGCAGGTTTATTCAATACAGTAATTGTTGTGATGCCGATTCCAAGAATTACTGCAGCAGCAACGGCTATCTTCCACCATTGGATAGTTATCACTTTTACCTTTTCTTCTCTTCTGTATAAAACTTCTTTGTTTGTAAAAACGATTTCTTTTTCAGGCTGCAGTTTTGTTTGCTGGTAAATTGCAAGTTCTTCTTTTACCTGCGGATGTGTTTCTGCAAATTTGTAAAATTCTATTCTTTCCCGGTCGTTAAGCTCATTATCGATATAGGCAATCAGGTATTCTTCATAATTATCCATACCGATCACCGAACCTGTTTCTTTCCTTATCAATGATTCTTTTGCCTCAAATACAATTGAATGATCTGCATGCAACGTAGTTTGCTGCAGAATTTCCAGTTCAATGGCCAGGTCAGGATTTTCCTGAACAAATTGTTCAACAGATCTTTTTTGCTCGTGCGTCAACTCATTGTCGACGTACAGCAGAAAAAACTCTTCGTAATTATGGCGATCGATTTTCATGTTCATTTCTTTTTCTCCCCTCTCCAAATGGAGAAGGCAGGGTGAGGTCACATCACGTTTTCGGGTTTTACCAAATAATTTTTTAATTGTACCCTTGCCCGGTGCAGATATACTTTTACCTGGCTTTCATTTAATCCTGTTATCTTGCCAATTTCTTCATAACTATATCCTTCGTAATCTTTCAGCAAAACCAATGACTTTTGTGTTTCACTTAGCCGGTTCAATGCTTCTTCCAGTACCTTCTTCATATTGTGCGCCGGCCTGTCCTGTACTCTTGCTTCATCACTAAATTCTTCTTTTAACTGAATTCGTTTGTTTTTCCGGATATGGTCTATCATCTGGTGATACGCTACGGTGAAAAGGTACGATTTGCTCTTTGAGGCATCTACCTCATCCCGGTTGCGCCACATTTTTTCAAATGCCGTCTGCACCACATCCCGGGCATCTTCTTCATGCCGGAGATTTTTTACGATAAAGCGAAAAACATTGTCCGCGTACGTATTCACACATTCGTTATATTCCCTTTCAGTCATAAACAGCCGGAGCCCGAAGGCATACGATAATTCAGATTAATAATTAGTTTCTATCCGTAGTACGGATAGGACGCCTGTAAAGTTACAGATTTGGAAAAAATATTTGAGGTAGAACCAGCTTGTAATCAGTTGATAAGAACAGTGGAGAAAAACTTTCCGGGGAGGGATTCAAAATCCATCGTGCTGCCTCCGTCGGTGTCTGATTTTTTCTTGGAGCAATCCTGCATGGATTCCTTGCATGGCTCTGATTCAGAAGTAGTTGATTCTAATTTAGCCATGGAAAATAATACGAAAGCACACATCAGACCCACTATTACAGCTACGCTGAAAATTATTTTCCTTTTCATACCAGTTGATTTCTTTATTTGACGAAGGTATCAGCGAAAATGTTACCGATTGTATAAAGAATGTGCGAACTGACGATATTGGTTAGTGAATGGTATCTTTTTCTTCGGGTACAATATATTTGCCGAAATAAAAAGGTTATGAATGAGAATTTAGTTAATCGGATTGCCGCTGAGATTGACGAGATTAAAACCGCAGGACTTTATAAAACAGAAAGAATTATTGCCAGTGCGCAGGGTGCTGAAATAGAGGTAGGCGGTAAAATCGTTTTAAACTTCTGTGCCAATAATTATCTTGGCCTTTCATCCCATCCGAAAGTGATTGAAGCCGCTCATAAAGCTATTGAGCATCGCGGTTATGGCATGAGCAGCGTTCGTTTTATCTGCGGCACGCAGGATATTCATAAGGAATTGGAAGAAAAAATCTCTCAATTCCTCGGGACAGAAGATACGATTTTGTACGCGGCAGCCTTCGATGCCAATGGCGGCGTATTTGAACCTTTATTTAATGAACAGGATGCGATTATATCTGATGCATTAAACCATGCTTCAATAATCGACGGCGTACGTTTGTGCAAAGCGCAGCGGTTCCGGTATGAGCATAATAGTATGGCAGACCTGGAGGCAAAGCTGAAAGAGGCCTCTGCCTGCCGCAGCCGCATTATTGTAACCGACGGTTCATTCAGTATGGATGGAACAATTGCTCAATTGGATAAAATTGTTGAACTGGCTGAAAAATATGACGCGATCATTATGATTGACGAATGCCATAGTTCCGGTTTTTTGGGCAAAACGGGACGAGGTACTCATGAGTATCGCGGCGTAATGGGAAAGATCGATATTATAACAGGCACATTGGGTAAAGCATTAGGTGGGGCATCCGGCGGCTTTACAAGCGGAAGAAAAGCAGTTATTGATATTTTACGCCAGCGCTCAAGGCCCTATTTATTCAGCAATACATTGGCGCCAAGTATTGTTGGCGCATCTATAGCCGTGCTGGATATGCTCACTGAAACAACGGCTTTGCGTGATAAGCTCGAATGGAATACCAAATATTTTCGCACAAAAATGACGGAAGCGGGTTTTGATATAAAACCAGGTGAGCATCCTATTGTTCCGATTATGTTGTATGAAGCGGTAGTTGCGCAGAATTTTGCTGCACGCTTATTGGATGAAGGTATATATGTAATTGGTTTCTTTTTCCCTGTTGTGGCCAAAGGACAGGCACGTATCCGTGTACAATTAAGCGCTGCACATGATCAGTATCACCTGGATAAAGCAATAACTGCTTTTGCCAGGGTTGGTAAAGAGCTCGGTGTTTTGAAGTAAACACCTGGAATAACGCTCCGGCAAGGGTTTTATCGTATTTTTACTAAACAGTATTTTCAAATCTGGCTTAAAATTGGTATAGATATTTAGGTAAAACAAATAACTAATTTTATTTTCGCATATACACGATGGAATAATTCTACCGAATCCCCCCTCTGAGATCAATAATCATTTAATCAAGTTTGAATTTTTAATAAGGGTATGAAAAAAATAATGCTATTTATAATAGCAGGTTCGGTGACAATATTCATGTTATCCTCCTGCGCGGCCAGTAAAAGAGATTGTCAGGGTGTACGCCATACCAAACTGAAAAACGGAATTTATTTATAATATCAGGCTGTTATGAAATTTTAATGATCCTTTCTGTATTGCAGAAAGGATTTTTTATTTCCGGAAGAAAATATATTTATTTAATTGTCGGTATCATTCCTCTTATCCCCATATCCACCACCTGTTCACCTTTCGAAGGTTGCCATTTTCCATCATTTATTACCTCTGTCCATTCAAAACTTTTGTTTGTTGAAAGCGATAACTCAATAACAATATCATTTGCTTCAGTACCAGTTATTTTTAGTTTACCCGGATTAAATGCTGCAGTTACTACACAAGAACCAGCAGGAATAGGAGAAGAAGCGAATATTGGATTTACAACTGTGGTTGCTCCTTCAGGCGATTCGCCGGAAGAAGTAATAGGATAGTCAACGCCTGCGTAACTGATCGTTGTTTCAAATCCCCAATACCCCTGCCTTTCATTTGCATTTACAGTCAAGGTCTGGTTTTTTATCTTGAAGCTTTTGAGGTAAGTATTGAAACCAATAAATGAAGCAACGGTACCTATGTATTCCTGGTTAAATGCAATTCCATTGATGACTGTGTCAACATAGTATTTGATATCGTAATTCTGGTAAGCCAATGAAACACGCAGCCACTCATATTCTCCCGGCGTTATGTCTTTTATTGGTACCGAATAGAATGTTTCATTGTTACCGGCAAAATTGGCTTTTTCAAAATCAATTGCTTTCGATCCTCCTGCTGTAGTTTCATCTGCTCTGTATAATACAGCGCCACTTCCCAATGCAGTAAACGCAGTTGGCGCCAGTTCCACATAATGCGCACTCATTTTATTGAATACAGGATTTTGTCCTGCATGTCCGGCAGTTAATCCGGCAGGCTGACCAATATTATTCAATCTTGCCTGCGTTGAATCAAATTTGAATTTAAAAACCAGGTTAGCTGTTGTTGTGGTTGTGCCTGTTGTTGAATCCTTCTTACAACTAAACAGCAGAATACATGGAAGTGTCAATAATAAGAGGTGGCATGGTTTCATGATTGGCGGTTTGTTTTTTAACGGTGGTAGTATTTTAAAATTGTAATGTATTGTGTGGTATAGTATAAATACATGTCCTTGCCATTACCTTTGCAAAAATTTTAACAAGCTATGCGCCTGACCCTTTTTGGATGGATTGTGATTTTATGTTTTTCCTGTTCGTCAAATAATGTGAAAACTGATAATAGTCTCAAAAAATATTTCGATGAGAACAAGGTAGATGGTTGTTTTGCTTTGTATGCTAATGGAACAGGCGAGTTTACTATCTATAACCTGCCCCGCTACAGGGACAGCGCTTACCTTCCGGCATCCACATTTAAAATCGTGAATTCACTGATCGGCCTGCAAACGGGTAAGATTGTAAACGATAGTATGATAATTAAATGGGACGGTATCAAAAGGCCGGTAGAAGCCTGGAATAAAGATCTTTCTATGTATGAAGCCTTCCGGGTATCGGCTGTTCCATACTACCAGGAAGTGGCCCGCCGTATCGGCAAGGATACCATGCAGTTCTGGCTGGATAGCCTTGCTTATGGCACAAAAAAAATAACTACCAGGGTTGACACGTTTTGGCTCGATAATTCGTTAAAGATTAAGCCGGACGAAGAACTGGGCCTGGCAAAAAGACTATATTTTAATCAGCTTCCTTTTTTTAAGACTAACCAGGAAATTGTGAAGAATGCCATGTTATTTGAAGACAATTCAAATTACAAATTGAGTTATAAAACCGGGTGGGGTTCCGAAAATGGAAAACAAATAGGCTGGGTCGTAGGATGGATTGAAGAGAACAGGCATCCTTATTTTTTTGTTTTAAATATTGAATCGCCGGAAAAAGATTTCGATATGGTGAAGGTGCGGATGAAGATGCTGAAGGATATTTTAGCCCGGTATGGGTTTTTGCAAGGAAAGATGTAACAGAATCCCTTTAAGTCTGCGATTGTAGCATAATATTTGAAACAGTTAATTGTATTAACCGGGAGAATTATACGGATGTCATTTTCAGTCTTTAATCCTGTAATCGCCCCTTCTTAAAATCCATCATTTGGGCTATCAATTTGAACATATATTTTTTTTCTGGCTTCTTATCGCAATTCCCATTTTCATTCTTTTGTTCTTTCTTTTACTAAAATGGAAAAAGAAAACAACAAAACGGATAGGCGATGCAAAGCTTGTGAAAGAGTTGATCAAGGATTTTTCTCCAAAATTATTTACGACAAAATTTACGCTGCTTTCTATTGCATTTACTGCAGGTGTTATTGCAATGACAAATCTGCGCAGGCCAGGTGATGCAGACAGTGTAATGAGAAAAGGAATTGATGTTGTGTTTGCACTCGATGTAAGCAAAAGTATGTATGCAGTAGACCTTCAGCCAAACAGGTTGGAAAGGGCAAAGCAAATGATTGTGAAAATGATGGATGCAATGCCTGATGACAGGATAGGGTTGGTAGTATTTGCCGGCAGGGCGTACATACAGATGCCATTAACTACCGATCACGGGGCTGCGAAATTATTTGTTACCTCTGCAAGCCCTGACGCGGTCGTGAACCAGGGAACAGTAATTGCGGATGCGATGCAGATGAGTGCGAACGAGTTTAATTCCAAAGAAAGAAGGTTTAAAACGGTTGTATTAATCACGGATGGGGAAGACCATGATATGAATGCCCTGCAAAAAGCAGATGAAATGGCCGATCAGGGTGTAATGATCAATACAGTTGGTGTGGGTTCTGTGGAAGGTTCAAAGATTGTTGATCCGGTTACAGGCGAAAATAAGAAAGATGCAATGGGCAATGAGGTCATTAGCCGCCTGAATGAAGTAGAATTAAAACAGATTGCCGAAAAAACAAATGGCACTTATGTTCACCTTGAAAACACAGACGATACAGTGAGTGCCCTGTTAAAACAATTATCTCAGATTGATCGTAAAGCATACGGCGACCTGGCATTGATGAATTTTACAACGTATTACTACTGGTTTGCGGGTCTGATGTTTTTGCTATTGATTATTGAAAGTCTTATTCCCGAACGAAAAAGAAAAGTGACTGCATAATTAAATGTGCAGATAAAAAGTTGAAATAACATGTTTTCTAAAATATTCATATTGATTGTTGCTGCATTTTCATTAGGTATGAAAGGTTTATCGCAGGATACAAACGAAATGATTTATTCTGCGAATGATCTGTATAAAAAGCAGGAATACGAAAAGGCTGAAAAGGCCTTTGATAAGATAATAGAGAAGGACAGGTACAATACAACGGCAAAATTCAATTTAGCGAATACCTATTTCCGCAGAAGTAAAAAAGACGATGCCGCAAAAGCATTTGATTTTTTGACAAGTGACGGGCAGCCCTCTGAGTTGCGTGAAAAATCATACTACAATAAAGGTGTTGTTTTAAGCCGCCAGGAAAAACTGGAAGAAAGTATTGAAGCCTATAAAGATGCTTTGCGTTTAAAACCATCTGATACGTCGGCGAGAGAAAACCTGCAAAAAGCTCTTTTCGAATTAAAGAAAAAACAACCTCCTCCTAAAAAAGAAGAGCCCAAGCCCAAAAAAAACCAAGATCAGAAAAAGCAGAACCAGCAGCAACAGAAAATGAGCCAGAAGGAAGCGGAGCAGCGCCTGCAGATGATGGAACAGAAGGAAAAACAGGTATTACAGCGGATGCAGTCCGAAAAATCAAAATCCGCGGCAAATACGGTTGCGAAAGATTGGTAATTATTGACCAGACCACTGTAAAGTTGGGGGCATATCCTTAATCAGACTCTCTTCTTTTTCTTTGTTAGCTTTGCATTGATTTTGAATTAACACATTAGCAAATCAGCATATTATCATATTTGGCTTATGCAATTTTATTGCGAATCATTAACAGAATATAAGCGGTTAAAGACAAAGGAAGTGAAGATCGGTGATCTCTTGCTTGGTAATTTTCATCCGATTCGCATACAAACAATGACGACAACAGACACAATGGATACAATTGCGACTGTTGAGCAAAGTATCCGTTGCATTGAAGCGGGTTCGGAATTGGTGCGCATTACAGCACCTTCAAAAAGAGAAGCGGAGAATTTACTGAATATAAAAAATGAATTAAAGAGGAGAGGATATACAACACCGCTTGTAGCCGATATTCATTTTACACCGAACGCGGCAGAGATTGCAGCGAGAATTGTGGAGAAGGTTCGCGTCAACCCCGGCAATTATGTTGACAAGAAAAAATTTGAACAACTTGAATACTCAGATGCAGAGTATGCTGAAGAGATTGAACGTATCCGTGAACGTTTTACTCCGCTAATAAAGATTTGTAAGGAATACGGAACTGCGATGCGTATCGGCACTAATCACGGTTCGTTGAGTGACCGTATTATGAGCCGTTATGGTGATACACCGATGGGAATGGTAGAAAGCGCAATGGAATTTTTGCGTATAGCAAGAAATGAATCCTATCATAACATTGTGCTGAGCATGAAAGCAAGTAACCCGCAAGTGATGGTGCAGGCCTATCGGTTGCTGGTAAAAACCATGGATGAAGAATTCAAAGAATGCTATCCATTGCACCTGGGGGTAACAGAAGCTGGGGATGGTGAAGATGGACGAATAAAATCTGCGATTGGCATCGGTACATTGATGGAAGATGGGTTAGGTGATACTATACGTGTTTCGCTTACAGAAGATCCTGAGTTTGAAATACCGGTATGTAAGGATTTGGTGAAGAGGTATGAAAATAGTCAGAAAGTCAGAAAGTCGGAAAGTCAGAAAGCTGATATCAGTAACAATAAAGTTTCTTCCGGACTTCCGGACTTGCCGTCTTTCAATTTCCCCTATTCACCGTTTGAATATAAGAGAAGGGAAACTTTTGCTATTGATAATATTGGCGGCAAACATGTGCCGGTTGTTATTGCAGATCTGAGTAAGATTGAAAAAATTACCCCGGAAGATTTGCAAAGCATAGGATACATATATGATGAGTTGACTGATAAATGGAATATCGGTGATGCAGCAGCAGATTATATTTTTATTGTTAACCAGGAATTAGATTTTGCTTTACCAGGGACATTGAAGGTTGCTGTTTTTTATAAAGACTGGATAAATGCTTCAGATAAAACAAAATACTTTCCGATCCTGGATACAGATCAGTACCTGGATAATACTATTCAAAAATCACCTGCCCTCAATTTTGTAATGGTTGACTGTTATAGTGAAGGCTATCCGGTACCTCCATTAGAAACTTTTTTCAATCGGGTAAGGGATGATAAAACAGCGGTTATAAGTTTGAGCTCAACGAACAAAAACGCCATGCAAAGTATACGCCGGATGTATGTTGAACTGGAACGTAATAAGATAAATAACCCGGCAATTATTCTTTGCGACAGCAGTCATGCAACAATGGATGAAAACCTTATACATTATTCAGTAGAAGCAGGAGCATTATTATTGGATGGATTTTGTGACGGCATTAGTTTTGGTCATCATTTTATGAATAAAAATATTCCTACTGATTTCAGGTTGATGAACTCCATCGCTTTTGGAATATTACAGGCCACAAGAACAAGAATTTCAAAAACAGAATATATCAGTTGCCCCAGTTGTGGCCGTACTTTGTTTGATTTGCAGGAAACAACTGCAAGGATACGTTCGGTGACCAATCATTTGAAAGGAGTGAAGATTGCAATAATGGGTTGTATAGTAAATGGCCCGGGAGAAATGGCCGATGCGGACTTTGGTTATGTAGGAAGCGGTCCGGGAAAGATAACACTATACAAAGGCAAGGATGTTATAAAAAGAAATGTAAACAGCGATATCGCAGTTGATGAACTCATCAACCTGTTGAAAGAAAATGATGCATGGGTTGAACCAGCTGCAGTTACTCAGTTCTGATAAATTTTTTCAATACAGGCACAGCCATCATACCTGACGCGTCACGATAATCAATCTTCTGAACATTATGGGGATGATGAAAACGGTATCTTTTACCTGTAACACTACCGGTAATAGTTAGCGCAGTAAGCCCGATATATTCAAACTCTGGATCCTTCCACATCTTTTTTGGTATATCGCTTTCAGGAGCATTGCTCAAATGAAGTGTTTCCTGTTGAAGCTGTTCTCTTTTGTTTCCACAGTTGCACATAGTATAAGGTTTAATCTTCTTTATAATCAGGTTTATCCGGCGGTTTATTTTTAAAGCTTGCCGTTGCCTGTTCCAGCAGGCAGGCTGCGCCTGATAATGCCAGCCAGTATAAAAATCTCTCAAACCAATTAACACCAAAATAAATACCAAAAGGCAAAGCTATCCAGATGCTGACACAATAAAAGCAGTCGAGCAGGCTTCCAAAGAAACCTGCTCCCGCTGCTTTTCGTAAACGATAGATGATATCGAATGGCCCGTCCTCTTTTGATAATAAGTGTGTAATGCGCCAGGCGACTAATGATACTATTATAAACCGGAAAACATCCATTCTGATTTATTTCTTGTTAGCGATTATGCCGGTTCCAAAGCAAACGCTGCAAGACCTGACGCATCGAGAAAATACAATTGGTTACTTCCATTTGTAGTTAGCACCGAAACTCCCAATTGCTCTGCAAAAGCCGCTTTACCACCTTCACTGCAAATACCCAGTAACTGCGCCGGTGTAAATGTATGACGGTATATGCTACTGCTGTCGCGGGAGTATGCCCCTGCATCACCTATTACCATTCCACTTGCGTTGGTTAATGCAGATTGTGCGGGATCACTACAAGTACCTTTTTGAATTCCAAACCCGAATGTTGCAAAGTTATTCGGATGATAAGCCCTGAATGCAACTTCAATATTCGCATTAGGAGGGTAAGGCACAAAGCCGCAACAATCTGTTGTTACTTCTGAGCCATTTACTTTTATTTTATAAATATTTGCTTCGGCTGCCCTGTTGTCAATTCTTGTATTCATTTTAAAAGCATCCGCATTTGCTACACCATTTAAAACGAGGTACTGATCCGGCGCATCAACAGATGGAGCAAAGGTATCGTAGTGCGGTACCTGGAAAAGCTGTTTGGGAATCGCGGCTAATTTATTCCCATTAAAATCAAAGAGCTCAAGGAAAAATTCATATAAACCATCAGTGAGTTTAGCCGAATCAAAACTTATTGTAAGTGTGTTCTGGTCCCATAAAGGACTAAGCTCAGCAGCATTCACCGGTGCTGCTGAAGGATAAACCGGCGGAATGATATACAAATCATCATTGCCATTTTTTGAATAAGGCCCGAGTTTAAATGAGTTTGAACCGATATGCTTGTGCATCAGCACATCGAAATACTCATAGGTGTATGACTTGTATAATTCCTGTCCCCCATGCAGAGATACAGGACTGGTTAATATAACGGGAGATAAATCTGCATTTCTTGTTTTTCTGTAACTCCAACGGTAATAATACATGCCATTCGAAGGTAATCCGCTTCCGAATTGAACTATAAAACCCAGCGTGCTTCCAAACGGACGACGATAATCACCAACTGCATTTCCGCTTGCCCATACAGATACATCACTCAATCCTATACGATTAAAATTTTTTCCTTGTATCGTTGAAATAAGATTTGTCTGTTGTATATGCACCACACTGGCCGCACTGCCAATTGTTTTTATCCAGATAATATCTCCATCAATTACATCATTGCATTCCCACCGTACTCTTTCATCAGTTACACGTATTGTAACATTACTGCCGCAGGTATAGTTCCAATAGGTATTACATGGAATATTTGGGCGGTATACAGTTGTCCATACTCCATTGATAAGATATTCAACCCAGAAATAAATATCAGGTTCATCACCATCATACCAGTAAGTATAAGTTGTATCGAAGTTGCCTGATAAATCAGTATAAACTACATCTATTTCATTACAGCGATAGAACCAGGGCCACAACCAGGGAATCCAACAGAAATAGGGATGAAAGAGATGATAATAATCCACTATTGTTTTTCGTATATCATTTGCATTACCGGAGAGCAGTTGCTTTTTTATTTCAGGTAATGCCTGAATGGATGAAAATGCCTGCTGCGCTCTCTCAACTGTGCTTAAAGAAGCATCAGTAAATTGTTTATTCTGTGAAGCTGAAAATGTTTCACCAGATTTAAACTCAGAGACTGCATTAAATTTTGTCAACCGGTTTTGTAAAACAGCGGATGGTAACGGTCCCGGCGGTAAAGGTTGCGGGTTGAGTTCAGAAAGAACCGGACCTGGATCGGGGCCTGGTTCAGGAACCGGAATAGGCCAATCTGGTTTTACAATAATTTCAGGGATTTTTAAAATGATATCATCGGGTATGCGGTAAATCCACCACCATATCCGGTCAATTTCGCAAATATGTACCCGTGCGTTACAAATACCGCGGTCCTGGGAAATGTTCCCGATTGAAAAATTCTTTATTACTTTTCCCTTGATGCGGCAATGACGCCAGTTCCAGAATTTGACGAGATAATCCGGAATGGGTAATACATTTAATATTCCGCGCGGATCAAAATTTAACACAGCTTCATAGGGTTTATATCTTTCCAGTTCAGCAATTGAAGTAACCGTATCAATGCGGCTATCTGCCGAAGGAGCGATAAACACCCGTAGCTCTCTTGGGTCTTTATTATACGTTTTAAATTCGACTGCATCTTTCTGTACTTGCTTTTTCTCCAGCAATTTTCCGCTTCTTGAAAAAAGAAAAGAGGTAAGTTTAATATTTTCCTGTGGTTTTGTTTCAAACGATACAGGAATAATAATACTATTTGATTCTTTTGGCATAAAATAAGGTTTAATGGTAAACAAAAAGGGTACAGACAATGCTTTGATCAATCATTAATCACAGGCGCCGGCGGGCAACACCTGTATTCCTGTGATTTTTCCAATAGTTCAATCTGTTTGCGCAGCAAATCATTTTCCAACTGCATTCTTTCTTTCACGACAGGTTCGCATATATCGCAATCATCCAGGTAGCCTTTCACAATGATGCCTGCCGTGGGTAAAGAAAAGTCGGCTTCAAATTCGATGGTTTGTTTTGTTTCAGGAGTTACCTTACCCGCTTTGTCAATAAGATTCTTGGCGATAAGCTGTTCATCCACTTCTTTTAATGCTTTTGCTCTCGTATCTCCGTCTATAGGTATTGTAAAATTTTGGTCGGTATTAAAAACGGGAATTGTCAGCACCTGTGCTTGTGCGTTAGCAAGGTCTGCGAATTGTATGGCAGCAGATCTGTTAGCAAAGCCTGCAGCAGTATTTGCATCAGTTGTTTTTACAATAGCTGCGGTAGCGGGCACATCCTGCGGTACCAGTGCAATCGGCAATTTGCTG
>Ga0207689_10002423_pt1 | contig 17357 bp, 16 predicted proteins | sample KBSMisM52_FD_184312 | JGI IMG/M metagenome (GOLD analysis project Ga0207689, IMG submission 184312) | Miscanthus rhizosphere microbial communities from Kellogg Biological Station, Michigan, USA - KBS Miscanthus M5-2 (SPAdes) (version 2) | ecosystem: Host-associated > Plants > Roots >... | reverse complement strand
TCGGCCCGCAGCGGGCGCACGGCCGTGCCGATCGCGAAGAACTCCGTGGTGTGCCCGCCCCACCGGTGCCCGTGCGACCGCAGCTGCACCCCGACGATGCCCTCCGCGTGCAGCGCCTCCGCCTCGGCCTGCATCCGGCTCATCGCGAGCTCGCGGGCGTCGTAGAGCGCCTCGGTGAACTGCGGCAGCTCGACGTTCTGCCCGATGTTGTTCATCGCCTGCCAGAACCGCTGGTGGGCGATGTGGTAGACGCACGTGCCCATCACCATGCCGAGCGGCGCGTAGCCCGCCTGCACCAGCGTCCAGAAGTCCTGGCCGGACAGGTCGGAGGTGAACGGCTGGTCGCGGTTGTTGCGCCACGTGCGCCCCTCGGGCGCCGGGTGGTCGGACTTGACGGCCGTGCCGACGGCGATGAACTCGGCGAGATCCGAGCCGAACTCCTTGAACTCGATGTCCAGCCGCACCCCGACGATGCCGTCGGCGCCGAGCTGGTCGGCCTCGACCTCCATGCGGGTCATCGCCAGCTCCCGCGCGTGGTACATGGCCTGCGAGAGGATGTCGAGCTCCTGGTTCTTGTTCCACCGCCCGAACTGGAAGCCGACGTGGTAGATGCTCGACCCGAGCACGAGCCCCAACGGCCGGAACCCGGCCTCGCGCACGAGCAGGAACTCGTTGACCGAGAGGTCCGAGGTGAACAGGCTCGTGGCCTGGCCGGGGCGCATCTCGGCGAGGCGGCGCATCGCGTCCTCGGGGATGCCCAGCTGGGTGGGGTCGGCGGTCACGGGCGGCTCCTCTTGAGGGGCAGGTAGGTCAGGGACCGGCTCGGCGCCTCGCGCGAGCGGTGGAACTGCGTGATCGCCGTGGCGATGATCGTGGCCTCGGCGACGTGGTCGGTGTGGCCTTCCCCCGGCTCGATCTCCCAGGTGGACAGGCCCATCGAGGCGATGACGGCGCCGTCGGCGCCCACCGCGCGGATGCGGTGCTGCACGAGCATGCGGGCGTCGGCCCGGGTCTGGTTGACCAGCTCGGTGTACGCGCCGACCTCGATGTTGCCCGCGGTCCAGGTGCGCTGCTGGCGGGTGTTCCAGTCGTCGTGGCGGATCCCGACCGCGATGCCGAGCGCCAGCTCGGCGGGCATCCAGCCCGCGAGGACCAGCTTGGCGACGTCCTGGCCCTCCAGGTGCGTGGAGAACACCCGGCCCGGACGGGTCGCCGAACGCGCGCGGACGCCGGTGCCCATGGCCGTGAACTCGTGGACCGCGTTGCCGAGGTTCTGACGCGAGAGGCGGACGCCGACGATGCCGTCGGCCCCGATGCCCGCCGCCTCGGTGACCATCCGGCCGATGGCCGTGGCCCAGCCGTTCTCCTGCGCGTGCGCGTACGGCGCGAACCCGGCGCGCGGGTGCGAGCCCGAGGTGATCGTCTGGCTGTTGGTGCCCCAGCCGACGGACCCGCAGCCGTAGTAGCTCGACCAGCCGATGCGCTGGACCATCGAGCCCATCACCTCGCCGACGGGGTCGAAGCCCGCCACTTCGAGGCCCGCGGCGGCGGGCGCGGACAGCAGCGACGTCCACGCCCCGCCCTCCGCCGCGCGGCGCATCCGCTCGGCGGCCACCGGGGGCAGCCCCCGCCCGTCCCAGTCGGCCACACCCTCGACATTAGTCACGTCGGGCGACGACCCACCGGAAGGTGCTGTGGAACAGGTACGACCCGTCGGCGCGGCGGAACGGGGCGGCCGCGGTGGCCAGCGCGGCGGCGGCGGCCTCCGGCCCCAGGTGCCGCTCGACGTGGCGCAGGTTGCCCGCCGCGAACATGCCGCGTTCGAGCGTGCGTCGGTCCGGCGGCGCGTAGGGCACCGCGACATCCCCGGCGGCCGACGGGCGCAGGCCCGCCGCGCGGAGCAGCTCTTCCAGCACGCCGGGCTCGCCGATCGGGCGGCGCGGCACCAGCGCCGCGTCCGGGGCCAGCGCCTGCAGGTCGTGGGTGACGGCGACGAGGTCCTGCGGCCCCGCGCCGCCCCAGTTGCACACGGCAACCCGACCGCCGGAGCGCGTGACCCGCGCGGCCTCGGCGAGCGCGGCCACCACGTCGGGCGCGAACTGGAACGCGTTGAACCCGGTGACGACGTCGAAGGCGGAATCGGGCCACGGCAACGCCTCCAGCGTGCCGACGCGCAGGTCCGCGCCGGGCACCGCGGTGCGGGCGAGGGCGATCATCGCCTCGGCGGCGTCGATGCCGTGCACGGCGGCGCCGCGGGCCCTGGCGAGCGCCGCCAGCTCGCCGCTGCCGCAGGCGACGTCGAGCAACGTCGTGCCCTCGCCGACCCCCACCGCGGCCAGCACGGCCTCCCACGCGGGGCGCGACAGCGCGGCGAAGTGCTCGGCCCGCACGGCGGCGCCCGCCGACCACCGCCGTCCGTACGCCTCCGCCACGCTCTCCCCGACCACATCCCCACTGTCGCAACCCCCGCTCCGGGCCGCCCGCGCACCCCGCCGCGCGAACGGTGGGCGGGTGCGGTGCGGGATGGGGACATGCGGGCTGCCCCGCCGCGCCGCCGCACGGCTGGCGGGCGGGTGCGGGGTGCGGACGTGGCCTGCTCGCACCCCTCGCGTGACCGCTCGTCCGGTCGGACGCAGGCGTGCGCCGTTCGCCGCGTCCCTCCGACCGATGGCCTGATGCGGACCTTCCGGACAACGGCGGCCGCGCTTAGCCTCGATCGCGGATCACGATTCGGTTACGCGCAGGGCGCCGCGCTCCCCCACGGGCGCCCTCCCGGATCGTCGACCGGAAGGCATCTGTGGCTCGACACCGCAGGCGCGCCCCCCGAGCGCGCCTATCCGTGGCGGCCCCGCTCGTGTGCGGGACCGCCGCCCTCGCCGTCACCAGCGGCGCGATCGTCCTCGTCAACGGCGCGGCGCCCACCCCGCGCGCCACCACGGCGGCCTTGCAGCTGCCCACCGACGTGGCTCCGGTCGCGGGCCCCGTCGCGGCGCTGGTCGAGCCGGTCACCGCCGAGCCCCGCGTCGTCGACGCCGCCGACCTCGTCAAAGGCGTGCGCCTGGCCGAGGAGCAGGTGCTGGCCCGCGCCCGGCAGCAGGCCCCACCGCCCGCGGCGCAGGCCCCGAAGCCCCAACTGCAACCCAAGGTGCGGGCCCCGCAGCGGGGCAGCGACTGCGGCATCTCCACGTCCGGCCTCGGCGCCGTCCAGCCGCACGTGCGCGCCGCGGCGCAGTTCCTCGGCTGCCGGTTCGGCGAGCCGAAGATGTACGGCGTGGCGGGCCGCGCGGGCACGTCCGACCACCCGTCGGGCCGGGCCGTCGACTTCATGGTCGACCCCGCCACCGGCGACCGGCTCGCCGCGTGCGCGCTGAAGAACCGCGCGACGCTGGGGATCACCTACGTGATCTGGCAGCAGCGCATCAACTTCGGCAGCGGCTGGCAGCCCATGGAAGACCGCGGCGGCGTCACCGCCAACCACTACGACCACGTGCACGTCTCGTTCGGCGCGGCGGCGGGCGGGTCCCCCAACGCGTGCTGAGCGGGCCCCGCTAGCGTGTGAGCCTCCTGTGCTTCTGCATCGATGGAGATCTCCATGCGCGTCGGCGTGCTCACCGGTGGCGGCGACTGTCCCGGCCTCAACGCGGTCATCCGGGGGATCGTCCGCAAGGGCGTCCCCGACTACGGCTACTCGTTCCTCGGCTTCCGGGACGGCTGGCGCGGCCCGCTCGAGGCGCTGACCAAGCCGCTGGACATCCCGGCCGTGCGGGGCCTGCTCCCCCGCGGCGGCACGATCCTCGGCAGCTCGCGCACCAACCCGTTCGCGATCTCCGGCGGCGTCGAGAAGATCAAGCGCAACCTGCAGAACCTCGGGGTCGACGCCCTGATCGCGATCGGCGGCGAGGACACCCTCGGGGTGGCGACGAAGCTGTGCGAGGTGGGTGTGAACGTCGTCGGAGTGCCGAAGACGATCGACAACGACCTCTCGGGCACCGACTACACGTTCGGCTTCGACACCGCGGTCAACATCGCGATGGAGGCCATCGACCGGCTGCACACCACGGCCGAGTCGCACCACCGGGCGCTGATCGTCGAGGTGATGGGGCGGCACGCGGGCTGGATCGCGCTGCACTCCGGCATGGCGGGCGGCGCGAACGCGATCCTCATCCCCGAGGTGCGGTTCGACATCGAGCAGGTCTGCCAGTGGGTCGAACAGCGGTTCCAGCTCGACTACGCGCCGATCATCGTCGTCGCCGAGGGGGCCAAGCCCAAGGAGGGCGAGGAGTCGCTGCTCTCCGGCGAGAAGGACGCGTTCGGGCACGTGCGGCTCGGCGGCATCGGCGACTGGCTGGCCAGGGAGATCGAGGCCCGCACCGGCAAGGAGGCGCGCACCACGGTGCTCGGGCACGTGCAGCGCGGTGGCACTCCGACCGCCCGCGACCGGTGGCTGGCCACCCGCTTCGGCCTGCACGCCATCGCTGCGGTGCGCGCCGAGAAGTGGGGGCAGATGGTGGCTCTCCGCGGCACCGACATCGTCACCGTGCCGCTGGCCGAGGCGACGAAGGAGCTCAAGGTGGTGGACCCCGCGCTGTACGCCGAGGCCGAGGGGTTCTTCGGTTAGACCAAAGCGGCGCGGCGGGCCCGCCAGGCGCGCAACCGGCGCCAGCCGCGCAGCACCCGCGACCACAGCAGCACGAGCAGCAGGATGCCCGTGACGAGCAGCAGTGCGGCGATCGCCAGCGCCAGGCCGGGGTTGAGCACCGCGAGCGTGGTGACCCCGGCGACGGCGACGTCCTCGCCGACGCTCACGGCGATGTTGCTCGCGGGCTCGGGCGAGGTGTTGATGATCAGCCGTAGGCCGCCCTTGACCAGGTGCGATGTCAACGCGGCCGCCCCGCCGGCCGCGGCCAGGATCGCCGTCTGCAGCGTCGGCGCGTCCTGCGCCATGAGCAGCCCGATGACCGCGCCGACCGTGGGGCGGATCGCGGTCGAGACCGCGTCCCAGAGCGAGTCGAAGTAGGGGATCTTGTCGGCCACCAGCTCGACGACGTACAGGATCGCGGCCACGACGAGCACGTCGGTGCGGGTGAGCCCGAGGGGGATTTCGGCGACCTGCCCGAACCGCCCGATGAGGCCCAGCACGAGCACCACCAGGTAGGCGTTGATCCCGCTCGCCCACCCGCTGGCCAGCACGACCGGCAGGAGCTCCACCGGACCGAATGTAGCGCTAGACGATGCCTTGCCGCGTCGCCGTGTAGACGATCTCGGTGCGGCGGCGGACCTCGAGCTTGTCGCGCAGGTTGCGCACGTGGAACTTCACGGTGGCCTCGCTGATCACCAGCCGCCGCCCGATCTCGCGGTTGGACATGCCCACCGCGAGCAGGCGCAGCACCTGGTTCTCCCGCTCGGTGAGGGTCGCGGCGCCGAGGCCGCGGACCGGCAGCGGGTCGTCGCGCATCACGTCGGTGACGACGGGCGCCGACCCCCGCGAGTCGAACACGCTCTCCCCGCGCAGGAGGGACTGCACGGCGCGGACGATGTCGGCGGTGTCGGCGCCCTTGCGCAGGTAGCCGTGCACACCGAGGCGGATCGTGCGCATCATGACGTCGCGGTCGCGGCAGCCGGTGAGCACGAGCACCCGCACGCCGCGGTGGCGCTCCAGCAGCATCCGCACCAGCTCCACCCCCGCCGCGTCGCCGCGGCCGAGGTCGACGTCGAGGATCACGAGATCGGGCGGGCAACGGTCGGCGATCACCAACGCGTCGCGCGGGCTCGCCGCCTCGCCGACCACCGTGATCTCCGGGTCGGGGGCGAACAACTGGCGCAGTCCGAATCGGACGATCGCCTCGCCGTCGACGATGAGCAGCCGCGCGGTGCGGCGGGCGACGGCGGGGCGATCCAGCACGGCGTCGGTCGTCACGGCGGCCTCCTCAGCGAGTGTGCGCTGAGGGTAGGAAGGGCCACGTTGCCCCGACGTTGCACAGTGAAACACTCGGCGGGTTGCTCGTCCGTCACGCGCACGGGAAGATGGCCGGATCCCGTGAGCGATGTTGCCCGGAGAGCTGATGACCCAACTCGGTGCCCACGATCCTGTGGGGCACGCCCATGTTTTGCACGACGTGTTCGAGTCCGTCATGTCGGGCGACGAGCCGCGCGTCGCCCCGCGGTCGCTCATCAGCGCGTCGTGGGAACGGAGCCTGGCCGCGCACGTCGACCCCGACCGGCGGATGCCCCGGGTGGTGCACAGCGACGACGCGATGACCGATCTCCGCAACGCTCATCCGCTCAACGACGTGATGCCGCTCCTGCGCAGCACGCTGGTGAGCATCGCCGACGAAGCGATGCACGTCATGCTGGTCACCGACGCCGACGGCACGATCCTCTGGCGCGAGGGCGCCACCCGGCTGCTGCACGCGGCCGACACGACCGGCCTCTCCCCCGGCTTCAGCGTGTCCGAGGCGTCGATCGGCACCAACGCCATGGGCACCACGCTGGCCGTCGACGCGCCGGTGACGATCCACTCGGCCGAGCACCTCGTGCGCGCCTACCACATCTGGACCTGCGCCGCGGCGCCCGTGCACGACCCCGACACCGGCCTGATCCTCGGCGCGATCGACATCTCCGGCCCGATCCACACCATCCACCCGGCCATGGCCCAACTCGTTTCGGCCACCGCGCAGCTCGCCGAGAACCAGCTGCGGGTGCGCCTCGCCATCGCCGACGAGCGCCTGCGCGTGCGCAACATGCCGCACCTCACGAGCCTGCACGGCCGGGAGGGCGCGCTCGTCACGCCGAGCGGACGGATCATCGCGAGCGAGCCGTACGGGATCTGGCCCGAACGGGTCGCGGTGCCCGAGGGCGGCGGCCGGGTCACGCTCGCCGACGGGCGCGAGATGGAGGTCGAGCCGCTCGCCGAGGGCTACCTGCTGCACGCACCGCGGCGGGCGACGTCCACGCCGCACCGCAGCGCGTTGTCGCTGCGGTTCACCGGCGACGCCGCGCCACGGGCCACGTTGGACGGCCGGTCCGTGCCGCTCACGCTGCGCCCTGCCGAGCTGCTCACCGCACTCGCGCTGCATCCCGACGGCCTCACCGCCGAGCAGCTCGCGGCCGCGCTCTACGGCGACGACGGCAACCCCACCACCGTGCGCGGCGAGGTGCTGCGCCTGCGCGGGCTCATCGGCGCCGACGTGCTGCGCACCCGTCCCTACCGGCTGGACGCGGTGGTCGACACCGATTTCGACGCCACCCGCCGGGCGCTGCGCAGCGGGCAGGTCGCCGAGGCATTGCGCGCGTGCGCGGGGCCGCTGCTGCCCCGCTCGGACGCCCCGGAGATCCGCGAGCTGCGCGACGAGCTGGCCGCGGGCCTGCGCCGCGCGGTGCTCGACAGCGACGACGTCGAGCTGCTCGCCGCGTTCGCCACGCACCCCCTGGGCGCGGACGACCTGGAGACCCACGACCGGCTGGTCGAGGAGCTGCCCCCGCACGATCCCCGCCGCCCCGGCTTCGCGGCCCGGCTCACCCGGCTGCTGGCCGAGTGAACCGCACCCCTCCAGCGGGAGGGGTGCGGCGTCCGGCGGTCTACTCGACCGTCACGCTCTTGGCCAGGTTGCGGGGCTTGTCGACGTCGCGGCCCAGCACGACGGCCGCGTGGTAGGCCAGCAGCTGCAGCGGCACCGACATCAGGATCGGGTCGAGCTCCGGCTCGTTGCGCGGCACGATCACGGTGCGGTCGGCCAGCTCGGGCGGCAGCTCGCGGTGCGCCAGCGCCACGACCGGACCCTTGCGCGCCTTGATCTCCGACAGCGTCGAGGTGTTCTTGTCGAGCAGCTCGTCGTCGGGGACGATCGCGACCGTCGGCATCTCCGGGCTGATCAGCGCCAGCGGCCCGTGCTTGAGCTCGGCCGACGGGTAGGCCTCCGCGTGCACGTAGGAGACCTCCTTCAGCTTCTGCGCGCCCTCCCGCGCCACCGGCCAGCCGCGGCGGCGGCCGACGTACATCACTCCGGTGCTCTGGGCGATCAGCTTGGCGACGTCGGCGATGTCCTCGGACTGGTCGACGATCTCCTGGATCTGCTCCGGCAGCCGCTGCAGGCCCGCGAGGATGCGCTTGCCCTCGGTCGGGGCGAGGTCGCGCATCCGGCCGAGGTACACCGCGAGCAGCGCGAACGCCGTCACCGTGTTGGTGAACGACTTGGTGGCGGCCACCGACATCTCCGGGCCCGCATGGATGTAGATGCCGCCGTCGACCTGCCGGGCGATGGTGGAGCCGACCACGTTGATGATGCCGATCACCCGGCCGCCCTTGCGCTGCAGCTCCTGCACCGCGGCGAGGGTGTCGATCGTCTCGCCCGACTGGCTCACCGCGATGTAGAGCGTGTCCGGCTCGACCACCGGGTTGCGGTAGCGGAACTCCGAGGCCGCCTCCGAGGTGGCGGGCATGCGGGCGAGGTCTTCGATGAGCTGCGCGCCGAGGTCGCCCGCGTAGCACGCCGTGCCGCAGCCGAGGATCTTCACGCGCTTGATCTCGCGGGCCTCGCGGACGGTGAGGTTGAGGCCGCCGAGCCGGGCGGTGTCGAAGCGCTCGTCGATGCGGCCGGAGAACGCGCGGGCGATCGTGCGCGGCTGCTCGGCGATCTCCTTGATGAGGAAGTGCGCGTGGTCGCCGATCTCGGCGCCGACGACGTCCCAGTCGATCGTGGACGGGCTCTTGGCCGTGGAGTGGTCGTCGATCGTGTAGGTGCGGTAGCCGTTCGCGGTGATGGTGGCGAGCTCGCCGTCGTCGAGGTAGACGACCTGGCGGGTGTAGCCGATCAGCGCGGCGACGTCGGAGGCGACGAACATCTCCTTCTCGCCGATGCCCAGGAGCACGGGGCTGCCGTTGCGGGCGACGACGATGCGGTCGGGCTCCTCGGCGTCCATGATGGCCAGCCCGTAGGCGCCGACGACGGAGCGCAGCGCCTGCCGCACGGCCTGCTCGAGGTCAGAGGCGCCGTCGGCGAAGGCCTTCGCGACCAGGTGCGCGACGGTCTCGGTGTCGGTCTGGGAGGTGAACTCCACGCCGTCGGCGGTGAGCTTGGCGCGCAGCTCGTCGGCGTTCTCGATGATGCCGTTGTGGACGACGGCGATGCGCTGCGCGGTGTCGACCTGCGGGTGGGCGTTCTCGACGGTGGGCTCGCCGTGCGTGGCCCAGCGCGTGTGCCCGATGCCGGGGGAGCCCTTGAAGCGCGCCGGGAGGTCCGCGGCGAGGTCGGCGACCCGGCCTTTCGCCTTGCGGACCTTGAGCCCGGAGCGCGTGCACACGGCGATGCCCGCCGAGTCGTAGCCGCGGTACTCCAGGCGGCCGAGCCCCTGGAGGAGGATCGGGGCCGCGTCCTGCGGCCCCACGTATCCGACGATCCCGCACATGGTGTTCCCTCTCTCGTTCTTCGTTCTCGCTATCCGTAGACGAGGCGGCGCAGCTGTCGGACGGACAGCGGCGGAGCCGCGAAGCGCCGGGCAGCCAGCTCGGCGGTGATCTCGTCGAAGATCCGGTCGTTGGTCAGGCCCCGATGCTTCAGCTCGGCGTGGCGGCGGCGGACGTAGTCCGGCACCGCCTCGCCGTAGTACGCCACGACCTCGGCCACCACGCGCGCCGCCTCGTTCGGGGTGAGCGGCGTGCTGCGCACGAGGTGGGCGACGAGATCGTCATCGGCGGGCACTTGGGCGATGGTGCACCGAAGCGGCGACAATTGCCAGCGAGTTGCCCGATACCGGGCAGGTTCGCAGGGCATTGTCACCATCCGGCAACCCCGGGTGGCCACCACCTACCCTTTGTCACGTGCCGACGCACGAAAAGGTTGCGCCATCGCTGCTGGTGCACCTGCGGCGCGCCCGTGATCACGTCGACCGGCACTACCGCGAGCCGCTGGACCTCGACGTGCTCGCCGCCGTGGCGGGCGTGTCGAAGTACCACTTCGTGCGGTGCTTCGAGGCGACGTACGGCGAGACGCCGATCCGCTACCTCACCCGGCGCCGCATCGAGCGCGCCCAGGACCTGCTGCGGGCGGCCAACCTCACCGTCACCGAGGTCTGCATGCTGGTGGGCTTCTCCAGCCTCGGCTCGTTCTCGTCGCGGTTCGCCCAGTTGGTGGGCGAGACGCCGACCGCCTACCGCGACCGCTGGGCCGCGCGCGGCGGCGCCCGGGTGCCGGGGTGCTACCTGTTCATGAAGGGCGTGCTCGACCCGGCGGGCACCACAGGAGCGCAATCTGGGAGAAGGCCACCGCCGCCCTACGGCCCTACGGTGAACACATGATCACGAACGTCTCGCTGACCACGGTGTACTGCCTCGACCAGGACGTCGCCCGCGAGTTCTACGTCGACAAGCTGGGCTTCCTGCCGGGCACCGACGCGACCATGGGCGACGATTTCCGCTGGGTGACCGTGTACCACCCCGACCACCCGGAGCTGGAGATCACGCTCATGAAGCCCGGGCCGCCGCTCGACCCCGACGCGGCCGACTTCATCCGCCGCCAGCTCGGCAAGGGCCAGATGGGCGGGCTCGGCCTCACCGTGGACGACTGCCGCAAGACCTACGACGAGCTCTCCGCCCTCGGCGTGGAGTTCGTGCAGGAGCCTTCCGAGCGGCCCTACGGCGTGGAGGCCGTGATGCGCGACGTCTCGGGCAACTGGCTGGTGCTCGTCGAGCCGCGCGCGTTCACCCCGGAGGGCTGAGCCCACGCGGCGGGCTCAGGCGGCGGGCTCCAGCTCCCCGGCCGCCCACAGCCCGGCGTAGACCCCGCCCGCCCCGAGCAGCTCGGCGTGGGTGCCGAGCTCGACGATCCGGCCCCCGTCGAGCACCGCCACGCGGTCGGCGCGGGCGGCCGTGGTGAGCCGGTGGGCCACCACGAACGCGGTGCGACGGGCGGTGACCCGATCGCCCGCGGCGAGCACCGCGGCCTCCGTGGCGGGGTCGAGGGCCGCGGTGGCCTCGTCGAACAGCAGCAGATCGGGATCGGCCAGCTCGGCGCGCGCCAGGGCGATGAGCTGGCGCTGGCCCGCGGACAGGCCCTGCCCGCGCTCGCCGACCGGGTGGCGGAACCCGCCCGGCAGGCCGCGCACCAGCGCCAGCGCGCCCACCGCCCGGGCCGCCGCCTCGATCTCGGCGGGCTCCGCGTCGGGGCGCGCGTAGGCGATGTTGGCCGCGACGTCGCCGGTGAACAGGTGCGGCTCCTGCGGCACCACGCCCAGCCGGTGGCGGTAATCGGCGAGGCGGTAGCGGCGCACGTCGACCCCGTCGACGAGCACCGCGCCGCCGTCGACGTCGTAGAACCGGGCCAGCAGCTTGACCAGGGTGGACTTGCCCGCACCGGTGGCGCCCACCAACGCGAGCGTCTCGCCGGGCGCCACGTGCAGCGACAGTGCCTCCACCGCGGGCTCGGCACTGCCCGCGTAGGCGAACGAGACGTCGGCGAGCTCCACCTCGCCGCGCAGCCGGGCGGGCACGGGCGCCGCCTCGCCCACGGGCTCCGGCGGCACCGCGGTAGGGGTGCGCAGCAGGTCGGCGATGCGCGCGAGGCCGATGCTCGCCTGCTGGTAGCCGTCGAACACCTGGGACAGCTGTTGCACCGGGGTGAAGAACATGGCGAGGTAGAGCAGGAACGCGGTGAGCACGCCCGGGGACAGGTCGCCCGCGGCCAGCCGCGCCGCACCCACGCCGAGCACCGCGGCTGTGGCGACGTCGGACAGCAGGGTGACGGCAGGGAAGAACGTGGCGATGTAGCGCTGGGCCCGCAGCCGGGAGCGCCGGTAGGCGGCGCTGCGCTCGCCGAACCGGGTGGCGCTGTGCTCCTCGCGCACGTAGGCCTGCGCCACCCGCACGCCGGACACGTTCTCCTGCAGGTCGGCGTTGACGATGCTGACCTTCTCGCGGGCGTCGGCGTAGGCACGCGAGGACAGCCGTCGGAACACGACCGTGGCCGCGATCAGCAGCGGGAGCACGGCCAGCGCCACCAGCGCCAGCTCGACGTCGGTGAGCAGCAGCGCCACGGTGACCCCGACGACGGTGAGCAGGCTGACGATGGCCTGAGCCAGGCCGGTCTGCAGGAACGTCGACAGCGCGTCGACGTCGGTGGTCATGCGGGTCATGATCCGGCCGGACAGCTCGCGCTCGTAGTAGTCGAGCCCCAGCCGCTGCAGGTGGGCGTAGCTGCGCACGCGCAGGAGGTAGAGCACGCTCTCCCCGGCTCGCGCCGTCGCCACCGTCTCCAATGCGATGACCAGCCAGCTCGCCGCCACGACCGCGATCCCGAGCAGCACGGCGACCACGAGGACGCCGGGCATCTGCGCGGTGATGCCGCCGTCGACGGCGTACCGGGCGATGTTGGGGAAGGCCAGCGCGCTCAGCGCATCGAGGGCGACGAGCGCCACGGCCACGGCGACGAGGCCGCGCACCGGGTGCAGCAGCCGGGCCAGCCGGAAGCCGGGATCGGGCGCGGTGGGGTCGACGGGCAGCCGGGGCTGGTCCGGCGGCGGCGGGAGGGCCTCCACCGCGGCCAGCAGCTCCGGGGTGGCGGGGACGCCGTTCCACAGGCCCGGGCCACCCATCCCGCCTGCGGCCTCCTGCCGATCCGTGCGCTCGGCGGCGGGCCCGTGGGCGGGCCACAGCTCCGGCGTGACCCCGCCCGCGGGCACGACCTCCCGATCCGCGGCCCCGCCGATCGCGAACAGCTCGCGGAACAGCGCGCACCGGGCGATGAGCTCGGCCTCCGTGCCGACGTCGACCACCCGTCCCTCGTCGAGGACGGCGATCCGGTCGGCCAGCGCCAGCGAGGAGCGCCGGTGGGCGACGAGCAGGGTGGTGCGGCCCTTGGTGAGGGCGCGCAGCGTGTCGTGGATGGCGGCTTCGGTGGCGGTGTCGACCGCGGACGTGGCGTCGTCGAGCACCAGCACCCGCGGGTCGGTGAGCACCGCCCTGGCCAGCGCGACGCGCTGCCGCTGCCCGCCGGAGAGCGTGAGCCCGCGCTCGCCGACGAGCGTGTCGTAGCCGTCGGGGAGGCTCTCGACGAACGCGTGCACCTGCGCGGCCCTCGCGGCGGCCAGCACCTCGGCCTCCGAGGCGTCGGGGCGGCCGTAGGCGATGTTGGCCCGGATGGTGTCGGAGAACAGGAACGCCTCCTCGAACACCACGCCCAGCTCGCTGCGCAGGTCGACCAGCCGCAGCGACGGCAGCGGCACCCCGCCGAGGCGCAGCTCGCCCTCCTGCGGGTCGTAGAAGCGCGGCAGGAGCAGCCCGACCGTGGACTTGCCCGAACCCGGCGGCCCGACCAGCGCGAGCGTCTCCCCCGGCGCCACGGTGAGGCTGACCCCGTCGAGCACCGGCTCGCGGCGCGTATAGCCGAACGTGACGCCCTCGAGCTCCACGCCCAGCGGACCCTCCGGCAGCGTGGCCGGGTGCTCCGGATCGACGACGTCGGGCTGCGAGTCGACCAGGTCGTACACCCGCTCGACGCCCGCCCGCGCGAGCTGGGCCGCCACGACGAGCACGCCGAGCATGCGGGCGGGCCCGACGAGGCCCGCGACGTAGGTGGTGAACGCGAGGAAGGTGCCGAGGGTGATCGACCCGTCGAGGGCGAGCCACCCGCCGACCCCGATGACCACTACCTGGCCGAGCGTGGGCAGGGCGGCCAGCGCGGGGTTGAGCCGGGCCGTCATCCGGGCCGCGCGCAGCCGCTCACCGAAGAGCCGCCGGGCCCCCGCCTCCAGGGTGGCGACCTCCCGGGCCTCCTGCCCGAACCCCTTGACGACCCGGACGCCGGTGACCGTCTCCTCGACCTGCTGGGCGATGTCGGCCGCCTTCTGCTGCGCCGACCAGGTGGCCGGGAACAGCGCGCGGCGGCTGCGCATGGTGATCCACAGCGCGAGCGGCAGCACGACGAACGCCACCAGCGTGAGCAGCGGCGACAGCCACAGCATGGCGGCGAGCGACACGACGACGAGCACGCAGTAGCCCAGCGCGAGCGGCACGATCGACAGGAGGCTCTGCAGGAGGTTGAGGTCGGTGATCGCGCGGGACACCACCTGGCCGGTGCGCAGCGCGTCCTGCCGCTCACCGTCGAGCCGCTGGACGGCGGCGAAGACCTGACGGCGCAGGTCGTGCTGCACGTCGAGCGCGAGCCTGCCGCCGAGGAACCGCCGCAGGAACGCGGCCGCGAAGCGCACGACGGCGAGCCCGAGGAACGCCGCGACGATGGGCCCGAGCGTGGCCGTGGAGCCCGCCACCGCCTGGTCGACCGCCGATCGGGTGAGCAGCGGCCCCACCGCATCGAGGCTCACCCCCAGCGCCGACGCCACCAAAGCGGTGATCGCCACCGCGCGGTGGCGCATCGCGGCGCGGAAGAGGCGGCGGATCCAGCCGGGGGTGGGAGCGTCGTGCACGGGCTCCACGTTAAGCCCGGGAACCGACACTTCTCACCCGAGTAGCGCCGCGGTGATCGTCTCCGTCGTGAACCGCTCCCACTGCGAAGGGCTCCAGCCCCGCCCGGTGAGCACGCCGTAGACCTCCGGGCCGAGCAGCGCGCAGAGCACGTCGACCGCCTCGTCGACGGGCCGGTTGAGCGCCCCCCGCCGGTCGAGCTCGTGGGCCAGCTCACCGAACGCCGTCGTGCGCTGCTCCTCGTTGACCGCCCACTGCGCCGCCATCTCCGGGTCGGTGACGGCGGCGTCGCGCACCACCGCCATGATCGGCCCGACGCGCCGGTAGATCGCCGTGCTGCTCACCATCCAGAGCTCGACCACCCGGCGCGGGTCGGGCTCGGCGCGCAGCTCCGCGAGCCACGGCCGCTCCAGCAGCGCGACCTGCTCGTCGTCGCCGACCGCCGCGACGTCCACCGCCTCCTTGAGCACGGTGCGCTTGTTGCCGAAGTGGAAGTAGACGGTCTGCACGGCCACCCCCGCCCGTGCGGCGATCTGCTCGAGGGTCGTGACGCCGTAGCCCCGCTCGATGAAGAGCTCGGCCGCGGCGTCGACGATCCGGCGCCTGGTCGCGCGGGTGCGCGCGGCACGGGGCTTGACGGTCTCGGTCACGTGTTGCATTCTAACTCTAGAGTTCAACTCTAGTGAAACGAGGCGTACGGTGCTCAGCGGTTTCCACCACGTCAAGCTGCCGGTCAGCGACGTCGTCCGCAGCCGCGACTGGTACACGCGGGTGCTCGGGTTCACCACCGACATCGAGTTCGTCGAGGACGGCGTGCTGATGGGCGTCGGGTTGGCGCGCGTTGGCATGCCCGCGGGCATCGCGCTGCGCCACGACCCGGAGCGCGCCAAGGCGATGGCCGGGTTCGACGCGCTCGCCCTCCTCGTTCCGACCCGCGACGAGGTGCACGCCTGGAAGGCCCGGCTCGACGAGGCGGGCGAGCCGCACGGCGGGGTCGTCACGGGCCACCGCGGTGGCGCGGTCCTCGTCGGCCTGCACGACCCCGATGACATCGAGATCCGTCTCTACGCAGACTGAGGAACAGACCGATGGAACAGATGACGATCGACGGCGCGACCATCGCGTGGTCGGACACCGGCACGGGCGAGCCCACGCTGTTGATCCACGCGGGGGTGTTCGGCGCGTGGTTCCAGCCCGTGGCCCCGCACGTCCCCGGCCGGGTGATCCGGGTGCTCAGAGCGGGCTACGCCGACGGGCCGCCGCCGACGGCCCTCGTCACGATGGCCGAGCACGCCGCGCACGCCGCCGCCCTGCTCGACGCGCTGGGCACCGGCCCGGCCACCGTCGTCGGCCACTCGTCGAGCACGCTCATCGTGCTGGAGCTCGCGAAGGCGCGTCCGGACCTCGTGCGCAGGATGGTGCTGAGTGAGCCGCCGCTGATCGACCCGTTGCTCGACCCCGCCGACGTCGCCGACGTGCACCGGCAGGTCGGGGCGGCGATCGGCGCGGCGATGGCGGCGACCGCGCGGGGTGACCGCGCCGCGGCCTACGACGCGTTCATGGGCGCGGTCTGCGGACCGGCGCACCGGGAGGTGGTGGCCGCGGTCCTCGGCGACGACGGCCTGGCCCGGGCGGAGCGCGAGTCCGAGTTCTTCTTCACCAACGAGGCGCCCGCGGCAGGCGGCTGGACCCCCGTCGACCCGAGCGGGATCGCCGTCCCGACCCTGCTCGTGGCGGGCTCGGAAAGCCCGGGGGCGACCCACCGGCTGGTCGCCCGCCTCGCGGGCCGCCTGCCGCACGCGGAGGTGGCGACGCTCGAGGGGGCCAACCACCTGCTGCCGCTCACCCACCCCCGAGAGGTCGCCGATCTCGTCACAACCGGAAGAGTCGTTGCCGCCGGGTAGTTTCACCCGGCATGAGCGCAGTGCCCACGATCGAGCTGAACAACGGCGTCACCATCCCGCAGCTGGGGTTCGGGGTCTTCCTCGTGCCGCCGGGCGAGACGGAGGCCGCGGTGGCCACGGCGCTGACCACCGGCTACCGGCACATCGACACCGCGAAGCTGTACGACAACGAGGACGAGGTCGGCGCCGCCATCGCGAAGAGCGGTGTGCCGCGCGACGAGGTGTTCGTCACCACCAAGGTCTGGAACTCCGACCAGGGCTACGACGCCACGCTCGCCGCCTTCGACAAGAGCCTGGAGCGGCTGGGTTTCGACTACGTCGACCTCTACCTCATCCACTGGCCGCTGCCGAAGGTGGACCGCTACGTCGAGACGTGGCGCGCGCTGGAGAAGATCGCGGGTGACGGCCGGGCGCGCGCGATCGGGGTGTCGAACTTCCAGATCGCGCACCTGCAGCGGCTGATCGACGAGTCCGGCACCGTGCCCGCCGTCAACCAGGTGGAGCTGCACCCGCACCTCACCCAGGCCCCGCTGCGGGAGTTCCACGCGCGGCACGGGATCGTCACCGAGGCGTGGAGCCCGCTCGCGCGCGGCGGCGACGTGCTCACCGATCCGCGGATCACCGCGATCGCGGAGGCGCACGGCAAGACCCCGGCGCAGGTGATCCTGCGGTGGCACCTGCAGGTGGGCACCGTCGTGATCCCGAAGTCGGTCACGCCGAGCCGGATCGCCGAGAACCTCGACGTGTTCGGCTTCACGCTCGCCGACGACGAGATCGCCGCGATCGAGGCGTTGGATGCGGGCAGCCGCGTAGGCCCCGACCCGGACCGCTTCAACCGGACCTGACGGTCAGGACCCGTCGGCGCTCGCGGCGACCTGCGGGATGCCCTCGGGCGGGGTGGGGTCGGAGCTCGGCGCCGGGTTGTCGATCGCGGCGACCATGGTGCGCGCCCACGCCGCGTGCGCCACGTCGCCGAGCCGGATGGCCTCGCGGCCACGCGTGGGTGGGGTCTTGACGGCGCCGAGATCGGCCAGCCGCAG
>Ga0207689_10002422_pt1 | contig 17361 bp, 14 predicted proteins | sample KBSMisM52_FD_184312 | JGI IMG/M metagenome (GOLD analysis project Ga0207689, IMG submission 184312) | Miscanthus rhizosphere microbial communities from Kellogg Biological Station, Michigan, USA - KBS Miscanthus M5-2 (SPAdes) (version 2) | ecosystem: Host-associated > Plants > Roots >... | reverse complement strand
AAGACTATGCAGATATGTTTGGATGGAAAGAAATGGCACAACAAGCGGGCACTGTTTACAATAGTCTATCAGCGGAAGAAAAATCAAAAACGATGGTTTACTGCAGAGGCTATTTTTCGTCAGGCGCATTAAATTATTACAGAAAAGAAGCCGGGTTACCTGAAGTATTCAGCGATGATGCGTCCTTTCTGTTGTGGATGCCCGAAAAGTATAACATAAAAAATTTACTGCTGGTAGGCCATCAAATTCCGGGTAAAGACGACCTGGTTTTTCAGCAGTTTAAAAAAATGACCGTGAGAGATTCTGTTAATATGCCGTTATTCAGGGAAACGGGAATGAAATTCATTTTATTTGAAAACGGAAACGACTCACTGAATTCTATTATTGAAAAAGGAGTTGCCGGATTAAAGAGTAAATTTATCCGTTAACAGATTGCTTACTTTTACAATCGAACAAACGAGTATGAGCAGACCTATCCGGGTAATGGTAGCAAAAGTGGGGTTAGATGGACACGATCGTGGCGCAAAAGTTATTGCCACTGCATTACGTGATGCCGGCATGGAAGTGATTTACACAGGTCTTCGCCAAACTGCCGAAATGGTAGTAACGGCTGCCTTGCAGGAAGATGTAGATGCGATAGGTATAAGCATACTCAGTGGTGCACATATGACTGTATTTCCCAAGATTATTACCTTAATGAAAGAAAAAGAAATGAATGATGTATTGCTCACTGGTGGCGGTATCATTCCTGAAGACGATATGAAAACTTTGAATGAAATGGGTGTAGGTAAATTGTTTGCGCCCGGCGCTTCAACCTCGGTAATTGCAGATTATATTAAAGAATGGGTAAAAGAAAACAGACAATTCTAAAAAGTATGAAACGATCAATACTACCTTTATTATCTGGCAAGTTTTTTATAGTATTCTCACTGTTGTTGCATTCACTATTAATTCTTTCCTGCAATTCGATTCCGCAGTCCGGCATCAGCAAAGATATTAACACGGGCCTGGTAACAACCTATATGGGCTTAGTACCCGGACAATCGAAAATTTTAATGAATGGTGAAGTATTGAACCATACCGATATTCCGCTTGGTGAAAGTTTTATTATAATTAATGAAAAAGTGAAAGGCTTCACTATAAAAGATGATAACGTGTCTGTTGGCTGTGCTTTATTCATAACAGATAAAAATGGCAAGCCGCTTTTGTCGGAACAAGACCTTTTTAAAGGGAAAAATATTTTCAAAAAAGACAGTCTCGAGAACCTGAGATGTATAGTGAACACCGGCAAACCAATGGAATGGGAAGAAAAGTATGATGTAACAGTTGTTTTCACAGATAAATACGGTAAGGGTAAAATTGAAAATAAGGTTACGATCCGTTCAATTGATACTCCCTGAAAAAATCAACTTTAGAAGGTGAAGGGGGCAAATTGGTTGCTCCTTTTTATTTTCCACTGTACCTCGTTCCCGCCACCGTAAATGCAATTCACATATAAATTATGTCTTTTCACTAAATCAAAAACCCCATTCGTTGCTTTTCTGTAAATAGTTTCTCCGGAATACCTGAAATTCGCGTCCTCATTTATTAAACCTTATTCTGAAAATTTACAAAGATGAAAAAATTTATTGTCCGAAACAGGAAGACAGTTGCCTTCCGTGCTCTTTATGCTGCCTCCATACTTTCTATTTGCCTTTACACCTTTGTGCGGGTACTGTTTTTTGAGTTCCCTATGACATGGCCTGAGGAAATAACTTTCTTTCTTAAATTGGTGATCACCGGATCACTATTTACAGGCAGTGTATTGATCGGATTAAGATGGTTGTATTTCTACATTTTAAAATTAAGGCAACGCAGTAAGCAATTGACAGTAAAACTGGCGAATACTTTATTTTTGAAGAAAAATAAAGAGTATGTACAGTACACTGCTTATTCAAACTGAAAATGGCATTTGCACAATCACGATCAACAGACCGGACAAACTGAATGCACTGAATAAAACAGTAGTTGCTGAATTAAGTAACGTTATTGATGAGGTATATAACAACCCTGAAATAAAATCGGCAATCATTACAGGGGCAGGGCCAAAAGCGTTTGTGGCGGGCGCCGATATCAGCGAGTTTCTTCAATTAAATGCAAACGAAGGTGAAGAGTTGGCAAGACGCGGACAGAAAAATGTATTTGACAAAATTGAAAACTCCCCCAAACCAATTGTTGCTGCGGTAAATGGTTTTGCATTGGGTGGTGGTTGCGAATTAGCTTTGTCTTGCCATTTCATTTATGCGAGTGAAAATGCAAAGTTTGGTCAGCCGGAAGTAAACCTGGGGCTTATACCCGGCTACGGTGGCACACAAAGGTTAACACAGTTGCTCGGCCGTAACAGGAGTATGGAATTAATCATGACCGGCAACATGATCTCAGCAAAAGAAGCTATGGAATATGGCATGGTAAATAAAGTAACTACGCCGGAAGAATTATTACCAAAATTAAAAGAGACATTAGAGGTCATACAATCAAAGGCTCCGGTTGCTATTTCAAAAGTGATAGAATGCGTTAACAATTTCGATCACACACAAGAAGGGTACGATTTCGAAATAAAAAAATTTGGTGAATGCTTTGCTACGGAAGACCTGAAAGAAGGTGCATCTGCATTCCTGGAAAAGAGGAAACCAAATTTTAAAGGCAAATAAGTTATTCTGCATCTTTTACACAACGAAAGCCAACAGTTGCATTTCTTTCAAAACCTTGTGATACACGTAACAACATCTGGCGATAATGCAAAGGCTTTGGCCCACCCTGTACATACCACCAGCTACCGCCCGGTTTATAATAACTACCGCCTTTCATAAGGATGTATTCATACGTATCGCTTTGGTAAATATCATTCGTCAGTTGCCACACGCAACCGGTAAGATCATACAAACCGTATGGATTTACTCCTTTCTTAAATTTTCCTACAGCGTATAAATTTCCATCGCCTGTATTGCAGTATTTTGAGTCGGGTATGCCATAATCTATCAATGTAAGCGTGGTACTGATATTCTTTTGAGATTTTCCTTTTTCTTTTACCCTATTGCCCCAGGGCCATATTCTTTCATCAGGTGTTTGCGCGGCGTATTGCCATTCTGCTTCGGTCGGCAAGCGTTTACCAGCCCATTTAACATAGGCCTGCGCATCTTCATAGCTTACATTCACCACAGGAAAATCTTCTTCGCCTTTTTTTATTTGCCCCTTTATCCATTGTTTCAGAAAATTCACTGTATCCAACGGCGAATAACTCGTTTCATCCATAAATTTCCTGAACTGCCGGTTAGTAACCGGGTATTTATCCATGTAGAAACTTTGCAGAGAAACTTGCTTCGGATATTCTTCCTTTGGATAAGAAATAAATTCATCACCATTTACAACGTTCATTGTAAATGTTCCTGCGGGAATTTTCACCATTCCTTCAGTAACCGACGGAGAAAGAGAAGTAACACGTGACTCTGATACCAGTAGCGGTTTGCCTGGAGTAATATTCAGTATGTATTCATCCAGTAAATCATTCTTGTCAAACAACTGGATTACGTATTTACCTTGCCGTCTTCCGAATTTTTCAAAAAGATGAAAAGAGGTTGACAACGTATTTATAATAACAGGAAGTTTTTCATAAGAAGGATTTTCGTGCCATACTTTAATAACGGTTCCTTCTTTAGCCTCTATAAAAATTTTATCTCCCTCTGATTTTACATTGAGCAGTTTTGGGAAATAGGCAATTGCATTTACAGAACCTTCATTATTTGTGCCTATATATTTTTTATTAAACGCTTCGAGATCAGCAATTACATATTTTTTATTGTTTATTTCCTTCAGCTTTACTTCTTCATGATTCCATAGATCAATATAATGAAATCCTTTTTTGTTATCTGCTTCAAATAAAGCGTCATCATACCCTTCCGGCAATAAACTGAAAACAGTAAAGATAGTTTTCCGATTCCCCGGCCACTTGTTCACATATACTTTATCATGTAATGATTTCAACAGCGGCGTCCATTCTTCCGAATTAAAATTGAACGTGTTCTCGCGAAGAATGCGGACACATCGGCCCCAATACCTGTAATCGTCTTCTATCCCTTCGGGCCGGCCGGGGCGCATGATATTTATCTCTACACCATGACCATTAAATAAGGATAAGCCATATTCCCTGCGAATTCGTTCTTTATTTACTTCAGCAACTCGAAAAATAGCAAAGTCAGGTTTAATCAGTTTATTCAGGTTCAGTAGCGGCGGATAATAAATATCGTTATGCACACGGCCGGAAATAATCCCTTGCATATCCTGTGGTACTGCCATTCCTTCACTATATAAGATAACTCCCGGCTTTGCTTTATCTGCAGCGTTTTGCAAGGCTTCACTTGCTTCTGCTTTTGTATCCAGCACTACACCATCTGCATCCATATCATGTATAATATCACTCATTTTTTGCAATGATGCTCTTTCATCTTCATCATCCCATGGATTATAACTGATAAAATATCGGGTGCCTGATTGATGAGAAAAACCAGCTAATTCTTTTTGTTCCTGCAAGCCACCTGGTAAATCCTGCATCAGGTTCCATTGCTTACGCTGATCAAGACCGAGCACGGGCCATGTTGGCCACATAGCAAATATATCATCGCCCCCATATAGAGTTTTTAATTTTTGTAAAAAACCATTCAGCTTATATGATGAATCTTTTGCACTGTAATAATTCTTCTCCCAGGCCATCATTAAATGCATTGTATAGGAATGCCGGATATATTCAAGATCACTTCGTGTATACAGCTTATTATCAAAATTATTCACCCCATACAACATTTTTTCCTGGAAACATTTTTTTAATGCGGCATGCCAGTCGCCGTCAGCAATGTCTGCATAAAACTCAAAGCCGATTGATTTACCCGGTGGCAGTAAATAAGCAGTTCGGTTTAAAAGGTAATTCTGAATTGTATCTTTTGACCGTTTAATTAATCCAAAAAGAGTTTTACCATTATCCAATTCAATTGCGGAGAAATTCAGATCATTGCTATTATGTGGAACAACTACTCCTACAGGTTCATGATGAGGTTGAAATAAAAAAGAACGACTGGTATCTACAAGCTGTTTACCTGATATATAATAATGGTTGCTATCAGCCCCGAAAGGGACAATATTAGATATTGAGATAGCTTCTCTCCCGTTATTTGTGAAAACCAATTTAGCCTTGTAACCATCTTTGAAATTGTTTTCGCGATCAATAAGAATGTGAACTTCTCTGCTTAACAATCCACCCTGTAATGAAGCGTCATTGGAACTATGCAGTTTTTTATTTATCTCTACTGAAAATAATGGCTTAGCTAATGAGATAATTTGTCCGCCTGTTTTCAGTTCTTTTACTGAAATTGGCTTCGTACTATCAAATACCAATTCTTTCAGTTCCTGCGATTGTGCAATAAAAAAATAAATACAGGCAATGCCTGAAAGAAATATTTTTCTCATATGCAACTCTTATTAATCTCCAAGCCCCGCAACAACATTTATGGTTAATGCAATAATTACCACATTATATCCAAATGAAATAAGGCCATGCCATAAAACCATCCGGCGTATTTTGCGGGAAGAAATGGAAACATCAGAAACCTGGAACGTCATTCCCAACACAAAGGAAAAATAAGCAAAGTCAACAAAATCCGGTTTGTCTTCACCAGGAAAGTCAAGACCACCGGCATGAGTATTGGGCTTTGTTTTATGATCGGCATAAAACATATGGGCATAACGCACAGCAAAAACTGTGTGCACAAGGCTCCAGGAAAGGGTCATTCCCGTGATAGCTATTACAAGATGCAGGAGTTTTATTGAAGAGGTTTCATGTTTTGTTGTAAGTAACAGAATTACCGCCAGCATGCTGGCAGTAGCACAAATAAGTGTGACAAAGAAAATAACTACCCTGCTTGTGTCTTCCACCGCGGCCATTTGCCGTATATGAGTTGCCTTTGACCTATAAAAAATAAACCAATAAAGGCTAAGAAGACTAAAACTGAATACATCCCATGCCAGCATCCAGCGGGAAAGATTGTCTGCATGCTTTAATGGGAAAATAAAAAAAACTGCAAAGGATATAATAAGGCCAATAACCAGTTTCAAAACCGGCGGCATCCGGTAAATCATTGACACTTTTTTATCCACTTTTTCCAAATCCATTTTGGCAGGCTATTTCTCGATTAATTGTTCGCTGATCAGGTAAGCGCTTATTTCACTTAGAGACGGTTTTGATTTTGCATCTGTAACTGTCAGCTCAATTGAATCCGCTTCTGCTGAAGGGAAACTGAGAATACGTTTTCTTCCGACAGTTGTTGCTTCTATTTCCTTCACAATTTCTCCTTTGCTTTTCAACCGGACGGTAAATGATTTTATTTTCTGCCCGTTTTGCATCGGCTCCTTTACAACAATACAATTTACAGACGAAGGTTTCGAAATTTTTAGTGTATACACATTTGTCTGAGGCAACCCGGTGAATGCTTTTGTCGCTACAGGTTTACTAAAATTCTGTTCCCTTAACTTTTTGAAACCAATCAACGAAGCGGAATCATGCTCATTGATCAATCCCCTTCTGTCCGGTGGCACATTTAATAATAATGTTGAACCCCGGCCAACGGATTTCAGATATAGATCGAATAATTGTTCAGGAGTTTTCACTTTTTCATCTTCTTCCTTATGATAAAACCAGCCCGGACGGATACTTACATCACACTCCGCGGGTATCCAGTTTTTACCATTGATATTCCCCTGGTTCAATGTATCCTGAGATGGAGCGCCTGCTCCTCTTGTAAATCCAGCGGTATCCAGGTAGTTCCAGTTGGTTTGGCCTGCAAAACCGTTTTCATTTCCAACCCAACGGATATCCGGGCCGATATCACTGAACACAACTGTATTCGGCGCCAGTTTTCTCATCGTTTTTTCAAACCGCCTGAAATCATATACCTGTTTCTTTCCGTTTGGTCCTTCTCCATTTGCTCCATCCCACCAGAATTCAAAGAACGGTCCGTATTTGGTTATTAATTCGGTCATTGTATTTACATACACATCATTGTATTCCGGTGTTCCGTATTTCGGGTGATTTCTATCCCACGGTGACAGGTATACGCCGAATTTCAATCCATACTCTTTACATGCTTTTTGTAATTCACCTACTACATCTCCTTTACCATCTTTCCATTTGCTTTCACGGACTGTATGGGTTGAATTTTTACTGGGAAATAAACAGAACCCGTCGTGATGCTTGGCAGTAATAATAATTCCCTTCGCCCCGGATTGTTTTGCGATCCTTGCCCATTGACGACAGTCCAACGCAGTGGGATTAAATATATCTTCCGGCTCATCTCCATGTCCCCATTCTTTGTCTGTAAATGTATTTGGTCCAAAGTGAATGAACCAATAATACTCCATATCATGCCAGGCTAATTGTTGCTTAGTCGGCAATGGCATTTTCTTTTGGGCATTGGAATAACAAATAATTAATAACAGGAAACAGACTAACAGGGTTCTTTTCATCTTTTTTATTTAAGTTTCAAAATTAACTCACTATGCAAATGATGCTTCATTTATTTTTTCCAACGGATTCATAATGTAAGTCCGTACGGTATTGTCTTTTAGTAACTCGACTACACGAAATCCTCTGTAAGCTGTTCCCCAACTACCGCCAAAATGGGCGTCGAATACAAAAGGAATATCATTCTTCATCTTTATCCCTTCTTCATCATGATCATGCCCATTGAATACAGCCCTTACATTTTTATATTTTGCAAGCAATTCAAAAAAAGCGGGGCAGTCAACAGCGTTCGCCGTTAGCTTACCTGGATTAATGTGAATGAAAATAAAAATATTTTGCTGATCCTTATGCGACTCTAATTTTTCTGAAAACCATTTTATATCCGGGCACAGGTACTCGCCTTTTTCATTAGAAGTAGTGCCAATAAGGATTGAATTTTTATCGATAGTAAAATCATAATTCACCGGCATATTCCAGGTAGACTGCCATTCATCAGCGGAAACATGATCATGATTGCCCTGGCTGACATAATATTTCATATGAAGGCCATCCAATGACCTTTTTACAGCCGGGTAATGGGTTTTATCATCATGAACTATGTCACCATTTATAACACAAAATGAAAACGGGCTTTTGGCGTGCGTATCATTAATACTTTTAACTGCGGTAGCATAATAATTTTCATAGTCAGTCTTTGGTTCCCCATAGTGGCCGTCCGAAGCGACTGCAAAACGCAGTTTTACTTTTCTTTTCTCCTCTTCATTGTCAAAAAAAATACTTGCTTTTACAATCTTACCGTTTGCCAGCATTAGAAAGGCAGGAGCTGCTAACCGGAGGAATTCTTTTCGTTTCATTTTAATAATCATTTTGATTTTAACGAACCCTATTTAAGTATTGCAGGCTTGTTATTCATACCCATTTTCAAAAACTATTGTTTGACCCGGTACTGTTTTGAATGAAATGATATTATTGTTTCCAAAGTTAATATCGCTTCGTTTAATTCCCTTTTGAATAAATGTTTTAAAAGGAAGCTTAAGAGCACAAACACCTCCCTTCTCAGCATATATTTTTACTGATACAGGTACACCATTTTCTTTTTTTGCAGAAATAAGAAATGCTCCTTCTGTCCGAAGGCTGTTAAAAGAAATATCTTTCCAGGTTTGAGGAACAGCCGGGAAAATTTCGATATACCCATTTCTTGTTTGTAACAATAGCTCATGTACTCCCTGTGCAAACGCGAAATTTCCTTCAAGTGTGAAAGGTCTGTATGTAAAAGAAGAATATTGCCCGCCTTTCTGATCACCATTTAAATGAAAACTATTGGATGAACAGAAGTTGGAAGCAAAAATCTGCAATTGTTTTATAGCATTCTCTGCTTCTCTTGCCCTGGCATATATATTAGCCATCCAGCTAAAAGAATAGCCGCACCATTCCCGGGTTCCCTTCTCTTCAATATGCCGAAGAGAATTCTCAATAATTGATTTATCCTTTTCATTATCTATATCCAGCACGTAAAGCGGGTATATCGCCATATAAGGGGAAAAATGGCGATGAGAAATATCCATGTTCTGACCCGGTGCTACCGTAAGGCCGGTTTCGTTTGTATCGAATTCCGGCAGTGCTGTCTCTTGCGATAACCATTCCGGAGTTTTTTTACCATAAGCAGATTCCGATAACGCGGCCCCTTCCTTATAAAAACTTTTTATTAAAGAAAGATCATAATTTGTCATCCTTCTGAACCAGGCCCCGATACGATTATCATTGTACTCCGGGCTTGAGCTCAATTGCAAACTATTTTTATTATCCCCTTTACCGAGCATTGAAGACAAGTACAACCTTATCTCTTTGAAATAAGGTATCACTTTTTCCTTCAGAAATTTTTTATCCATACTATACTTCCATTGCCAGTAAAAATGCTGTGCTACCCAGGCAGCCGTTGTTGGCGATACTGAGTATTGAATCCATCCGCCCATTGGTTTACCAGTGATTGTCGTAACACCTGGTACATTCAAACCATCTGTTTCAAAACATTTTTTTGTCCATCGTTTATTTTCTTCTTTTACTTTCCATAACCAGTTTGTATAAGATGCTGTAAGGTCAAGATGATTGGAGCTATAACCCGGCCAATAACTTAACTGTGTATTCAGGTCATGATGAAAATCACCTTTCCAGGGCGGCAAGTTGCCATTGTCTGCTGTCCATATAGCCTGTAAAGAAATGGGCGGCGTACTACTTCTTGCTACACAACCGAATTTATACATCTCCAGATAATACTGCTTTTCGATGAGAGTATCCGGCAATGAAACCGAGGAACGTTTCCAGTAATCATTCCACCAGGCAATATGCGAATTCCATCCTGTTGGTTCCTTTAATGACTTATTTAAGTCTGGCAATACGGCATGTTTATTATTCGTAATTGTCCATTGACCCACGACATTATTTGCAGAAAGCCTTTGCCATTTAATCAATACTTCATAATAGTTATCATTCCATGTTGATTGATGATATAAAATACTGTTCGCGGTTTTAGTGACTATACCTTTCTTATACCCCAATCTTTCCAGGCTTTGTCCTTCTACACTGTTGCCTGTTGTACCTGCATTACCTGAATTATAATTCGGGATCATTAATTCAGGAATGATATCTTTTATTGAAATGCCGGCTGGCAGGTTTTCAAATCCGAAATAACCAATTTCTTTAGTTGCATGTATATAATTATTAAAAGCAACCCCGTTTTTAAATCTGATAACGCTTAATCCGGTTTGGATATCCAATGAATTGCTTACTACTTTTCCGAACCTATTTAAATCAAATTCCATGGCAGCGCCAGGAATTTTTGTTGGGGCTGGATATATTTCATAAGGCACGTCTCCTAACTTCTGCACGGTATCATACTCATTTTTCTTTACCTGTTCTACCACCCAACCGAATTTCAGCTTATCAATATCTGGCATAGGGCGGTCATCCCAGAGATCAACCCTATCTAATGAGAGTCGTACTTTATTATCTTTCTTCCATATCAATGCACCCAGCCAGCCATTGCCAAGTGGCATTCCTTCGTCCCACCGGGTAGCGAGGCTATCAAAAGCAAGATTATGCTGTTGTTTAGGTTGCGCGGAAGTTATGCTAAGAATAAAAATGAATCCCGGGAAGAGTAGCAATATTTTCATTCTGAAAATTAACTCAATCCTGATATATATAATTGAATTGACTTCAAATATGGTTCCCACAAAGACACTAAGAACACAAAGTCCCTTTGTTGAGAGATTTCTTAATGATCTTGCGTCTTTGTGCAAAATTAATGCAAACTGCTATCCCCTCTTTCGCCATGCTGCAATATTGAATAAGGTTGATTAATTTTCTTTGCTTCCGTTGCAAAATCATTTGGGTTCGCTGTATTAAACTCAAACATATTGTAATGACAGGGAATAACTGTTTTTGCTCCAATTGTCTTTCCAAGCAATGCTGCTTCTTTCACATCCAGGTTGCCCGCTACTCCTCTTTTTGGATCATTCCCATTAATCGGAAGGATTGCTACATCAACAGCAAATGGCTTTAATAAATCAACGATTTCATCGAACCACAATGTATCGCCACTATGGTATATGGACCAACCACCGAACTGTATAACAAAGCCCATAAACTTACAATTGCCGCTTTCATCGCGTTCTATTTCATTATGTTTTGCAGGGATACCATAAAAGGTAAAATCATTAATTGTTATTTCTTCTTTATCATTCAGCCCAACCGGGAAGTTAATATCGCACTTCACTCTGTCAGCAACAAACGCACGATTGGCTTCGGGAATAATAAACTTTATGCCAGGGTTGTTTTTAAGAATTGGTATTAAAGTCTCGCCATCCAAATGGTCGGTATGATTGTGGCTGGAAGAAACAATTGAAATATTGGTAAAAAGCGCCGGGTTAACTACTCTTTCACTCATCCGTATATGCGGCTTATTCGTCGTTGCATATTTTTTTGTAAGTGAATCAGAAAGGTATGGATCAATCAAAATCCGCCGGCCATTCCATTGCAATAAATAACCGCTCTGGCCCAACCACCATAAATGAAACCCTTTTGAATCCGGAAGATGTTTATCTGCATCTTCAAGCAATGTTTCATCTTTTAATATTGCGGGAATTAGTGGCACAGCTATAAGTTATGAGTGGTGAGTAATGAGTGATGAGGGCCTGGCCGGTAGTGTAAAGTATTTAATCATGAAGATTATTACAAGTTGATATTTAATTTGGCCAGTGATATTGTAAAGTACAAGAATATACAGATCCTGATTTCATCGGAGATTGCGTATTGCCTACAGCCCCTCTCTCACCCTCTTCGCCCCTTTCACCATATTATTTAGTTTCTGCCTCGATGCCCATCTTGCTGTCTGGCTAAGTCCGCAATCCGGCGCTATAGATAATTTTTCCGCCGGTATGTATTTTAAACAACGATTGATCCGCTCAACCACATCATCTACCGTTTCTATGTAGTAATTCTTTACATCGATAATACCGACAGCTACATTCATTTTCTCGGCAAACACTTTCAATAATTCTATCTCGGCAAATTCACGGTTTGCCATTTCAATGTGAATCTCATTTACTGAAAGGTCAAGGAAATCCGGCAACATTGGTTTTATGCTGCGATAACCAACTGGCCGTCCTTTGAAATTTCCAAAACATAAATGCGTACTAAGATTGCATTTCCCGACAATCGGCTTTACAGTACGGTTAAAAATATCAACGAAGCGCTTTGTATCTTCTTTATAGGCATAACAACTCATCGAAGGCTCATCTACTGTTATCTCCGTACAACCTGCAGCAACCAAATCTTCCAGTTCCTTACGTATAATAGGCAGCAACGCTTCAGTGATTGTATAACGATCTTTATATTTTTCATTGGGTAATAAACGACCGCTTAAGGTATACGGACCAGGTACGCTTGCTTTTAATACAGGCCCTGCCGGCGCCAGTTTTCTTAACCGTTCATACTCTTTTACTACACCCAAACCCTTCGGTGCTGTTAGTTCGTCTACAATGTTATTTTTTCCACGCTGGTCATGTGCGGCGGGGCCAAATTTTCTTGTTTCAGATTCATTATTCTGGATACCTTTTATATATCCATAAAAAGATAAATTAAAGTCCAGCCTTGTCTGCTCACCATCAGTTATGACATCAAGACCGGCTGCTACCTGGTCATGTATCGCTGCGATGACAGCATCATCAATCAACTCTTCTATGTCTGCCGGACCGAATTTGTCTAAGTTTTTTGATGAGAATTCAAGCCATCCCGGGAAAGGATAGCTGCCTACTACAGTTGTTCTGACAGGAATCGTTTGTTTGTTCATTTAAATTAAATCTTTTTTGCTGTTGAAATAAGTTTCTTCCTATTGAGTATTGGTAAACGTAAAAAGCTTCTGTGGATTTAAAAAAAATAATTTCTCATAAAAGCTATCAAGGCCTCTTTTCTTCAATTCATCTTTAAATTCTGTTAATAAATATATCAAACCCGGATTGCCGCCATACGATCTCCAATAAGTATTTCTGGCCATATCCATTCCGATTACAATCCGATCGGCGTAGTCCGGTAATAATTTTTCAAGTAAATTATACGTCCAGTTATCATTTTTTGTTTTCCAGCGAAAATGACTGTCATACTCAACATAGACACCGGTTTGCATGAGGTCTTTGTGAAATGAAATATCTTTTCGCCTATCTACATGCGACAAAACAACATGACTGATGTCCGCGCCGAGCTTTAAAAACAATTCTACCTGTTCGATCGCTTGTTTACCATTGTTGGTATGCGTCAAAATGGGAACTCCGGTAATACGGTGCGCATTCACAACCGCTTCAAATATTTTATGTTGGTGCGTTGTAAATTGCTCGTCTCCTGTTGCCAGTTTTATCATTCCTGCTTTATGAGCAGTTCTTTTTATGACCGGGCTGTTATAATCATATTCATCAATTCCTTCCGTGATATCTTTTATAAATAAATCGGTTAACTCATCAACTGATAAATGATATCGCCAATGATTGGGAGGATAATAAATTTCAAGATGTATGCCTGTAGGGGCGATAATATTTACTTTCGAATTACGGGAAACTTCTGCGAGTTTCAATACGTTTCTTCCACAGGCGGCGGGCATTGTATCAACAACAGTACGTCCGCCATATTGATAAAACTCCTTCAGTTCGTCAATAATAAGCTGTGTATCATTTAAAACAAAATCAGGATTTTTGATTGTTGAAAAACCTTCTTCGATAACAATATGCTCGTGTGAATAGGTCAACCCCATAGCAGCAGGTTCAATATCTCCCAACACTGTTCGTACAAACGGCATAACAACGAATTATAAGTTACCCAATCTTTACAGCTAAATTATTTTTCCATCCATCTCTTGATGTATCGGCTGCAGCAACCGGTACTTCCAGCATCTGTCCCGATCTCACCAGTTCATTTCTCAATAATGAAATATCAATTTCTCCTGCATCACAATTCTTATTCAATGATTGAGCAGCAGCCAAACCTGCCGCCTGTCCCATACTCATTGTTTGTGCCATCGAACGACAGGAAGCATGAGCATCATGTGTTGCGGAAAAACATCTGCCGACTACCCATGTCATACTGCTGTTGCGGGGAATAATTGTGCCATAAGGCACTCCATAAATTCCTGCACCGGGAATGTATTCCCAGTACGTTTCATCCTGGCCATCTTTTCCTTTTCTGTGGTCTTCGATCGGGGCGCCGCAAAGGAAAATGGAATCAGGAGGTATTTTACCGGTAAGGCACTCTTCTTTTGTTAAACGATGTTCACCATATACCCGCCTCGTTTCCCTTACACCTATTTGGTTTGATAACCCGATAATTTTTGATTCTTCATAGCCGGGCACCTGCTCACGGAAAAAATTTTCGTATATAAAAGATTGCTTTCTTCCTTCTATTTCCGCTTTCGTGAGTTCTTCAATTTTCAATGCATGAAGGTCGCTTACTTTTACGGCGACCGTTGAGATACATTTTGGTGCACACATTTCATGCGCTGAACCTTCTTTTCTTGGCAGCAAATGCGTTTTATTATCAAAAGCTTCAGCCATTTTTTCTTTCATCATCTTATTGCCGCCAGCCTTTTCAAATTTTTCGAAGTCTACATTACACATGCGGAAGGTAGTCGTCATGCTTTGCGCCGGTTCTTTTTCACCCGCCAATTCAAATTCATATCCGGAAAGATGACAGAAGTCCGCATCACCACTTGCATCAATAACCCTACGTGCTTTTATTTTATAGAAACCGGATTTATTCCAGCAAATGCAGGTCTTTTTTTCTTTTTCTTCATCTGTAACATCAACTAATGATGTATGAAGAATATAATTTATTCCCGCTTCCGTTATCAATTGATCCCAAACCAGCTTTAACCGTTCGGGGTTATAGTTTACACCTGTTCCTGCTCCGTATGTATTTGGTCGCAGAAAAATGTCATTGGTTTTATATAATTCATTGACGACTGTATCTGGTAAACCACCAACGATTTTTTTTGGATTGTTGCCGGGTGTAAAAAAACCATAAAAGGTATCCAGCATCTGCGTGGATGTACCACCGGGAAAACCGTAACGTTCAATAAGTGTAACCGAATATTTTTTTTGCATTGCTGAAGCCAATGCAGCAATACAGCCTGCGGAACCGGCGCCGATTACAAGAATATCCGTATCGGCGAGTAATGGAATTGTATGGTGATTAAAAATATTCACCGGGCTTCATTAACTATTTTCCTGCATTTTTATACAATTCAGCTAACCGGTGTGCATGTTCATCATACGCACTTTCAAATAACGCAGTTGCTTTTTCTGCACCTACGATAACGCCGGCCGTTAATACTTTTGGTGGTTGGCCGGCTTTTGTGAGTAAGTTCGCTACTTCTGCTTTAATGCTATTCACAATCATAACGCCGCCGACAGTAGAGCCTGGCGCGACGGGAGTTTCCAGTCCCGGAACATAAATAATGGAGTCACCAACCGGCGCACCACTATCTAATACAAGATCGGCGAAATCGGTCAGCTTTTTTTTATCCGCTCTTTTGCTGGTACTTTTCTCAAGGTGATCTTTTGTAATCAATGCTACTACCTTAATTTTCCTGCTCTGAAATAATTCCGCCATTTCTATCGGCACCACATTGCAACCACTCGAGGAAATCACCAATGCTGTATCCCTTTCGTCCAGGCCAAAATTGCGAAGGATCCTGTCAGCAAGGCCCGGTACATTTTCTAAAAACATCGCCTGTCGCTGACCGTTAGCCCCAACTACATTATTATGATAGGTTAGTGATAATTCAACAATAGGGTTAAAGCCGGGAAAAGAACCATAACGTGGCCACATTTCTTCTGCCATTATCCTGCTATGGCCGCTGCCAAATACATGCACCATTCTTCCCTGCAATATTGTTTGTGAAAACCATTCAGCCGCCTGTTGTATCTGCGGTTGCTGCTTTCTAACCGTTTCAATAATCTCAGTACATTTTTCCAGGTACTTTTCTGTTAAGCTCATCTTCGTATTTATTTATTATCCTTTTGTTTACTCATTGCAAAACAAGCTGCACCAATGGCGCCCGCCATATCACCATATACGGCTTTTACTATTTCAACACCTTTGCCGGTCGGCCTCCATTCAAACTCGTCCATATATTCTTTTAAAGGGTCAAATAAAATAGCCCCGGCCTGGGTAATTCCGCCGCCCAATACAATCACTTCCGGCGATAAAATATTAGAAACAGAAGCAAGGGCTGCTGCTAACTGACGCACTGATTTCATCCAAACTTCTTTTGCAAAAGAATCGCCATTTCTATAGGCGTCAAGCATTTCATGCGTCGAAGTAAATTTTCCTTTACTTCTTTTTTGAATAGTATAGTTACCGATACATTCTTCCAAACTGCCAGGCATACCGGTTACATCACAGTCACCTTCATGATCAATAACCATATGGCCGATATGACCCGCTTTATTAAATGAACCCTGGTAAGGTTTTCCATCTATTAAAATAGCTCCACCAACGCCGGTTCCTAATGTCAGCATCGCTACATTTTTCTTATTTTTCGCCGCACCAAATTTTGCTTCCCCCATCATAGCGGCTACTGCATCATTTATTACATAAGTAGGTTGATTCAAAAAATCGGTCCAGATAAAATTTTCTAATCCCTGCATTCGCCCGGGCATACATGCAATCGCAGTATTTTGTTCATCAGGTAATCCCGGTGCTGATAAACCAATATTTATTTTTTCAATTTTTAATATTGCCTGCAATTCTTTTACAGCAACAGCAACCGCATTCTTCCATGCTTTATCATCACCGTCATTGGTCTGTTGATAATTCTCATATAATACATTCCCGTCAGTATCTATCGCTACTGCTTTTATTCTTGTGCCTCCTAAATCTATTCCGATTGTTACTGACATAACCCTAAATCCCTAAAGGGACTTTAAAACCCGATTATTGAAATTATTTTACGATATAGAAAAATCCATATAAAATTTCCAAAAAAGACATTATATAACCACAATGGTGTTTGTCCGTAAGCCCCTTTAGGGGTTTGGGGTTTGTCCTTCACTCACCGTCCAGCCACCATCAACTGCTATTACCTGCCCGGTCGTAAATTTTGATAAATCGCTCATGAAATAAACAGCCAATCCATCCAGGTCTGCAGCTTCACCAATTCTTCCACCATCCAATGGTTGTTTTGTTTTTATAAATGCCTGAATAGCATCATCATCGGCTGCACGCTTTGCCATTGGTGTCTCCACCAACGCAGGCGCAACTATATTCACACG
>Ga0207689_10002421_pt1 | contig 17363 bp, 16 predicted proteins | sample KBSMisM52_FD_184312 | JGI IMG/M metagenome (GOLD analysis project Ga0207689, IMG submission 184312) | Miscanthus rhizosphere microbial communities from Kellogg Biological Station, Michigan, USA - KBS Miscanthus M5-2 (SPAdes) (version 2) | ecosystem: Host-associated > Plants > Roots >... | reverse complement strand
GTCGGAGGAAGCGGCTGTGGATCACGCAGAATCGGCAGATTTTTACGTCCAAGATCTCCGGTAAAGGCAAAAGTATAACGTTTATTTGTCTCTTTTTCGTAGATTACAAAATGGATCTGAGCTGAACCTAAAATATGGCCGGCATCATAAAATGAACAAACCACACCGTCAGTCACCACAAAAGATCTTTCATAACCAACACCGTAAAAATGGTTCAAGGTTTCTTTGGCATCTTCCATAGTATAAAGAGGCTCCATAGCAGGCTCGCCTTTTTTACGTTTGTTATTTACATACTCAATATCCTTTTCCTGGATAAACGCGCTATCCAAAAGCATGTAGTTACACAAATCACGAGTCGCGAATGTTGAATAAATTGGCCCCTTAAATCCATTCTTAATCAAAAATGGCAGACCGCCACTATGATCAATATGTGCATGGGAAAGAATCACGGCATCAATCTCAGCCGGATTAAAACAAAAATCGCGGTTCTTTTGTTCTGTTTCCTTACGTCGTCCCTGAAACAGACCGCAATCCAGCAAAATCTTTTTCCCATTCACCTCAAGTAAATGTCGTGAACCTGTTACTTCGCGCGCTGCGCCGCAAAACTTAATTTTCATGAGAGTAAATCAATAATCTAATATTTCATTTAATTATAGCACAAAACAGCCATTTTTCTCAACATAACCATTTACTCATAAATGGCTTGTGGTCTGAGTTTTTACTTGAATCCGCTATAAAAATACGTATACTAAGCGGGAATATGACTCCAAAACACGAACCAAAACACGAGAAAGAACCTAAAAAAGGTGAAAGCAAAGAAGCCCTGAAAAAGCTCGGCTTCATTTTTTTAGGCATACTTCTGGCTGTAAATACCATCCAGTTGGTACATTTTGGTGACATTGTTGAACGTGTGGACCGCTACAATCAGGGTGTTGTTGATGAACTTGGTGGTTTCCGTAGTGACATCACCAGCTTTGGTGGTGACCTGAACGAAATCCGTTCTTTCTTATTATTACCAACGAAAGAGTACTCTTTCTTACCTAAGGAAGTAGAAACCGGCGAAACTCAGGAACAGCAGTCCAGCCGCACCGAAACTGCTCTCTATACTTTCATGGAGCAGGCGACCGACGAAGCGAGTGCGACCCAGAATAAAGACAAAGCCATTGCTTTGGCTACCAGCATTCATGATGATGCTACTTTCACACAAGGCATCAGCACCAACAGTTTGTCTCTTGGCAAAGTTGAAACCAACGATCTCGCTTCCAGCTTTAAAGTGAACGATACAGCAGGAAACGGAATTTTTGCCGTGAATGTTGATCTACGCCATGCCGCAGTATCTGTTCAAAGCGCTTTGGGAACTCACGAAGTAAAAGCGTCTGATGCATCAAGTGCGGGCAAGGAACTTATTGCTTATTTCAATGAAAATAAAGAGCAGGCAGTCAAAATGAAAACACTCATCAACGATGAGAAAGAGGCAATGAAGGGTCTCAAAGAAAATGCTGATGTCAAAAAAATACTCGCAGATAAAAGAGCAACAATTGAAGAAGCAGAGGAGTCTGATGACGCCATCACCTATCCGATTTTCAACAACGATAAGGAAAAAGTTCTCGCAATCGAGATTCTCCGTAAAGACGGATCGATTCAGTTTGCAGATAAAACATATAAAACGGTTGCCGAACTTTTACAGCCATTTATGGATACACTTAAGGCTACAGATTTCGCAACCGCACAGGAACAGTTGATTAACAGCAGAAAAGCTGAACTGGAAGCCATCTTTAAAGAAAGTACTTTTCAGGAAATGTTGAAGAACTCCAACTGGACTTTGGTCAGCACTCCCCGTGAGGATTACAACAAACTTTTATACGATGTGAAAGACAGCGGCAATAAAGTTGTCTTCTCATTTGCTATCGAAATGTCCTCGGGCGCCCTGAAAATTATAAAGGATGACCAGGAACTCGATCTCTTTTCATTCATGAGCGAAGGCTCAAAAAAAAAACCTTAACGCTCCCTGATAAGGTTCCGGACTATGGAGACAAGGCCAAAACTGTGGCTGGGCAATTGAATGTGCTCATTGCCGGTAAAAATGGAGGCCTGGTGGACACCATGATTTTTGCCAATATTAATCCTGAACAACGCAAAATCACATTGGTCAGTATTCCCCGAGATCTCTATTACAACGGTCGCAAAATCAATTCCATCTACAGCCTCTACGGCATGGATGAACTCAAGCGCGCCCTCTCTTTCGTTACCGGCTATCAGGTAGATAAATACGTGTTAATAGATATGTACGCCTTCATCGATGTCATCGATTTGATCGGCGGCATTGATGTGCATTTGGATGATCCTGTCATCGATCCGACCTATAAAACTTTTGATAACGGCCAGTGGAGCACTTTGTACTATCGCGCCGGCGACTACCACTTAAGCGGCAAACAAGCCCTCCGCATTGCCCGCACACGTCACACCACTTCCGACTTTGCCCGTGCTGAAAGACAGCAAATGATTATCGCGTCACTCCAGCAAAAAGCCCGCAATTTTGGTTTCGGTGATGCAGCAGGTCTCACCAAACTTGCCGAAGACGTTCTTGCGAAAGTCGATACCGATGTAAGTTTGGCAGAAGCACTTTCCTACTATTTCCGTTATCAGAAATTCGATATCAGCCGCGGTCATGTCCTTTCCAGCGGCAACGTTTTGGAATCCAAATACACCGGTGAAGCCAAGCGTGCGGCAAATAATTGCGGAAATATTGCAGCCGGAAATACTCAGCAGCAAGCCACTTGTAACAGCATCGACAAAGGTGCATACATCCTTGAACCACGTAATGGTAACTGGAACAGCGTCCGCTGGTTCTTCCATCAAATCATCGAGGGCGAACTTGATGAGAAATAAAAGTTTCTCATCAAGTTCGCCCTCGTCTTAGTTTAGTTTTTTGAACGTAGTGTAAAAAGTCCAAGTGCCAGAAGCGCCGCCGTTTCCATTCGCAAAACTCTTTTTCCTAAACTAAAACTTTGACATGTTTTTTGGATGAGCTGTTTTTCCTCATCACTAAAGCCTCCCTCAGGTCCGATCAAAACTATCGCGCCATTATTCACATCCATTTTTTCAAAAATTTCAAAACGGTTCATTGACTCATTACCTTCCCTTTCCATTCTTTCAACAGCTGCGTAGATCTGCATTTTTTTGGGCAAGGTCGTTTGCATTTCTAGGAAGGCTTTCAAATTATGTGACATTTCAATATGTGGTAAAACCGCTCGTTCCGACTGTTCAGCAGCTTCAGTCATGATCCTTTCCAGGCGATCCGGCCGCAATTTTTGGGCCATTCGTGAGTTATCACTATCTACCAGAATAAATTTTTTCACACCAAGTTCAACACTCTTCTGCAAAATAAAAGAAAGTTTGTCCGGAGTGTTGGGCATACATAATAAAAGTTCCAGTTCGAATGAAAGTTCGTTGTGATTTTCACGCCGGTCCGCCAGTGAAAGCACGACAGCTTTTTTGTTTGTATCGGCGACGCTGTATAAAAATTCGGTATTGGAATCACCTTCGCGGACCGGCGCCAGTAAACACACTCGGTCGCCCGGCTTCACCCGTAACACCTTTGTCAGCTGCCAGAAAATAGCAGACTCCAGAGTTTCAGAAAAAGTCAGCTGTTTTTGAAAACCGGAACTATCCTGAATATCATGCGTAAAAAAACGGTGTTCTCTGGCCATAAAAAAAATCCGTAAATTAGGAGTTTGAAATTTCAAACATTTTCAAGAGCGCCCGCTCAGCCTTCACCCGAACATCCTCATCAATCTCAATAATCTGATCTTTGTTCGGAGCTCGCAAAACCTGTTCAATCAAAGGCAACGTGTTCATCTTCATATAAGGACAAAGTCCGCACATACCAATAAACTCCTTTTCAGGATGCTCAACGCGCATGCGATCAGCAAGCCCACACTCGGTCACCATCATATACGCTGGGGCCGGAGTTTTTTCAACGTATGCCATCATACCGTTCGTACCACCAACATAATCAGAAGCATGTGTAACTGAAGTCGGGCACTCCGAATGTGAAAGAACCTTCAGGCCATTATGTTGTTTCCTGAACCACGCGATTTTATCGGCACTAAAGTCTTCATGCACAATACATGTACCTTCCCACCCGATCAGTTTTTTAGAAGTCTGCTCCTGTAAATTCTGCATCATGTATTTATCCGGCAGAAAAATAAGTTCATCGCCCGGAAAAGACTCAACAATTTTTAAGGCATTCGCCGAAGTGCAACAAGCATCACATTCCGCCTTCACATCGGCTGAAGTATTCACATAACTCACCACAGGTACACCCGGATATTTTTTCTTAAGCTCGCGCACATCTGCCCCGGTAATCGAATCCGCCAGCGAACAACCCGCACCCGGAGCCGGCAGTAAAACCGTTTTCTTCGGATTCAAAATCTTGGCCGTCTCAGCCATAAATCTAACTCCGCTAAACACAATTACATCTGCATCCGTCTGTTGTGCCTCCTTACTCAACTGGTATGAGTCACCCATAAAATCCGCCACACTATAAATAATATCCGGCGTCTGATATGAGTGTGCCAACACAACCGCATTTTTCTCTTTTTTCAACTGCTCAATTTTCAGAGTCAGGGGAGCAATTATCCGACAATACCCTTCGTTGTACCCCACATTTACCAGTTTTTCATGGAGGCGTTTGGCTTCCTGTTCATAAGCTTGAAGTAGTGGCATATCGGACTTTAGGCAGCAAGAATCTATCATGGAAAATCTGAAAAAACCATGTATACTTTGCCCGGAATCCTAACCCAAAAACTATGCCTATGTCCGACGCCGCAAACCCTCCTTTTAATCCCAAAATTATTAAAAGGCTCATCGCACTTGCTGTGCTTTTTTTCCTTGTCATTGTTGTCATAAACATGTCGATTATCGTTATCGATCCAGGTGAACGCGGCATTCTGCTGCAGCTCGGTACGATTGAGGGCATTTATGAGTCAGGTGTTCATTTCAAAATTCCTCTTATTCAGAACGTTGTAACTATCGATGTCCGAACTCAAAAAATTCAGGATCCGGTTGATGCCGCATCAAAAGATTTACAGTCAATCCACACTCTTGTTGCGTTGAACTACCATATTGATCCGTTACAGATTGATCAGCTCTATAAAAACGTCGGTCCAAACTACGAAGAGCGCATCATTCATCCTGCTCTTCAGGAAAGCGTAAAAGCTACAACAGCTCAGTTTACAGCTGAAGAATTAATTACAAAACGTCCGGAAGTTCGTGAAAGCATCAAAGCCAAACTGATCGATCGTTTGAGCAGTTACCATTTGATCATCGATGATTTCTCTATCGTAGATTTCAACTTCTCTGATGAGTTCAATGCAGCTATCGAGTCAAAACAGACAGCAGTTCAGACAGCCTTGAAAGCAGAAAACGATCTCAAACGTATTCAGATCGAAGCTCAACAGCAGATTGAAACCGCCAAAGCCGACGCCGAATCTATCCGCATCCAGGGTGAAGCTCTCAAGCAAAACCAGGGGCTGGTTCAACTTAAATTCGTAGAAAAATGGAACGGCGTATTACCTTACTACATGATGGGTGACGCTACTCCGATTATTAGTTTGATGAACCAATAGTCAGATAGAAATTTTAAGATTAAATTTCCGACAACCCATTGAAATAAAGAAAAAGCCCCTCATCCGAGGGGCTTTTTGAAATTCATGATTTTGCTTATAGGCCTTACTTCTTACCCCAGAATTTGAGTTTGCTGGCTGCATTGGCAATACCGTTACCTACGCGGCTCAAGAAACCTTTCTTCTCAGGTTGAGGTTGTGGTTGAGGTGCCATGGACTGAAGAGCAGCAGTGACTTTAGGGTCAACAAGGTAAGACGGCTTAGAGCTATATTGAGCAAATGGAGAAGATGCTGGATTTGCATCAACAGTGAAACTGTGATGAACAACAGCAGCTTTCGGAACATGTACATATGCTGGAAGACTCGTAACACGCTCCATACGCTGAGCCGTAGATTCGTTTGGATTTACATTGTAAGACGCAGGGTTTGGATAAGAACAAACTTCCGGACGCGGACCTTGTGAATCTTTTAATCGTGCAGCTTCATCAAGCATTTTTACCTTTGCCAGTGCAGCAAGTTGATAGAGTGGCAACTTACGTTCATCGTCAGCTAAAAGTGCATGTGAACGCAATTTGTTCTCATCAGCCGGAGTCATTGTTCGAAGATCCAGGTTATACCCCTTAAATACTTCCAATGTACTCGCATCAACCTCATTATCCTTATAAACATGAGGTACGTGAATATTTTTTATAGGCTGAGTAGCACCGGCACGAACGTGCTTGTTCATGTATGCACTTGTCGTATCGTTATTATCGTTGCACATTTTTTCATATGTGCGCTGGATCATGCTGCCAATACGTGTAGATACAGCAGTCGCATCTGGGTCATAGCCCATATTTTTCATTACAGAAGCTCCAATTACTGCAGCATCAGCCGCTTCCATTTGGTGTGAGCCTAATTGTGTTGTTCCTTCTAACATAGGAAGAATAATTATTATGGAACTTATTTATAACATACTTAATCAAGTTTGTCAATACTTAAAAGAGGTCTACTCTATTCCATAAGTCAAAATCGGCCAAATTTATACCAAACAAGCATGGCGTTAATAAAAATTGATGCTAGAATCCTGTCAGAAATTTTTTACACTTTCTTATGTCTGAACTCACTTCTCTGGCGAACAGTCTTCATGTTTTAGGCTTCAGCCCAAACGAAATTGATGTTTACCTCTCGCTGCTAAAGCATGCACCTTGTCATGTGGCACCACTGATTAAAGAGACCAAATTGCATCGTAATCTTGTCTACATCGCTTTGGACCGTTTAGTCGATCGTAAGCTGGTGAGCCAAAAGATCGTAAACGGGAAAAAGAAGTTCCATGTACTTCCACCGGACATTATCCAAAAAGAGTTTGAACAAAAATCACGAGTGGCTGAGGATGTGGTTAAGGCACTCAATAATGTGGGTAAATTTGAACTGACTGAGGTAAATATGTACCAGGGTCAGAAAGAGTACAATCGGCTTCTGGCTGAGCTGGATAGCCAACTTCAGCCGAATGCTGAAGTATACCGTTTTGGTGTCCTCAGCGATAAAATCTTCGATCCAATGGATGAGCCGATTATGAAAGATCGACTCAAAAATTTCCGCCAAAAAAACATTAAATTACGCATAATTGCCGGCAGCGAAAAGAAAAAATCCATCAAAGCCGACCTGGAAAACTACAAAGATCTGGATATCAAGGTGCACCATTTCCCGCAAACCATAGCCGATCCCGCTCGCACCTACCTGTATCCGTCTCTCTCAGTTGTAGTTTTTGTCCTTTACCCGGACGATAATGGCGATCTGACTGCCATAAAATTCAAAAATACCGTATTATGCAAAGGTGTAGTAAAACTATTTGAAAGTTTGTGGAAAATCAGCATATTTTAGAGGACATCCTTCGCGCCAATCTCCAAAACCTCGATTCGTATCTCAAGGCCAACAAAATCGAGGCTTTTCGGCTATACAATCTTGACCATGTAAACTACCCCCTGAGTATCGATATTTATGGAGATAATGCCGTTATACACGTTTATGAAGAGCTCTATCCGGAAGTTATGCCTGAGGTAGAAGGTGCCTTAAAGACCGTCCTGAACATCCAGGACTGCTTCTGGAAATCCAAGGCAAAAAAGGAGATAAAATTCCCGCAATTAAAGAAAAAACAGACTGTGGTAGAGGAGTATGGCTGCAAATTTCTCATCAATCTTTCCGACTATCTGGATACCGGTCTCTTCCTGGACCACCGCGAAACCAGAAAGTGGATACAGGGCCTGAGTGAAGGCAAAATTGTCGCAAACACATTTGCCTATACCGGGTCTTTTAGCATCCATGCGGCCAAAGGTGGGGCTACCAGGACCTACTCCGTGGACCTTTCAAAAACCTATGGTGACTGGACACGCAAAAATCTGGAACTCAACGGTTTTTCCACCAAAGATCACTGGGTGGTGAACATGGATACCCTCGAATTTTTCAAATACTCCCTCAGAAAAGGTTTAGCCTTTGACATCATCATCATCGACCCGCCAACTTTTTCCCGCAACAAAGGCAGTCACTTCCATGTCCAGGATGACCACGTAGCACTCCTGCAGGCGGCCATGAACGTTCTGGCACCCGGTGGATTCATTCTTTTCTCCAATAATTTCCAACAGTTCGAAATGGACGAAGAGGCCCTCGCATCTTGCAAAATCACACCAAAAAACGATACCATTGCCCCCGATTTTCAGGAGCTTTCTCCTCATCAAAGTTTCATCATCACCAAAGCCTAAGCGCGGTATTAGTACAATGGTAGTACGCGGCCTTCCCAAGGCTGAGACACGGGTTCGATTCCCGTATACCGCTCCACGTCGCTTGCCTGGCTCCACCTTTCGAATCCGTCTGTGACGGCTTCCTTCGACATAAAGCCAAAAAAGTGTTATAATAAGCAAGTGTAAAAGCTAAAAATAAATGAATCCGGAAGCCTTTACCGAAGCCGATTTTATTCTAATAGTAATGACTGTAATTCAACCAGATGGCACTCCCTCCGAATTCCCGGAGGTGCCTCCAGTACAGCCTGAGCAGACTCAAGGTAATGCGAACGATGTGATATCGGATCTTTCACTGCATGTCCGCCTTAAAAAAAATCTAGCGGTTAATAAAAATCTTTTTGATCTTGAAGAGTCGGGTTTAAGGCCTAATCAATCAAGAGCGATTACAGCTCTCAAAGAAAAACTCGATGAAGATAATTGGGATTTACGCGGTTATTTTGTACAGCCAACAGGCGCCGGCAAGACCGTCCTTTTTGGCATGATTACAAAGTTACTGGATGTAAAAACAATCATATTTGTTCCCAAGATGAATCTTTTGAAACAAACAAAAAAAGAACTTATTGAAACATGCGGATTTGACGAAGATGATATTGGAATTATTGGCGGAGGAACAAGAGAGATTGGCAAAAAAATTACGATCAGTACATATCAAAGCCATGTCAGTCTCATTGGTGGTAACAAAGACTATGCACACCACTTCAAAAACGTTCAACTTATTCACTGTGATGAAGCCCACCGCGCGCTCGGGGAAAAGACATCGGAATCGTTGCAATTTGGTGATGAAAACCTCACTGAAGAGGAGGAGCGGGATGAAATGACTGCGTTGGATAGTTTGGAAAATCAAGTTTCAAAATCTGTCCTTATGCTTGGATATACGGCAACGCCAAAGCTGAGTGAAAAACATATTAAAGAGGTTTTTGGAAATTGTATGATAGCCCGCGAAGGTTATGCGGATTTAATACATTCAGGAGCGCTTGTGCCATATAAAATTTTTCACACAAAAGGATATTTGCCCCCGGGAGAAATATCACCCGAAGTCGAAATTGAAGTTTTGGAACGGAATCAAATTTACCAAAAACTGCTTCAAAAATATGTGGATACTTCCGCCAAACTGAAAAAGAAGTTCAAAGGGGCTGCATTTTGCGCGAATATTAATGAATGTAATAAATTTATTGAAATGGCCGAACGTGATTTCGGTTTGAAATGCAGTCGTGTAACGAGCATTGATGAAAAGGACGAACTGGAAAAAGCTGAAACTAAATTATTGAACGGGGAGATAGATTTAATCGTAACTGTGGACAAGCTGACTGAAGGATGGAATTTCCGTCCTTTAGATGCAGTTATTTTAGCGCGAGCAACCTCCAGCCCTGCCCGGTTGCTGCAAGGCGCAGGCCGTTCTTCACGTTCGTTTCCGGGTAAAGAGTTCGCACATCTTTTTGAAACCGACTGGAAAGCTGTTGCGAAGAATGAATATCTTTCAGCTACTAATGAAGAGGGGCAAATTATTTCGGGAGATAATAGTACGCCCGGCGATTCTTCAGGTGAAACATCACAAAAAAAACTTCGCAATCGCATAAATATTTTGGAGGCGCTTCTTGAAAATGGAGAAAGTAGCGAAGATCTGGCAGAAATTTGTCTTGATGCCGACGGTCATACCCTCGACTATAAATTAGCGGACAGATATGAAAGGGCACCAGAAGGATGGTGCACAAATTGGTCGCTGGTAATAGAACTCAATGTAAGCCAGGCCACACCTGAAAGAATTGCTGAACGACATCGTACGGCTCACCCGGAATGGTTTAAGATGTGCATTGATCCGCAAAACCGACTCAATGAATTTTATGCCCCTGAATTGGCTGATGTAATCAGAAATGATATTAAACAACGACCTCAAAAACCACCCGAAGGCTGGTTTTCCAAAACGGAATTGGCACATCTCTTGGAAATAGATGTAAGAACAATGAACAAAATTATAGAAAAAATACGTAGTGATCATCCTGAATGGTTTGGTTATTATCTGGATCCAAGTAACCATAAGATTGAATATCTTTCTCCTGAACTTGCTGATCATGCGCTTACGGTTTTGACCGAACGCGGAGTAGTCGCTCCGGAAGGGTGGATGACAGCTGGGGTACTTAAAAAAGTGCTTGGTTGTTCAATAGAATTCATCATCGATCTGTCTGATAAAGAACGCGAAGCCCATCCCGAATGGTTTAAGACGTATATTAATTCCATCAAGCGCCCTTCGGAACATTTATCACCAGAACTGGTGAAGATCATTTCAGATGAGTTTATAAAAAAACCGGTTGGAGCACCGGAAGGATGGATAACAAATAAAGCTCTTGCTGATGCGATGGGTGTATCCGAAGAAAAAGTAAAAAAACTCGCTGAGGCTGAAGAGAAGGCACACCCGGAATGGTTTAAAACATATATAAGTCACAAAAAAGCCAGAATCCATTACGCACCTGAGTTAGTTCAGATCATAAAGTCTTCACAAGCATCTTTGCCGGAACCGGCTCCGGAGGGTTGGATGACCAGTGGATTTTTATTTAAAAAATTCGGTTTAACCAACGATTCCACGCTTTCTAAGCGTCTTATGACCAAGGCTTTGGAAATGCATCCTGAATATGCCAAAAATTATTTGGATAAAGGAAAACGTCCCATGATGCATTACGATCCGAGAATTGAGGAAGTAATAACGGCTTTAATGAAAGAACACGGGGAGCGTGCACCTGTGGGCTGGTATACAAACAAAGCTTTGTCCAATGAATTAGGCTTTTCAGAAAACGTTACTGCAGCAATGGCTGATGGTGAGAGGGCCGCGCATCCAGAATGGTTTAAAATCTATCTGAATTCAAAAAATAATAAGCTGGAGCATTTTGCTCCTGAACTGGTAACTCTCATCAGAGAAAGGATAGCCGCAAAAGGAGAAAAAGTCCCAGATGGCTGGGTTACCAATAAAAGCATTGCAGTTGAGCTTAATGTCGATGAAAGTACAACAAAGGCTATTGCTTTGAAAGCAAAAAAAACTCATCCTGATTGGACAAAAATGTATTTGAGTCAGACAAATCATCAGTTGGAACACTACCATCCCGATCTTGCGCAGTTCATTAGAGATGCCATAAAAAGCAGACCTGTGGAAAAAGCCCCGGATGGATGGCTCACCAATAGAACCATAGCTGATGAAATCGGACAAACTTTCTATACTGTTAAGAAAATTGCCGAAGCTGAAAGATCAGCGCATCCAGAATGGTTTAAAATGTATTTAGGATCGAATAATCAAACTTTTGAGTATTATGCTCCAGAGCTTGTCACTCTTATACGAGAGAAAGCAGCTCAAAAATAAACCGCATTCGCAGTTTAATAAGAAGTCCACGGAAGTTTTTTGTGAGAGTTCTTCGAAGTAAGAAAAACTTCGCGGCGCGGACCAAGACTCGAAAGTCTCCAAGTCCGCGCCGGAAGCCCCTTTGTTGCTCGCGTACCGCGGGTCGCAGCCGATAATCTGGCCGCACTGCGGAACGGAACGAACGTAATCTAACCTGCGGTGATGCGCACTACGTTTTCTACCGTTGTTGACGTGGTGCGTTGTGTGCGGCACAGGCCGCGCGAGGGTGTGATGCCCAGAATGCTGCGTCACTACAACGCGCGCCGGAGCGTGATGGTAGTGATCAGTGTAATGAACAGGTAGAGCATGCCAACTGTCGTGATGTGCCGGAGGACCGGCTACCACAACCGCTGACGTGTGGGAGTGGCCATGATAGCCATACCCGCCACCTGCGTAGTAACCACCACTGGCCCCACACCCGGGTGTGGCAACAAGCAGTGCGAAGCCCAAGAAAAGTTGCACAAATCGCATGAGATCCTCCTGAAACTCAAAAAAACTTCCGTGATGTCGATCAGCAACAGGACTGCGTGAGACTGACGATCTCCACGCCCTGTATCAAGAAAAAACGTACTCCCAAAGCGAAAACCTGTCAAAGTTGGCTTTTTATGGTATAATAAAAAGATTATCTAAAGCGACTCCTATGGGGAAAAATGGCCCAGAATACGGATCTTCAGAATCCCTGAATGATGTTATCGAAAAAACATCGGACAAAAGGGCTGAATACACCCGGAACTTTTTGGCAAAAAAAGGTGTTTCGCCAAACGATTTTGTCGAAAATCTCAAAAAAGCCCCCTGGAATATCACCATCGATGTTGCCGACAATAAAAGCTGGGCATTAGGTGTTGTAGAAATTCAAAAAAAACTCGGATTTCCCCAAATCGACAGTCCTACAGGTTGCGATGGAAGATTAGGTCCTTTCACCTGGAGAAGTTTTCAGGTTTTCGGTCTTGGCAAAAAAAGTAAGGCTGATCGGACAAAATTACTTGGTGAAGTTCAACCAAAGCAGAATGGAGTTCCCATCGGTAAGGAAGCTCCACCGGTCCCCCAAGAATCACCGGCTCCAGAGGAGTCACCAACCCCAAAAGTTGAAACAGCCCAACCCGAAAAAGGAAAACAAAGTGCCGAAGTTGGTGACAAAGTGCCTCTCTCACAAACCATTTTTATTGGTGATTCAATCACAGCAGGAATGGCTTTCTCAAAGAGCATTAACGGCGCCAAAGAATGCTTTAAGGGTGGCATGCAAAGCGGCTGGATGCTCAAGAATTTCCGTGAAAGATTTTTTGATAAAGACGATAAAGGCAAATATACGCTGAAGCCTGAATATCAAAACGGCGCCATCAAAAAAATTGTAGTTGAAGGCGGCTTCAACGATATCACCAGTGTAAAATCTGTCGAGAGTGTGAAGAAAAATCTGACAGAAATTTATCAGCTTGCCCGTGAAAACGGTCTTACTATCGTTGCACCAACATACTTTGATTGGGATGCGCAAAAAGGCGTCGAACTCTTTCAAAGAACTTTTAAAAAACACGGATGGGGAGAGTACCCGTTATCAGCAGAAGAGTTACAAAAAAGAATCGGAGAACTCAACCAATGGGTATTATCCCAAAACGACCCGGCAAACGGTTTCATCGCAGTGGATTTAACCAGCGAAATGTCCGATCATCAAAAATATCCGCGTGGCGACTTCGTCCATCCCGCTCCCAAAGGATCAAAAGCTATGGCCAAATACATCAAAGAACATGGTGGAATTGTTGATGAAGAGGCTGCGGTTGCCTAAGCGCTGTCCAACTATTTCAAAAGATAGGCATAGTACGCAAAAAACTCTCTACTGATGGAATAGAGGTCTCTTAACTCAAAATAGTTGGCCGAAGCAGAATAGACCTCGCTGATGCCATTTTTTTCAAAAGCCAATTTGGTTCTGGCAATATGAAAATACTGTGAAACGATAATCACAGAGTGCCAGTTATGATCGTACATTATTTTTGCAGAGTTTTCTGCAGTGGCCTCTGTCGTCACCCCTTGAGAGTCGAGAATAATACTTTGCTCAGGGATATTTTTATCATGTAAATAATTGGCCATCACGGTTGCTTCATCAAAACCTTCCTTACCCATTCCGCCACTTACAATAATATTTTTTGTTTGGCCGTCATCAAAAATCTGAATCGCTTTATCCAATCGCGCCTTCAACCTGTCAGAAGGTTGCCCATCCGCATTTACTTCATTCCCAAGCACAACAGCGACATCGGCCTGGTGCAGATTATCCTGAAGTCCCGAAAGAGTGATAAAAAAAGTATGAAGAAGAAACCATCCTAAAAGTCCTGACAGGATAGAAATAATAACAATTTTTTTTTGGCTATGTTTTTTTATATGTTCTGAATTCATCCCTTCTAAACTAACAGAGTTAATACAGAAAAACTAGCAAGAAACGGCATGAATATGCTAGAATCCCATAGTACTTTTATATCGTGAAAATGAATAAAGCCATTACAAATCTCCGAAAATACTGGATGAGTTTTGATTTGGGAAAATTCCGTCCTTGTGAGGAGACATACAACCCATATTTAATGTCCGATATTCCCTTATTAAAAAGAAAATTCACAGGGAATTTTGACTGGTTATCTGGTGCTAATACAAAAAAATCAACAACAACTGAAGAACTGGATAATCTGCAAAAAAAATTCAAAATGGTGTTCCCAAAGGATTATTATCTTTTTAAAAGTCACCCAGATTGGGAAAAATTGCTTACCGAATCAACGACAGCCTCTTTTATTCCGGAAAAAATTGAGGTTCAGCCTTTTCTTTCCGGCTTCCTGACACCGATTTATTACGATCAGCAGGGGATAGTTCTTTGGTATCTTTATTTTGAATCGGATGCCAAAAAATGCAAAGACAGTATTGTTCTTTCCACTGCCAAACATCCAAAACAGATAGCAAAACTTTCTGCCAGATCCATTCAAGATCAAATTATCAGTACTTGTGAAACTTTTGAATCTTTTCTCTATCGAATTGAGTTGGAAAATCAACTCTGGCAAAAATTGAATAATAAAAATTACAAAATTCCTGCAACTTTGTCTAAAGATGCCGATGAATATTTAAGTTTCTATGACCAGGAAAAATGGAAGAAATTTTTCAGTAAAGAGTCCGAAGAGAAAATTAAAAAAAACTTTCAAAATTACGACCCGGTTTTATTGGCTCAATATAAAGAGCTTTCCGGTGATTTCATGCTGAAATTTGCCTATAAGCTTCCATGGGTTTATCTGTCACGCTATCAAAAACTTAATGATACTTTAATTGAAAAATTTGCGAATAAATTAGACTGGTTCGTCATGGTGAAATATCAAAAACTTTCTGAAAATATCATTCGCAAATTTAAAGACAAACTGGATATGCCTTACGTGGCGTATTATCAGAAAATTTCTCCTGAACTCAAAAAAGAGTTAAAGATATGAACTACATCCATACAGAAAATTTAGATCTGCAAAAAAATGGTTGGACTCTTTTGATAAATGAAAAAGAAACTTTATCTGCAAAAGTCGGCGATATTGTAAAAATAGTGATCGAACATATTTCACCCCTGGATTATGAGGATGATAAACCAATTAGATCAGTAAGCCATGAAACCGTTTGGGTTGAAATAGAAAAAATGGAGGACAAAGGCTATATTGGAATACTTAAAACACAACTCGGCCACAAAATGAAAATGAAAGATGGAACAGAATTTACAATCGGTGATAAACTGTTTCTTAAGTCACAAAACATCATGCAAATCCGAAATCTTCATTAAAAAAATTTTATGAAAAAAGTTTTCTTCATCTTTCTGGGCCTTACAATTTTTTCACTCTCATTAACAGTCTTGTATCTCTGCATGCGCGCCGTTATGGCTGTGGGTGGCTACTGCGCTGAAGGTGGACCTTATGTCATCGCAACGCACTGTCCGGGTGGCACAGGATGGCTTACACCTCTTTCAATTTTCGTCATGCTGGGTGGTGGCGCACTGTATTTTATTTACAACGCTACGGTAAAAAACAGCCCTCAATGGGGATACCTTTTTTGGAGCGCTTTATTTCTTGCACTCGGTTGGAACTTTCTTGAACTTGGCCTCTTTCATCCACCTGGCGTTACTTCAGATCCGGGTTGGCTGATTTGCGCTGTTCTCTTTATCATCATGGGTGGCGGCCCACTTTTTGCTTGGCCCTTAACAATGAAGTATGGCTATAGTAAATCAGGCGCAAACAATGAAGATATGAGCTTGATGGGAATTATTTTTGGTAAAAAGAGTCAGAACCCTGTGTTGGGTACACCATTTTACGAATCTCAAATCTTCCTGGTACTTATCCATTTCATTGCTTTAGCAGCAGGAATCTATCTAGGCTACCAGATTTTTATAAACTCGTAATTTACCAGCCAATCGAATTCAACTCTTTCTTGCTGCCGGTCGCAGTGTTCAGTTTTGGTGCAGATGGAGCGGTAGAATCAGGTTTCTTTTTATCACCGTCTTCTTGAGAGCCTGAACGTTTGAACATTTTATCAAAGTCGTTCTTCATTTTGGAAAAACTTGGGTAGTACTCTTTGCCAACCTTCTTAATATCAGCCGGAACAGGAAATGGTTCATCAGGTTTGTCTTTAAGTGCAGCCAGTAAGAAGTCTCTCCAGATCGGTCCGCAATCAAGGAAGGCCCAGGCATTACCTCGCATTGCACCACCATCAGTATTTCCAACCCACACAATAGTCACAATACTCGGCGTATAACCAACGAGAACATTATTGTTTGGGTAAATACCACGTCCGATCTTCTTATTCGATGTACCTGTTTTAGAAGCTACAGTATGGCCCTGGAAGCTCATGGTTGCACGCCAGGTGCCGGCAGGTTTCGACGAGGCATCAGCCATCATGTCAGCGATGATAAATGCCACTTGAGGATCCATAACCTGCTCACCATCGGTTGGTTCAAATTTTTCCAGAACATTTCCTTTGCGGTCACGTACTTCCAAAATTGGATTCACAGGATGATAACGTCCCTGGTTAGCAAAAGCTGCGTAAGCACCAGCCATATCTAGGAATCGAAGTTCACCGCTTCCGATAGCCATCGGCCAACCATAGTAGAAAGTCCAACCGCGTTTTTCGGCATCCTTATTAAACTCAGTTCTGAATTCACGTAACGAAGTTAAACCAAGTTTATCAACGAAATCCAGAATCTTTTCCTCCTCACCGGCAACAAAATAGGCTTTAATGGCGGGAATATTACGTGACTGTCCCAGCGCCTGTCGCACCGTCATTCGGCCCTTGTACTCATTATCAGAGTTATGAGGAACATCCTTCTTATTAAAGAGTGTCTTGTAATCACTCAAAATTGTTCCCGAACCAATTCCGGCATTCTGAATCGCAGTTGCGTATACAAAAGGTTTGAAAGAGGAACCCGGCTGACGGAAACTCGTCATCACATTTACCTGACCGTTAATCTCATTATTCCAGTAATCCACTGAACCCACCATCGAAAGCACTTGTCCCGTTTTAGGATCCAGTGCCACCAGACCTGCATTATTGGCATTATAGTAAGCCTTATTATGTTCAGCC
>Ga0207689_10002419_pt1 | contig 17363 bp, 16 predicted proteins | sample KBSMisM52_FD_184312 | JGI IMG/M metagenome (GOLD analysis project Ga0207689, IMG submission 184312) | Miscanthus rhizosphere microbial communities from Kellogg Biological Station, Michigan, USA - KBS Miscanthus M5-2 (SPAdes) (version 2) | ecosystem: Host-associated > Plants > Roots >... | reverse complement strand
CTGATGCAAAGGAGGAAACCCATGACTAAATGGCAACGTTACGTCGGGTTGACTGCTGCTTTGGGCGTCAGCGTGATGGCCTTGTCGTTGACCGATGCTGGCCAGGTCTTCGCGCAGGGAGCGTTGAAGCCGCTCAGTGCGCTGATCGTCAACGATGCGAGCAGGCCTGTCCCGGTCGTCGCATCCGAGCTGTTCCCGACGCCATTCCAGGCCCGTCTGACGTTCAACGGGGGATCTGGCAACGAGGAGTGTGTGAACGTGCCCGCTGGCTACGGGCTGATCGTCGAGCTGGTCACGGCCAGGACCTTCAGCGACGCCAAGACGGCGAATTTCATAATGACGATGGAGACCGTTGCGGGTGGCGTGCGCGTGGGTCATGACATGGCCTTCGAACGGCTGGACACCAACGTTGGCGTGGCGCTGACGCTGACTCAGGCGTTGCGGGCCTACGCGGATCCTGGCGACGAGACCCTTTGTTTCGGCTCTGGCAATTTCTCGAGCGGGCCGTACGTCGGCGTCCAGGTGAGCTTCTCCGGCCAGCTGATACCCCTTCAATGACCTCGGCAGGATCGCGCCTTCGGCGCTACGGCCCCGCATCCGTAGCGAAGCGAGACGCCACCTGCCTGAAGGTGGGTGAGAAGCCTCGACCGGGCGCAGTGATGACTGACGCTGTCAATTCATGCGGGATTCGGTGCCGCTGGCGACGTTCGAAGAACGTCGCCGCAAACCGGAAGACCGGTGAGGGACAGCCAAATTCCTAGAATCGGAATTTGGCGTCCCCACCGGGATTCGAACCCGGGTTTCAGCCTTGAAAGGGCCGCGTCCTAGGCCTCTGGACGATGGGGACTGACCGGAACGACTCTCGATTATACCCCGGCGTAATCTCCCGAGCCCCAACCGCGGCTACAATGCCGCGTCGTGGGCAGGCCTGAAGGCCTGCAGCCACGAGGACGATCCGATGGCTCTGACCATCCCCCGGTCGCACGGCGTCGCACTCGCCGTCGTCATCACGGGCCTGGCGCTCGTGCTGGCGCCCGCATCCGCCCACGCACAGAGCCACTTCGAAGGCGAGATCGGCCCCGGCTCGAGCTACGAGATCGACGTCCCCACCAACTGGAACGGCGCCCTGGTCGTGTACGCGCACGGCATCGTGCAGGCCGACCTGCCGGTGATGCCGCCGTCGATGCAGCCCGAATACAACGAGCTACGCATCACGCTGCTCTCGGGAGGCTTCGCGCTGGCGGCCTCCAGCTACTCGAGCAACGGGTGGGCGCTGGCCGACGCGGTGCGCCGCACGCATCAACTGAAAGGCGTGTTCAGGTCGAAGGTCGGAGAACCGCGCCGCACCTATTTGATGGGCGCCTCGCTCGGAGCGCTGGTGGCCGTGAAGCTCGCGGAAACGCAGGCCCGGCAGTACGACGGCGCGCTGGCCCTGTGCGGTCCGGTAGGCGGCGCGCTGCCGGAGCTCCAATACATCGGCGACGGCCGCGTCATCTTCGACTACTACTTCCCGGGGATATTGCCAGGCTCGCCGTTCGCGGTGCCTCCCGGCACCGCATTTCTCTCGCCGCTCGACCCGGGTGGACCAAGCCCGCTCTTCCTCAGCGTGGTCGCCGCCCTCGCGGCGAACCCGGAGCGCACGCTGCGCTGGGCGTCGGCCGCCAATCTGCCCTTCACCAACATGGCGGAGCTGGCGAATTCCGCGCTCTACTTCCTCGGCTTCTCGCTCCGCTACACCAACGACTTCATCGACCGCGTCAACGGCAAGCTGCCGTACGACAACAGCGAGACCACTTACGTGGTGGACGCCACGAACGATGCGGTCCTCAACGCGTTCTTGAGCGGCGTGCTCAACGCGAACGTGGAACGTGTCGACGGCGACCGCGCCGCGGTGAACTACTACGACCACAACTACACGCCGTCGGGCCGCATCGGCATCCCGGTGCTCACGCTGCACACCACGCGCGACCCCGCGATCCCGTACTCGCACGAGACGGTCTTCGCAGCCACGGTCGCGGGCGCCGGACGGTCGAGCCTTCTGGCGCAGCAGCCGATCGATCGGTGGGGACACTGCGCCTTCGAGCCCGCGGAAGTCCAGGCGGCCTTCGGCAGCCTGGTGCAGTGGGTCGAGACCGGCCTCAAACCCTGACCGGGGATATCCCGCGAGCCGGCGCGGATTAGTTCGCAGCTGGGCCGGGCCGAATCCGCCTCGACTCCTCGTAATGCGTTGATTCTATTGGGACGGCCATCGGGTACGCCGACTGCACTTACTGGCGCAGAAGGAACCCATGACCGACACTACGACCCTGGCCGAGCTTGCCGTGGCCCATCCGGCCGCCGCCCGCGTGTTCTACTCCAACCGTCTCGATTTCTGCTGCGGCGGGAGCCGCCCGCTCGCCGACGCCTGTCGTGAGCGCGGGCTCGACGCCGACGCCATCCTCGACGAGATCCGGCGCGAGGACGCCGAGGCCGAGTCCGCCACTCGGTGGGAGCTGGCGCCGCTCCCCACCCTCGTCGATCACATCGTCGCCCACTATCACCGCCGCCTGCGCGAGTCGCTGCCGACCCTGGTGAAGATGGCGCAGCGCGTCGAGGCGCGCCATCGCGAACGCGTGGCCTGCCCGGTGGGGCTGGCGGCGTTCCTCGAGCAGTTTCAGCGCGAGGTGCTCGACCATCTCGAGAAAGAGGAGATGCTCGTCTTCCCCGCGATCGTCCGCGGCGCCGGTGCACGCCTCTCGTCGCCGATTGAGGTCCTGGAGCTGGAGCACCAGCATCACGGGAGCGACCTGCAGCGCCTGCACGCGCTCACCAACGACCTGACGCCGCCCGCCGACGCCTGTACGACCTGGCGCGCCCTCTACGCCGGCCTGTCGGACCTCGAGCAAGAGCTGATGGAGCACGTCCATCTCGAGAACAACATCCTCTTCCCCCGCGCGCTCGCCGCGTAGTCGATCGAACGGAGCCCGCCATGTCTGCAGACCTCGAACGCCCGACCAGCCACACCCGACTCTGGGTGCTGTTTGGCACGGCGATCTTCGCCGCGTTCTTCCTCCTGGGATTCTTCGGACGCGAGGTGTATCGCCAGGCGCCGCCCATCCCGGAGCGCGTCGTCACCACCGACGGCCGTCTGCTGATGACCCGTGACTCGATCCTCACCGGCCAGCAGGTGTGGCAGAGCACCGGCGGCCAGCAGCTGGGATCGATCTGGGGACACGGCGCCTATCAGGCGCCGGACTGGTCGGCCGACTGGCTGCACCGCGAGTCGGTGGCACTCCTCGAAGTGTGGGCGAATGCTGAAGGGGCCACTGCGTTTGCCTCGCTCGGCCTCGAACGCCAGGCCGTCCTGCGCGATCGTCTCGTGCGCGAGATGCGCGCCAACACGTTCGACGCCGCCACCGGCACGGTGACGATTACGCCGCAGCGTGCCGAGGCGGTGCGCCGTACCGCCGAGCACTATCGCGGGCTGTACGGCGGACGCGCCGACCTCGCGGACCTGCGCGAGTCCTACGCCATGCAGCCGGTGGTCGTGCCCGACGCCGGCCGCCGCGAAGCGCTCACCGACTTCTTCTTCTGGACGGCATGGGCTTCGACGACCACGCGGCCAGGCGGCACCGCCACTTACACCAACAACTGGCCGCACGAACCGCTCGTGGCCAACCAGCCCACAGGCGCCAACATCCTGTGGTCGATCATCAGCGTCGTCCTGCTGCTCGCCGCGATTGGCGGCATCATCTGGTGGCGCGCGTTCGGGAGGCACGAGGACGAAGCCGTGCAGCCACCCGCCACGGATCCCTTCGGTGCCATTACGACAACACCCTCGATGCGCGCCGTCGCCAAATACGTCGGCGTGGTCGTGGCGCTGTTTCTCTTGCAGGTGGTCCTCGGCGTCATCACGGCGCACTATACGGTGGAGGGCCAGAAGTTCTACGGTCTTCCGCTGGCCGAGTACCTGCCCTACAGCCTGACGCGCACGTGGCACATCCAGACCGGCATGTTCTGGATCGCCTCGGCCTTCCTGGCCGCCGGGCTCTTCATCGCGCCGGTCATTGGCGGGAGCGAACCGAAGTTCCAGCGCCTGGGCGTGAACGCGCTGTTCGGCGCGTTGCTCGTGGTGGTCGCCGGATCGCTCGCGGGTGAATACCTCGCCATCCACCAGCAGTTGCCGCTCGGGCTCTCCTTCTGGTTCGGCACGCAGGGCTACGAGTATGTGGACCTGGGACGGTTCTGGGCCATCGCGCTGTTCACGGGGCTGCTGCTGTGGCTCGGTCTCATGCTCCGCGCGCTGTGGCCCGCACTGCGGCGCCCCGATGCGTCCCGCTCCCTGGTATGGATGTTCACCGGCGCGTCGGCGGCCGTCGGGCTGATGTATGCCGCCGGCTTCTTCTTCACCGCACGCACGCATCTCACGGTGATGGAGTACTGGCGCTGGTGGGTGGTGCACCTCTGGGTCGAGGGGTTCTTCGAGGTGTTCGCCACGTCGGCGCTGGCGCTGATCTTCGCGCGGATGGGGCTCGTGCATCGCCGGCACGCGGGTGCTGCCGTCATCGCGTCGAGCGGGCTCTATCTCTTCGCCGGCATCCCCGGCACGTTCCATCACCTATATTTCAGCGGGACGCCCACCTCGATCATGGCCGTGGGCGCGGCTTTCAGCGCCCTGGAAGTGGTGCCGCTCGTGCTCATCGGCCTCGAGGCGTGGCAGACCAGCCGTCTGCAGGACGCCACACCGTGGATGCAGCGCTACCGCTGGCCGATCCGCTTCTTCGTGGCCGTGTCTTTCTGGAACTTCCTGGGCGCTGGCGTGTTCGGATTCCTGATCAACCCGCCGGTGTCGCTCTACTACCTGCAGGGCCTCAACACGACGCCGGTGCATGCGCACACCGCGCTCTTCGGCGTCTATGGGCTGCTGTCGCTGGGGCTCATGCTGATCGTCGCCCGCCTGCTCACACTGGGCGTGGCCTGGCGCGAGCGTCCGCTGGCCTTCGGCTTCTGGGCGATGAACATCGGGCTCGGGCTGATGGTCGGACTGAGCCTGCTGCCGATCGGGCTGGCGCAGGCGTGGGCCAGCATCGAGCAGGGTCTCTGGTTCGCACGGAGCGCGGAGTTCCTGCAGCAGCCGGCCATCGAGACGCTGCGGTGGATGCGCCTCATCGGAGACACGGTGTTCACGGTTGGCGCGGTGGCGTTCGCGTGGTTCATGGCCGGACTCGTCTTCGGCTGGAGCCGCGAGCGCGCGCCGAAGACGGTGGCGGCACCGGCCGGCGCTGCCGGCCGGCGGGCCTGAGCGGTACACTGGAAGCACCCATGCGGATGCGCTCGCCCCTGCTCGTGCTCGCCCTCGGTGTGTCGCTGCTCGCTGCCCGTGCAGCGTCGGGAGCGGAATCCACGACGCCGTCGCTGCAGCCGTCGGGCTGGGATGACGCGCTCCGGCTGCACGAGCCGGCGGATCGCAATCCGGATCCGCGCATCCTCGAAATCGACGTGACGGCGCGGGTCGCCGAGGTCGAAGTGGCGCCCGGCTCGCGCGTGAAGGCCTGGACCTACGACGGCCTGATGCCGGGCCCGTTCATCCGGGCCAAGGTGGGCGACCGGCTCATCGTCCATTTCACCAACAACCTGCCGGAACCCTCGACGATCCATTGGCACGGCGTGCGGGTGCCGATCGAGATGGATGGCGTGCCCGGCATCTCGCAGCCGGAGGTGAAGCCCGGCGACAGCTTCGTCTACGACTTCGTGGTGCGCGACGCGGGGCTCTTCTGGTATCACCCGCACCACATGTCGGCGGCGCAGGTGGGCTTCGGCCTCTACGGGGCCCTGCTGGTGGAGGATCCGAACGACAGCGTCGGCGTGGCCGACCAGGTCACGATGGTCCTCAGCGACATCGGGTTCGACAAGAGCGGCACCCTCGACGCGGCGGACAGCGGCGGCGCGGCCGGCGACGTGTTCGGCCGCGAGGGCGACCACGTACTGCTCAACGGGCGCAAGGCGCCGGCGCTGCACGTGCGGTCCGGAGCGCCGCAGCGGTGGCGCATCGTCAACACCGCGCGTAGCCGCTTCTTTCTGCTCGACCTGCAGGGCCAGAAGTTCACGGTGATCGGCAGCGATGGCGGGCTGCAGGAGCGTCCCACCACGAGCGAGATACTGCTCATCACGCCCGGCGAGCGCGTGGACGTGATCGTGGCGCCGACCGGCGCGCCCGGTTCGGAGATGCCCGTCTACTCGATGCTCTACAACCGCGGCTATGGCAGCGTGGAGTTCCGGAGCATCGAGCAGGTGCTCACGCTGGCCTTCACCACCGATCCGGCGATGACGCCGCCTCCCCCGCCGGCCGTCTCACGCGTCATCGTGCCGCCGAGCGCGGCCGGCGCCACGCGCGTGGACTTCACCTTCACCCTGCCGGCGATGGATTCAGCCGGTCACTCCGAGTTCCAGATCAACGGCCTCCCCTATCCAAAGGCCAAGCCGTATCGGGCGGCGCTTGGCGAAACGCAGCTCTGGGTGATCAAGAACGACACGAAGTGGGACCACCCGTTCCACCTGCACGGCTACTTCTTCATGCCGGTGGACGAAAAGGGCGAACCGCTGCGGCCGATGGCGTGGAAAGACACCATCAACGTCCCGATGAACACCACCGCCCGCGTGCTCGTCACCTTCGACGAGCGGCCCGGCACCTGGATGTTCCACTGCCACATCCTCGACCACGCGGAAATCGGCCTGATGGGCACGGTGCACGTGGGTCCGTCGGAGCCGGCGGAGCACGCCCACTCGCATTGACATGACGATCACGGCCCGCGGGGTTGCGATCTTCTGCGGCGTCCTGCTCGGAGGCTTTGGCGTCCTCGGTCTGCTGATATCGCGCGAGGGCGCCGCCGAGCAGTATTTCCTCCTCGCGAGCTGGCCCCTCCCGATTGCGCTCTTCCCTGCCGCGGCGCTCGCGGTGGCGCTCGACGCTGAGAGCCCGCGTGGCGTCGGCGACCAGACCAGCGTGTTGTGGCCGACCTATCTGGGCCTGGTGCTGTACGCGGCGGTCACCGGAGACCGCTGGCTCGACGTCTCTGGACGTGGGACGCACGAAAACTTCGCGGCGCTCTTTCTGATCGCCGTCATGGCCGTGCATGCCGTCGTGTTTCTCGCCGGCGGCTTGGCGCTCGTGCCTTTCGTCAAAACACGTCCCGCTGCGTTCCAGATGTGGATCGGCTACGTCGTCCTGCTCGTCTGCTGGCTTGCGGGCGGCTTTCTACTCTGAAGGTTGGCACGATCTTCCTGCTTGACACGTTTCTTGAAGCGACCGCGCGTCGGTTCGCGATTGCCGTCAGATAGGCGCTAGAACCGCCTCAGTGGATCGCTGGCGCGCGATCGACCGTCGAGGAACCATCGTCGTCATCGATCGATCGGATCGCGTGCCAGTGTGCCAAGCACGGCGTCGAAAAACGCGGGGTTACTATCCCGCCATGCTTGCACCATCCACACCTGTCGAAGCGCTCGGCGAGGCGATCGCCGACCTGGCATCACGCCTTCACGCAGCCACGTACGAGCTCCTCGTCATGCTGCGCACGTTCGATGCGGAAAGCGGCTGGAACAACGGTTTCCTGTCGTGTGCCCACTGGCTGTCCTGGCGTACGGGTATCGACATGGGCGCCGCGCGTGAGAAGGTGCGCGTCGCGAAGGCGCTCGTCGTCCTGCCGAGGCTGAGCGGCGCACTTCGACGCGGCGAGATCTCCTACGCCAAGGTCCGCGCGTTGACGCGCGTCGCCACGCCGCAGAACGAAGAACGGCTCCTCCAACTCGCCTACCATGCCACGGCGTCCCAGGTGGAGCGCGTCGCGCGCGCCTGGCGGCGCTGCGATCGACTCGAGGAGGCGCGCGAGGATCGAAAGCGCCACCTGACCCGCTCGGTGACCACCTACGTGGACGAGGACGGCATGGTGGTGCTGCGGGCGCGTCTCACCCCGGAGCAGGGCGCCGTCGTTCAGCGAGCGCTGGAGGCGGCCGCCGAGCGGCTCTACCAGGAGAGCAAGGACGCGGCGCCGCCTGACTCACTCGAGGAGGAAGTGACTTCCGCCCAACGGCGGGCCGACGCGCTGGCGCTGATCGGCGAGTGTGCCCTTCAGTCCGATCTCGACCGCGGCAGCGCTGGCGACCGGTATCAAGTGGTGCTGCACGTCGAGGCGGGAGCGGATACCACCGAGCCGATCCAGACCATCGTGGAGGTCGATCAGGGGCCGGTCCGCGTTTCCGCGGAAACGTTGCGGCGCCTCACGTGCGACGCCGCCGTGGTGACGATGCGAGAAGGCCCGGACGGCTCAGTCCTGGATGTCGGCCGGAAGAGCCGAACGGTTCCCACGCCAATCCGTCGCGCCTTGACAGCAAGAGATGCGGGTTGCTGTTTCCCCGGCTGCACGGCCCGCCGATGTGACGCGCACCACGTAGAGCACTGGGCCGATGGAGGCTCGACGTCGCTCGACAACCTGATGCTGCTCTGCCGGCGTCATCACACGCTCGTGCATGAAGGGGGCGTGAGCGTCGAACGCGACGCCCTCGGGTCGTTGACGTTCGTGCGACCCTGCGGCCGCATCATCGACGTGGCACCCTCACTGTCGCCCGGGCGCGGCCGGCCGCTTGCCCACACCGGAAGCGCAAAAGACCTCCGGTGTTGGGACGGCACGCGGTTCAACCTGGGCTACGTGATCGACGTCCTGCGCGTGCCGGCCGCGGCGTCCTGAAAGAGTCCGAAGGCGGCGCCCTGCGGATCGTCGCAAGCAGCGACCCGTGCCCCCTCGGGCGTCGTCGTCGCCGGCAGCGTCAGGCCGCCGAGCTCGCGCACGCGCGCCAGCGACGCATCGAGGTCGGGGACTCGAAAGAAGTAGAGCCACTGCGCGTGCACGTGTGGACGTCGCGCGATGTCGCAGGCGCTGCCGACCGGCGAGCGCGAACCGTCCCACGTGAACGTCACGTGGCGCCCGCGCTCGCCCAGGTCCTGGTGGTCGAGCGGCGTCCATCCGAGGATGCCGGCGTAGAGCTCGATCGCCCGCGTCTCGTCGCGCGTGCTGAGCAGATGCCACGCGACCCGATCGGTGGGCGGCGTGGACCGCGACGGCATCAGCGCCAGCTTCGCGCCAAAGGGATCGTTCAGCACGACGCCGGCGTCGTCGCGACCGTCGGCAGGCGGCGGACCGAGCCGCGTCGCGCCCGCCTCGAGAAAGCGGTACATCGGCGGCACCACGTCTTCGACGACGATGTGCCCAAGCCAGTAGCCCGGCACCCCGCGCGCCGCGGCAGCGGCCGGCAGCGGAGCGACCTCGACACCGTCGCCCCAGAAGCCTTCGCCGAACACGTGGGCGTAGAACGCTCGCGCACCTTCAACGTCGAGCGATCTGAGAACGTATCGGCTGAAGCGAGGGACCAAGGGCGTTGGTGGGCCCCCCGGGGATCGAACCCGGGACACCCTGATTAAAAGTCAGGTGCTCTACCACTGAGCTAGGGGCCCGCAGGAAACGCCCGATTGTACCACCCGCCTCAGCCAGCGATGATCGAGTGCAGCGTTCGGATGCCTTCGCGCTCGATCCGCACGTCGCCCACGTCGCGCCCGTAGGCCTCCTGCGCCAGGCCAGACAGCAGCCCGCGCAGCCGCGCGGCGGCGCACGTGCGATCGTCCGCCTCCCCGTAGATGGCGAAGAACGCGGCGCGCGCGCGCGGCGGCAGCAGGCTCCACACCACCGACAGGTCCACCGCCGGGTGATCGAGATGCAGATCGCCGAAGTCGATCACACCGGTCATGCCGCCGCTGGCGTCCACGAGGATGTGGCGAGAGTAGAAGTCGCCGTGCACGACGGTGAGCGCGGTCTGCAACGGCAGCACCGCCAGTCCGGCCTCGAGCACGCCGAGCCAGGGCGCCGCGTCGGCAATGGTCCCGCGCGCGACCAGATCGGTCAGGGCCGGCCTGGCGATTCGCTCCATGCGCGCCGGATCGAGATAGCCAAACGCATCGGGCGGCACGCCCCACGCCTGTGCCTCCGCCAGCGGGACGTCGTGCAGCGCGCGAAGAAACCGCGCCAGCGGCGCCGCCAGCCCGGCGCGCGCGTCATCGTCGAGATCGGCGTCGCTCACCACGTGTCCCTCGAGGCGCTTGTAGCCGAGGAACGGCCATTTGTAGCTCGCGTCCGGCCGGCCGAACCACACCGGAGAGGGGATCGGATACGGCAGCCGCGGCGCCAGCGCCGGCAGCACGCGCCCTTCGGTTTCGAGCAGCGCCACGGCGATGGTGCGCCGCGGAAAGCGGAACACCCATTCGCCATTCACCAGATACGCGATGTTGTCCCACCCTTCGCCCATCAGCGTGAGCCGCACTGGCGCCAGCGACGGACACTGCGCCTCGATGAGCGCGGTGGCGAGCGCCGGAGAGACCTCCACCTCGGGCGCCCACGGACGGCCCGAGAGCGGCGTCTGAACGATGGCACGGGGATCGCCGCTCGCAGCGGTCACGAGAGCGGCCGGAGTCCTTTGAACGACGTGGTCACGTAGCGGCCGCGACGATCGATCACGCGGCACACGTCGCCCCTGCCGCGCACCATCAGCACGACCTTGGCGCCGGCGGGCAGCGTGCCGCCAGACTCTCCTCTCAGCACGGTGCCCACGTAGAACGGCTGCCGCGCCCGCACCACGTGCGTGAAGCGATTGGGTGGCGGCACCACCATGTCGGCCCCGGGCTCGAGCGCCGAGGCCGGCACGACGGTCTGCGGCGGGCGCAGCATCCCCTTCATTGAAGAGGAATGTATCAGCAGGCGGACCGGCAGGCGGACCTAAAGGTCCGCCTCTACGTACGGCTACATCAGGGCGCTGTCCGGCACGACCATCGGAATGATCGGCAGCGCGTGCGGCTCGTTGTGCGTGGTGGTGAGGCCGGCAGCGGCCACGGCCAGCAGATCGGGCAGCTTGTACGGCTCGGCCTTGGACAGATCGACCTCGTAGCCCATGTCGAGCAGGCTGGCCACGGTGAGGCGGCTCAGCGGATTATTCGGCGCGGCAATGAACCCCGACATCAGCTCGTTGCGGAACACGCTCTCGCGCCAGTGGCCGTCGGCGGTGCCAGGCCCGCCGGTGTTCTCCACCGGCACGTCGGCCGCCTTCGACTTCTTCAGCTTGCCGAACTCCTTGCGCGCGTTCTTGCCCACGAAGCGCACGGTGCTCTGGCCGGCGTCCTTCAGCAGCCCCTTGCGTTCCCAGATCGTGCCGATGCCGATGACGTGCCCCATCTCGTGGGTGATGACATCTTTCAGCGTGCCATCCTGCTGCATGGCCTTCAGGTCGGCGGTGTCGAACGACATGGTCCCTTTCACCGGCAGGAACTTGAACTTGCCGGCGCTGGCCGGACGGATGTGGGTGGGGCCGGCCTGCCCGAGGATGCCGCGCGGGCCGTCGATGTCGGTGCCCTGCGCCAGAATCAGCAGGTCGTCGATCACCTCGCCGTCCACGCGCACGCTTGGCAGGTCCCCCACGATCACTTTGGCCCAGCGATCGGCCGCCGCCTTGAACGCGTTCTTCTGCGCCGTGTTGAGCCCGCCCAGGAACCGCACTTCGATCTTGTAGGCCGAAGCGACAGCGGCGAGGGCGGCGGCGCCGCCCGCCACCCCACGTGGGGCGCGCGCGGACGTCGCGATGTAGGTTTCGTAGTCGGCGGACGTTTTCTTGGCCATCGGGGAGACTCCTCTCCTGCGTTAAACGTTCACGGCGGCCGATCCGCACAGCTCAGGCGGAGGATCAGCCGCCGCTCAGGATGCGAGCTGTCGTTATAGCCTGCCCCAGATGCCGGGTCGAATGCTCCGCCGCGTGCACCAGCAGGCCGAGCACGGTGGAGGGCAGCCGGCCGCGCCCCACGTCGCGGGCCTCGAGCAGCCGATCGGGCTCGGTGGCGCGCAGTTGGGCGAGGCTCCGGTCGATCACGGCATTCACGCCGACAACGAGCGTGGACAGCGGGATCGGGGGCTCGCCCGGCGCCTCCTCGCTGGCGAGGAAGAGCAGCTGCGGCGCCGACAGCGCCTCGCCGCGCGCGTAGGTCAGGAGCCGATCGAGCGCGCCGCCGGTGTGGCGGATGTGAAAGCCGATCGAGGCGGCGCCGCCGGGCCGCGCCCAGAGCTGCGCGGGAGTCACGCTGCGTTCCAGCCGCGCCAGGTCTTCGCGCACTTGCAACAGCGAGTGCGCCACCGGCATCAGCATCGGGTGGTAGCCGTCGAGCGGACCGCGGAGCCAGACTTCCGGTTCGGACATGGAAACAATATAGGACGGGCCGCCTGAAGGCGGCCCCTACGTACGCCTGCGCGGTGCTGCACAGCACCGCAGCGCCCCTGGGGCAGACACCTCCGGTGAAGGAACCGCGCGACCGCGCCGATATTCAGGGCACCTGTGTCCGTAGTTCTCATTGCCGAACCCGATCAGCTGGACGCCCTGAAGGCGCGCCCCGACTACTCCGACGCCCAGGCGTTCACCGACGCCGAGACGCCGGCGGCGCTCGAGGCCATCATCACCGGCCGTCCCGACATCGTCGCCATCGAGCGCCTGTTCGCCAAGAAGTCGCGCGGCGCGGCGCTCATCAACCGCATCAAAGCGGACAGCTCCCTCGAGACGGTGGAGATCCGCATCGTGTCGGCCGACTCCGGCACGGCAAAGGCGGCGGGCCGCGGCGGCTCGGCGGCCAAGGAAGCCAAAGCGGACGGCACGGACAAAGGCGGCACCGCGACGGCGGTGGCGGCGCCTCCGGCCGCGCTCGATCAGAAGGGCACGCGGCGCGCGCAGCGCTTCAAGATCATCGAGGGCATCGAGGTGCTGATCGACGGCAACCCGGCGATGCTCGTGGACCTCTCGACGGTGGGCGCGCAGGTGGTGTCGGGCACGCTGCTCAAGCCGAATCAGCGCGTGCGGCTCTCGTTCCTGGAGAACGCCAAGCAGGTGCGCTTCAGCGCCGGCGTCGCATGGTCGGCGTTCGAGCTGCCGAAGGCGGGACCGCGCTATCGCGCGGGCATCGAGTTCTTCGACGCGGATCCGGATGCGGTGGGCCGCTTCTGCGACACGAACCGCGCCGACGCGTCGAAACGAAACTAGGCGGGGACGCTCTCCATCCAACGCTCGACCACCGAGCCCGGCTTGATGATCGTCTCGCGGCGATCGGAGCCGGTGGACACCAGCCCGCACACCGCGCCGCTCACCTCTTCGAGACGAGTCAGATAGCGCTGCGCCTCGCGCGGCAGATCGTTCATCCGCGTCACGCCCTTGGTGGGCGATGACCATCCGGGCAGCGTCTCGTAGACGGGCTCCGCGTTGGTGAGCAGCCGCAGGTCGGCGGGGAACTCGGTGAGCAGCCCCGTCGGCGTCTTGTAGCCGGTACAGATCTTCACCTCGGGCAGCCCGTCGAGCACATCGAGCTTGGTGAGCGCCAGGGCGTCGAGACCGTTGATGCGCGCCGAGTAGCGGACGACCACCGCGTCATACCACCCGCAGCGCCGCGGCCGCCCCGTGGACGCGCCGTACTCTTGACCGGTCTCCCGCAGCCGCTCGGCCAGGTCGCCCGAGAGCTCGGTGGGCAGCGGCCCCTCGCCCACGCGGGTCGTGTAGGCCTTGGCCACGCCCAGCACCCCGCCAATCGCCCGCGGCGGCACGCCCAGGCCGGTGCAGACGCCGCCCGCCGAGGCGTTCGAGGAGGTGACGAACGGGTAGGTGCCGTGGTCGATGTCGAGCAGGGTGGCCTGGGCCCCTTCGAAGAGCACCGATTTTCCGGCGCCGATCGTCTTGTGGAGCACCAGCGACGTGTCGGCCACCCACGGCCGCAGCCGTTCGCCGTGCGCGATCAGATGGTCGAAGACCGGCTTCCAATCGAGCGTCGAATCCTTGATGGCGCGATTGCGCGCGTTGACGTTCTCGCGCACCTCGGTGGCCAGCGCCTCGCGGTCGCCGAGCAGGTCGCAGATCCGGATGCCGCGGCGTCCAATTTTGTCCTCGTAGGCCGGACCGATGCCGCGCGAGGTGGTGCCGATCTTCCGTTCGCCGCGCCGCGCCTCGGACAGCACGTCGAGCTCGCGGTGGTACGGCAGGATCACGTGCGCCTTTTCGCTGACGAGCAGCCGGCCATCGACGGAGACGCCGACACGCGCCAGCTCGTCGACCTCTTTGAACAGCGCTTCCGGGTCGATCACGACGCCGTTGCCGATGATGCACGTCACGCCGGCGTGCAGAATGCCGGACGGGATGAGGTGCAGCACGAACTTCTGGCCGTCCACGTACACGGTGTGGCCCGCGTTGTGGCCGCCCTGATACCGCGCGACAGTCGAGAAGTGCGGCGTCAGCATGTCGACGATTTTTCCCTTGCCTTCGTCGCCCCACTGCGCGCCAAGCACGGCGATATTCGTTCTCACCATTCAGTAATATCGTATGCGAAATAGGCGGACGTTCGCGTGTGCGTGCAGGCGCCGTCAATTGACGGATGCGCGTCGAATGTCAACGAAATTTTTTTCTGAAATTCATTTGACAAGCTCGCCGCCGATTCTTACCTTCTGATCCTTCACGACGACGCGAGAACGAGGCAAGCACGACATGAATGGCCCACAAGCAGGATTTGAACGGCGGGTGCAAGGCGCGCTCGAGGCGACGCCTTCAAGAATCCCTGTCATCCTGGGAGGATGCGGCACGGGCCGGACTTCGATGCTGCAGCGGCTGCGCGAGCGGATGGGCCGCTCCGCCGTGCAGTACCTCGACGTCGAGCGCTGCGCCAGCACGCCCGAGCGGTTCTTCACCGCGGTCACCAGCTCATCGCCGTTTCCGTCACACGAACACCGCACACCGTCGTCGGCGCGCGAAGCGTTCGACATGACGATGGCGTTCATGAGCAACGCCACCGCGCCCGGCGGCGGGCCCGCCACCTTCCTGCTCGACGAGGTGCTCGAGCTCCGCACGTTCGAAAGCTTCCCCGGGCTACGGCATGTCCTGCGGGACCTGTTCGACGCGCTCGCCACCAGCAACAACCGCTTCGTGCTCACCTCCCGCTACGTCGCCCGCGCGCACAAGCTGCTCCGCGACGCCACGGCCCGGTTCGAGGTGATGCACGTCCTGCCGCTCACGTCCGGCGAGATCACGGACCTGCTGGCGCCGGCCTTCAACGGCTACGACCAGCTGGCGGTACCGGAACGAGACGACCTTGGCCGCACGATCGAGGCGCTGGCCAACGGCCGAGCTTCGTACGCGGCGTCCATTGGCGAGGCGGCGGCCCGTCTGACGGGCACGTCGGACGCCGTGGCGGCGCTGGCCAGCCTGCTCTCGCCGGGCGGGGAGCTCGATCGAGCCTGCCGGTTCTGCTACGAGCTGCGGCTGCACCGCGCCCGCGGCTACGGGGCCCTGAAGGCCATCCTGGACATCCTGGCGGCCGACGAGCCGCTCACCCTCACCGAGATTTCGCTGCGCCTCCGGCGCACGCCAGGGTCCACCAAGGACTACTTGTCGTGGCTCGAGGACGTGGACCTGGTCTCGTCGAGCCACAAGAAGTACTCGTTCACCGACCCGCTGCTGCGGCTGTGGGTGCGCCTGCACTGCCGGCCCGTGCCGCCGCCGCCCGAAGACGTGGCGCGCGAGGTGCAGACCTACGCGTCGGCCCGTCTGCAGACGCTGCCAGCGCCGGCGCCCGCCGCGCCCGCGCCGACCACGGCGCCCTCACCCGAGCTCGTCTATGCCGGCGTCGAAGCCAGCGGCGACGATCGCAAGGGGTGGGGCATCATCGAAATCGATTAGGCGGTACGTAGGGCGGCACTTCAGTGCCGCCGACGCCGGCGGGGCTAAAGCCCCGCCCTACAAAGCTAGGACGCCGCTTCGAGTTTCAGCAGGGCCTGCCTCGCAGCGTCCTGCTCGGCTTCCTTCTTCGCGCGACCGGTCGCCACGCCGAGCACTTCCCCGCTCACCACGACCTCCACGCTGAAGATCTTGTGGTGGTCGGGCCCCGACTCACCCGACACGCGATACTCCGGCAGCGGACGCCCAAGCCCCTGCACGCGCTCCTGGAGCGCGGACTTGTAGTCCTGCACGAACAGCCGCTCGCTGCCGCCGTCGATCGCATCTTTCAGCTCACGGTGCAGGAACGCCGCCGCCGGCTCGAGCCCGCCGTCGAGATAGATCGCCGCCACCAGCGCTTCGTAGGTGTCGGCGAGAAGCGCCGACTTCAAGCGACCGCCCGTCTTCTCCTCGCCGCGTCCGAGCAGCAGGTAGTCGCCGAGACTGATCGCTTCCGCGTGGCGCGCCAGCGACTGCGTGGACACCACCGCGGCCTTGATCTTCGACTTCTGCCCTTCGTTGTACTCGGGGAACTGATGGAACAGCCGGTCCGCCACCACGAAGCCGAGCACCGCGTCGCCCAGGAACTCGAGCGACTCGTTGTCGGCGGCGCCCGACACGTCTTCCGCCGCGCGCGATCGGTGCGTCAGCGCCTGTTCGAGCAGACCGCGATCCTTGAAGCGGTAGCCGACGCGCCGCTCGAGCGCCGCGCACGCGTCTTCGAGCCGCACCAGCCGCGCGCCCATCTCCTGACGGTGGCTGCTGATGACGCGCTGCGCCTCGTCGGCCTCGGGGCTCGCCACCGCAATCTGGATCTGCCCCATCGCGTTGACCGTCATCGGCCAGATGGCCTGCGGGTTGCCGCTGATGCGGAAGCTCTGGATGCCGTGGCTGTCGAGCAGCGCCATCACCACGCTGGCCTCGATGTTCGACGAGGTGTGGAAGACGACGACGGGCGACGAAGGGTCCGGTTGGCTCACGCGGCGGCGGCCTCCACGGACTGGACGCGCAACAGCAGCATGGTCATGTCGTCCTGCTGCTCGGCCGGGCCGACGAACAGCGAGATCGCACTCAGTATCTCGTCGCGCAGCTGCGGGAACGTCGCCGTGCCGTGCGACTGCACGATCGCGCTCAGCCGGTCCTCGCCGAAGAAGTCGCCCGCCGGGTTCATCGCTTCCGTCAATCCGTCTGTATACAACAGGAAGACGTCGCCCGGCGCAATCGGCAGCGTGGCCTCTTCGAGCAGCCGCTCGAACGTGCGGCCGTCGTCGAGATTCAGCCCCAGGACCAGGCCGTCGGGCGCCAGCACCTCGGCCGCCGACGACAGCGAGCCCGGTCCGGGCAGGCGGATGAGCGGACAGTGCCCCGCGCGGGCGTAGGTGAGCGTGCGCGCCCGCACGTCCACCACGCCGTAGGTCATGGTGATGAACCGGCGGGTGTCGAGGTGGTTGGAGATGATCCGATTGGCGTCGATCAAAAGCTGACGCGGCGACGCGTGCGACTGGCTGAACGACAGCACGATCCCCTTCAGCTCCGCCATGTAGAGCGCCGCCGACGTCCCC
>Ga0207689_10002418_pt1 | contig 17370 bp, 10 predicted proteins | sample KBSMisM52_FD_184312 | JGI IMG/M metagenome (GOLD analysis project Ga0207689, IMG submission 184312) | Miscanthus rhizosphere microbial communities from Kellogg Biological Station, Michigan, USA - KBS Miscanthus M5-2 (SPAdes) (version 2) | ecosystem: Host-associated > Plants > Roots >... | reverse complement strand
CCCTCGTCGCCGTGCTGGCCCTGGCGCTCGGCATCGGCGGCACCACCGTGATGTTCAGCGCCGTCGACGGCGTGCTCATGCGCCCCTTGCCGTTTCCCGAAGCGCCGCGCCTGGTCCGCATCTGGGAGCGCTGGGGCAACGGCGGCACCGGCTCGGTGTCGTGGCCCAACGTCGTCGACTGGCGCGCGCAGGCGCACTCGCTCGAGCTGATCTCGGCGATGGCCAACGACGATCTGACGCTGGTGCGTGACGGCGTCGGCGCGTTCCTTGAGGTGCCGGAGGAAAATCGAGATCAGGTCCTCGATGGTGTAGGTCTGGTTGTTGATGACCGTGTCGGTGAACGTCTTGTAGGGCAGGATCGTCTTGATCGCCTGGAAGAAGCGTCCGCGCATCTCGTCCTCGACGTAGCGGAGCTTGGCGGCGTTGCCCAGCACGGGCGCGATGCGCCTGGTCGTGTAGGGGAAATACATGAACGTGGCGTCGACGCCGGCGATGCGAGGATCGCGCACGAGGGTGCGCGTGGTGGCGTTCCAGATCGTGACCGCCGAGTTGCTGGTGCCGAAATCGATGCCGTAGATAAACGTGTCCATGCGTGCGCGGCCCAAAAGCGAGAAACGGGGCGAGAGCGCAAGCCGGCCGTTCAACTCAGGCGGTCGATCGCGCGCAGACCGGGGATTTTTTGGAAATGGGCGTCGAACGTGAGCACAGTGGCGTCGGCTTCGAGCGCGATGGCGGCGATGACGAGATCGGGCAGGGGGAGAACGAGGCCCTGGCGATCGAGGGACCAGGCGAGTTGGGTGACGCGTTCCCAGACGGCGTTGGTCGTGGGCAGGTAGATCATCACGGCGAAGCGTTCGCGGAACTTGCGCAGCACAAACGGGTCGGCGCGGCCGCGGGTGACTTCGGCGACCACGACACCGCAGGTTACAAATTCCCAATCTTCTGCGCGCGTCGCCAATTCCACAAACGGATCGTGGTGCTGACGCGCGCAGGTGATGTAGAAACTGCTGTCAGGAAGAAGCAGGCTTGTCGCCATAGCGGGCTTGGTCTTCGGCGGCCTTCCAGCCGTGGTCGTCGAGGGCGTCGGCGGGGCCGGGGGCGAATTCGGCGGCGAGTTGTTCGCCGGTGAGGCCAAGCCCCTGCGAGAAGAGTTCTTTGAGCTTATGGCGGCGGGCCATCTCGTTGAGGGCGATCTCAACGGCGGCGCGCTTGGTCTTGGCGCCGGTGATCTTCATCACGCGATCCAAGACATCTTCGTCGATGTGCATGGTCATTTTCATAACAAGCCTGAGTATGGTTATGGAACCATACTGGGCAAGTAAGAAGTATGGCTTCCGAGCCATACTAATGTTAACCAACTTTATTTTAATGGGTAACGTCGTGGGTGGCGGGTTGAGGCATGAAAAAGCCCCGACGCGAAAGGGCGTCGGGGCTTGGGAGCAGGTGGCGGACACGGCGGTCCGCCCTCCATGGGCGATCAGACGGTTTCGAGGAGCTTGTAGAGGCGGGCGACCATCTTGGACGGATCCTCGAAGAGGCCGGCGCTGATGAGCGAGTTGTCGAGGATCTGCTCGGCGATCAGGGCGGCCTTCTCGGGCGACGAGGTCTTGGCGGCGGCGAGGTGCTTGATGACGGCGTGGCGGGGATTGATCTCGAGGTTCACTTTCACGGGGGCGTCGGCGCCGTCCTTGTTCATGGCCTTCATCATGCGGCGCATCTGCGGGGACATGAACTTGTCGGCGTTGACGGCGAGGGCGGGGGAATCGACGAGGCGGTCGGAGGCCTTCACCTCTTCGACGCGGTCGCCGAGGGTCGTCTTGAGCCACTCAGCGAGGGACTTGGCATCGGCTTCGGAGAGGTCGCCCTCGGCCGCAGGCGGCTTGGGGGCGTCGGCGAGCTTCACGTCGGCGTGGTCGGCGGCGATGAGCTTCTTGCCGTCGAATTCACGGACGTTGTTCATGACATATTCGTCCACGGACTCGTAGCAGAAGAGCACCTCGAGGTTGCGGGCCTTGAAGCCTTCGAGATACGGACCGGCCTCGATGGCGGAACGGGTCGGGCCGAGGAGGAAGTAGATCTCCTTTTGGTCGGCGCCCATGCGGGAGACGTAGTCGGCGAGGGAGGTGGTCTTGCCCTTCTCGGTGAGGGAGGACTCGAAGCGGAGGAGCTTCACGAGCTCGTCCTTGTGGGTGTAGTCGAGGGCGGCGCCTTCCTTGAGGAAGATGCCGAACTCGGCGTAGAACTCATTATAGGCGTCGGCGCGGTTCTTGGCCTCCTCGGAGAGGAACTTGATGAAGCGCTTGGTGATGACCTTGTTCAGCTTCTCGATAAGGGCGCGGTCCTGCATGGTCTCGCGCGAGATGTTGAGCGGGAGGTCCTCGCTATCGACGACGCCCTTCATGAAGCGGAGCCACTCGGGGAGGAGCTCCTTGGGCTTGGCGTCGATGAGGACCTTGCGGCAGTAGAGGGAGACGGACGGCTCGAGGCGGGCCATGCCGAACTTTTCGGTGTTGTCCTTGGGAACGAAGAGCAGGGCGTTGATCTGGAGCGGGGCGTCGGCCGAGAAGTGCAGGCGCAGGCGGGGATCGTCGTAGGCGTGCGACTGGAACTTGTAGAACGCGGTGTATTGCTCGTCGGTGATCTCGCTCTTGTTGCGCAGCCAGAGGGCCTGGACGGTGTTGATGTGTTTGCCGTTCAGGTTGACGGGGAAGGAGACGAAGGCGCTGTAGCGCTCGAGGATTTCCTTGATGCGGCCCTCGGTGGCGAATTCGTGGGCGTCGTCCTTGAGCTCGATGACGATCTTGGTGCCGCGTTGCTGATCGGCGACCTCCTCGATCTCGTAGCTGCCGGAACCGTCGGAGGTCCAGACGTGGGCGGGCTCGTCCTTTTTCCACGAGCGGGAGTAAACCTTCACGGACTTCGCGACCATGAACGCGGAGTAGAAGCCGACGCCGAACTGGCCGATGAGGTTGGAGTTTTTCTGGCCGCCTTCGGAGAGCGCCTTCAGGAAGGCCTTGGAACCGGAGTGGGCGATGGTGCCGAGGTTTTCGATCAGCTCGGCGCGGGTCATGCCGAGGCCGGCGTCCTGGATCGTGAGGGTCTTCGCGGTGTCGTCGGTGGTCAGGTTGACCTCAAGGGCGAGCGAGTCGTCGGCGATGTTGTCCTTCTCGGTGATCTGAAGGTGGCGGAGCTTCTCGATCGCGTCGGACGCGTTGGAGACGAGCTCGCGGACAAAGATCTCCTTCTCGGTGTAGAGCGAGTGGATGACGATATCGAGGAGCTGCTTGATCTCGGCTTGGAACTCGAACTTTTGCGGAGTGGCGGTGGACATGGCGGGAGAGGGAGTGAGGGATTAAAGGAGTGAGTGGTGAAGGATCGGAAGGGGAAGAACGTTGGGCGTGAGAAATGAAAAAGCCCGCTATTTTAGCGGGCTTTTCGAAAAATCAAGCGGGGCTTGATCGGTTATTCGGCCGGGCGGCGGATGAGGCGGTCGGCGGGCGGGTGGACGACGGGCGGCTCCGGAGTGGTCACAAAGGTGGTCGTGGGAGTGAGCGGCTGGCCGGAGGCGGTCTCCAACTGGCCGTCTTTCCAGACGGGGTCTTCGACGCGGTAGAGGCTGCCGTCGGGCTTGCGCAGGAAGGAGTTGAACTCGGTCTCGGTGAACGGACGGCTGCCGCGGCGGCCGAAGACGACCGTCTGGTGTCCGCTTTCATCGACCACGCGGTCGCGGTCCAGGCCGCGGCCGACGGCGACCGCGGGGCCGTGCGTCGGGTAGGTGGCGATGAGCTTGGGGTTGGGCGGCGGGCTGAAGCCCTGGTAGCCGGGGACATTTTCGGGCGAGATCATCTGGATGACGCGCAGGCCGTTTTTGCCGTCGGCGACCAAGGCGAACATCGAGGCGTTGATCGCGCCGATCTGCACGGCGCGGGTGTCGGTGAGGGCACCGTCGGCGTTCCAGATTTTGAAGACGGACGGTTTCGCGGGGTTCTTGATATCGAGGATGGCGAGACCCTCGGCGCCGTCGGCCACGTAGAGGTAGGTGCGGGCGGCGTAGAGGCCCTGCGCGTTCTTCAACGGAACCGTGGCGATGAGCTTCGGGGCCAGCGGGTCTTCGAGACTGAAGACCTTCACGCCGTCGTCGTCGGTGACGAAGACGTGGAGGAACTGGAAGGCGAGCTTGCGCGGGTTCTTGAGCGCGCCGACGGCGGAGCGGCCGACGATCTTGGGCTTCGACGGGGTGGAGACGTCGATCACGACGAGGCCGGCGGTGCAGGTGACGTAGAGGTGATTGCCGGCGAGGTAGCCGTGGGTCGCGCCGTCGAGCTGGCCGTCGGGATTGAAACGGGTGATGTCCTCCTTGTTGAAGAAGTTGTTGGCGGGGTTTCCGTCCACGAGCGTGCCGACCATGACGGTGACGAGGCCCTCGTATTTGTCGGTGACGTAAACGTAGCCGTAGGTGAGGGAGATGGGCTGCTCCTCGTTGATCGGGTTGCGGGTGCGCAGCGGATCGATGCCGAGCGTGCTGGGCAGGATGACGCTGGTGGCGTAGCGGGTCTTGACCGTGGTGTTCTGGCCGAGGGGCGAGACGGGGGACGAGACGATGCGCTCGGAAAAACTCTTGTTGGCGATGTTGGCCACGTCGAAGACCTCGAAGCCGCCGGGACCGTTGGCGGTGTAGAGGTATTCGCCGCGCTGGACGAGATCGAGGATCTCCTCGCCGTCGTGGTGGTAGGCCTCCTTGAGGATGCCGGCGTTGGTCTCGACGTGGGTGCGGTAGTTGTCGGGGTAGGCGAGGTTTTGAAGGTGGCTGCCGTAGGCGGCTTGCGGTTCGTCCACCTCGGTCCAGACGACGGCCTCGAAGCCGTCCTTGCCGGTGCCGACGTAGGCGTAGCGTCCGAAGAAGTTGACCGTGCCGGTGCCGAAACCGAGGAGTTGGGTCATCCAGGCGTGGTTGTCATTTTGCGCGGAGAGATGGCAGTCGGTGCAGGTCTTGGTGGTGCCGACGGAGCTGGTGGTATGGGCGAAGTGCGGGTTGAAGACCTGGCCGCTGTAGCCCTCGGCGGAGACGGTCTGCTGCTGGGCGTAGATCAGGTCGCGGTTGGCGTTTTGGGAGCCGACGATCACGGCGCTGGAGGAGCGGATGACGGCGAGGCGGTTCTTTTTGTAGGTGGCGTCCTTGCCGAGCATGAACACGTCGTCGCGCACGACCTGCGGGTTGTAGGTGGTGTAGAAACGCGTGGTGGTGCCCTCGAATTTGTTGGCGGCGACCTTCTGGTTGGCCTTCAGCGGGAGGTGGCAGCCGAAGCAACTCGTGGCCCAGGAGGTGTGGCAGATCTGGCAGGAGACGGAGGTGTCGGCGTGGGCGAGCAGCGCGTTGTTGGTGCGCTGGGTGGCGTCAGGTTTGACGGTGACGGGATCGGGCACGTCGCCCCAGGATTTGCCGTCCTTGCGGAGGGTTTTCGCGTAGGCGGACTTGGCGTTGTAGTGCGACGACTTGGGATCGACGGTGTCGCGGGTGAGCGGCACTTCCCAGGTGATGTCGGGGCTCATCATGGAGCGCTGGAAGAGCTGTTTGCCCTGCCAGTAGAAACGCGGGCCCCACGGCGTGGTGCCCTGGGCGAGGTCGTTGGGGAGGACTTGGCCGTTTTCGAGGCGGCCGCCGGTGCCGCTGGTCTTGAGCGTGGGATATTTGTCCACGGTGCCGTGGCAGTCGATGCACTCGATGGCGGTGGCGGCGCGGGGCTCGCCGTAAAGCAGGCCGTTGCCGTGGACGTCGGTGGTGAAATGGCAGTCCACGCACTGCATGCCGCGGGCGAGGTGGACGTCCTTGAGGTGGACGGCCTTCTTGAACTTGTCGGAGTCGGACGCGGGGATGACCTTGTCGTCGAGGGTGAGCAGGTTGCCCTCCTTGTCCTTTTTGAAGACGGCGCGGAACACCCAGCCGTGGCCGTGGTAGTCGGCGAACTGGGTTTCGGTGAGCTTCGGGTTCAGTTCGGCGACCTTTTCAAGGAACTCGGGGTCGCCCCAGAGACCGCGGGCGGCGGCGGCCTCGGGGTTGCGCTGGACGCTGTCGGCGATCTCGGCCTCGGTGGGGTTCTTCTGCTTCTTCGGATACATGTGCGCGCCGTCGCTCTCCTGGTCCCACCAGATGTAGCCGAGGTAGGGGTTAACGAAGAGATTGCCCTGGTGCATGTGGCAGCTGATGCACGAACTCGATGGGATGCTGCGGGTGAACTGGTGCTTGATGGGGTGGCCCTTCTCCTTCTTGGAGATCATCGGGTCGGCGGAGAAGCTCAGGCCCTGGTGTCCGTATTTGGACCACCAGCCGGAGTTGGTGGGGGAGCGGTCGTTGGCGTAAACGACGTGGCAGGCGGTGCAACCGGAGGAGCGGTAGTCGCCCGGGTGGTTGTTGGTCCCCATGAAGCCGAGCAGCGGGTCGTTGAGGCGGGTTTTCTGGAGATTCAAATAAACCGGATCGGTGCGGTTGTTGGTGCCGAGACCGCGTTCGCTGAGGCGGCGGGCGGGCTTGCCCGGCGCCTCGAAGGCGTTGGGGTTGCCGAGCTCGATCTGTTTTTCGCCGCCCTGTTCGAAGACACGCAGGAGATTCGACGGCTGGCCGATGGCGAAACGCGGGAGCGGATCGAGGAAGGGCAGGATGCCGAGGTCACGGGTCATCGCCTCGGTGACGGGGATGGGGCTTTCGAGGCGCAGCGGCGCGCCGTCGGCGCCGTAGGCCTGGCCGTAGCGGTAGTTTTTATTGGGCGAGGCGCCGTTGTTGTAGAGCGCGGCACCCCAGAGCATGGCGCCGTGCGTCATCATGCTGTGCTGGTTGGTCTTCACGATTTCACTGTGACAGAGACCGCAGGACTGTTCGGCGACGCGCAGGTCGCCGGGATTCACGAACCGGATAAACTCGGGGGATTCGTGGTTGAGGAGGACGGAGGAGTCGGAGGGGTTGGCGGAGCTGGCCCAGAGCTCGGGGTGGAGCGGGGCGACGTGGGCCTTGCGCATGGTGAGGCCAGGCGTGGGGTTGCCGCCGTGGCAGTCCACGCAGCCGAGGACGACGTGCGTGGACTGGTGCATGTCCTCGATGCCCTTGTGGCACTCGATGCAGCCGGCGCTCTTGCGGTCGGCCTCGGCGCGGGACTGGTCGATGGCGTTGATGGGCTTGGGCGCGCCGGGGATCGGGGGATGGTCGGGCGGCAGTGCGGACGTGGCCGGGCCGGAGGCGATCTCGGCGGCGGTGCGGGCGGAGCCGGAGGGTGTGGATTCGGAGCCGGCGAACACGACGAGCGCGGTCAGGCCGAGGCCCCAGGCGGCGGTGGCCACCAGGCCCCAGCGAAAAAAGAATCCGGAATCTTTGCGCATGTTCAGTAAGTAAAGGTGACGGCGGCGACGGCGCTGTAGAGCCAGCTTTCAACCTGCGAGCCGCCGGAGGTGTAGCCGGGGACGGAGGGCGAGGTGCCGCGGTAGATGTCGTTGAAGCCCGAGCCGGGGAGCAGGACGCCGCAGCCGAGCGAGCAGATGATGTTGTCGGTGAGAAGCGGGCGCCATTGGCAGCCGACGCCGAGATCGATGCCGAACTCCTCGTCCACCTTGTTGGTGAGGAGGGCGGTCTTGATGGGTTCGGTGGTGGCGAAGCGAATGTAGTTGGCGCTCAGGAAAGTCTTCAGCTTCGGGGTGACATCGATGTCGGCACCGACGCCAAGGATGATGACGCCGGGGTTGACGAAGTTAGCCTGGCCCTCGGTTTTGCTGGTGCGGAGATTGGGTAGGAGGCTGAAGCGCTGCTTCACCGCGACGGCGCTGCCGGCGAGGTTGAAGCCCTGGCGCGTGTAGTAGCTGAAGGGACCGCCGGTGAAGTTGGTGTTGTCGACGATGGAGTCGAAACCGGTGGCGCGTCCGTCGGTGGGGTTGTCGTCGCCGGAGGCGTAGAAAGCGGAGGCCTTGTAGCGGATCCAGTCGCGGTCGTAGCTGATCTCGAGCGCGGCCATCTGGGCGCAGATGTCGACGGGCTGGCCGGCGAGTCCGTTGAAGTCGTCGTGGCCGACGACGAGGTAGGCGGAGTGAGTGACGTTCCAACGGCCGATGTGGCCGTCGCCGGCCCAGCCGAGGTAATGCGCCTCCACATCGTGCGCGACGACGGTGCCGAGGGGCGCGGGTCGGACGATGCCGCCGTTGTCGTCGTAGTGGGTGCCGCCCTGGTCGAAGTTGCCGTGGTAGCTGAGCTGGGCGGTGTAGCCCTTCCAGATGAAGTCCTGCCGGTAGAGATTGGCGATCAGGACGCGCTGGTCGCGGGAGTCGAAGGTGTTGAGCTCCGAGTTGGTGTCCTTCTCGCGCATGTCGAAGAGCGCGAGGTTGTATTGGTAGTGGTTGTTGTCGGCGTTGCCGAGGAGGCGGACACCGAGGTTGGTGTCGTTGAAAATGAAGCCGCGAAAATCGCTGTTAAACGCTTGGTTGCCCGCCTTGACGGCCATGAAATCGTAGTTGGGCGAAAGATCCTTGAGGTGGACCTCGACGAACACCTCCTGCAACGCAACGTCGTCGCGTGTGCGCGTGGTGGCGTCGGATGAGAGTCCGCCGCCGCCGCTTCCTCCGCCGGGGCCGCCGGGGTTGGGCGAGACGATGCCGGCTTCCTGGAAGTTGACGCGGTTGACGTTGAAAACCGGACGGAGCTTCACGGCCCACTCGACGGGTTTGAAAACCGTCTCTCCTTCGAAGAGCAGGAGATCGACCGCGAAGTTGGATACGAAGAGTTCGGAGCGGCTGTCGCCGAAAAAGTCGGAACTGCCGGAACTCGACGCGCTGGCGCCGCTGGGGACGATGAGCTTGCGATCTTCGTAGACGAGGTCGGCGGACGCGGTCACGGCGAGGAACACATCCTGACCGTAAATGGGCGAGTCGCCCTTGAGCAGGCTCTGGCGGTAGGGATGCCAGAGTTCGGTCTCGGGGTTCGCGAAAGGCATCTCGCTGGTATCGCCGCTGGTGTAGCGCCGCCACGGGGTGAAGCCGGTGTCGCGCCAGCGGTTCGGCGCGGGGACGGCATGTTCGGGCACGCCGATGCCGGCCTCGGACAACGGGTAGGATTCGGGCGCGTGCCAGTCCTCGTGGATGTAGAGGTTCTCGCGGACGCCGTCGCGGGGTAGCTGCTGGTCGGGCGGAAGAGCTGAGAGTTGAGGGTTGAGAGTTGAGGGATCGGGCGCGGGGAGGACGGGGGTGACGCGGGTGGTTTCGAGCGGACCGCGCGGCAACGCGAGCTCGGGCGGGACAGGGGCATCCTCGGCGCGCGAGAAGGTGACCTGGTTGGTTTTGAAATACGGATCGGCGGCGGGCGCGGCCGGAGACTGGGTGGCGCCGGGATCGGGGTTGAACAACGAAGGCGGTGCGGCCGGCGGAGTCGTGTCGGCGCGGCGCTCGACCTGGTAAACGGGTTTGGCGGTCGGGGGGAGTGCGGGCAGGGCGACGCCCGGATCGGCGGGCGTGTCGGCGGGGGCGGCGGGCGGCGGAGTTTGCGCCTCGCGCTGGTGCGGACGCGGCGTATCGGCGGGGATGTCACGTTCGCCGGGCGCTGGTTGCGCGCCGAGCGACGCGGCGGAGGCGAGCGCGGCGACCGCCAGCGCGGAGCGGAGGGGAGTTGTCCGCGGACGGATCATTTCGCGAGAACGGCTTTCAGCGCGACGTCCAGACCGGCCGGCTTGTCGTTGTGGTAGTTATGGCAGGTCATGCAACTGTCGCCGGCGCCGCCCTTGGGCGAGTGGCAGGCGGCACAGCTTTGTTGCGTGGGCAGGATGATGTCGGCGGTGGTGGCGCTCGTGGTGGCGGCGTGGCAGGAGACGCAGGCCATGGTGGTGTGCTTGGCGTGGTTGAAGGCGGCGTGCGGCAGCCAGCGGTCGGGCGTCTGCGGGAGGGTGATGCGCGGCGTGGCGTCGCCCTGCGGGACGACCTCGTGGCAGTAGGCGCAACCGGCAAAACGGGCGCGGGCGAGGCCGCGCACGCCGGCGATGACGGTGGCCTCGCCGGTGGATGCGTCGGCGAAGAACACGGAGCGCTCCAGGTTTTCGCCGGAGAGCGTGCGCTCGCGCAGGCCGGACATCTTGGATTGCACGAAGGCGTCGATATCACGGGCGCTGGCGAGGCCGAGCTTGGTGCGGGCGTAGTCGGCGTAGTGCGTCGGCAGGCTGCGCAGGAAGGCGCGCACGAAGGTCGCGTCGCCGTGCGGGAGTTCGAGGCCGGGAGTGGTCTCGTCGATGTTGAGCGAGTGGCAGACGCGGCAGTTTTTCTCGAAGCTCACGCGCTGCATGAACGCGCCCGAGGCGTCGGGTTGGTGGCAGGAGGCGCAGTCGAGCGGCTTGCCGTTGAGCGTCGGGATCGTGTCGCCGGTGAGGTGGAGCGCGTGGTTGAACTTGAGCGTGTTGGTGTCGGGCAGATGTTCGCGCAACACCCGGAATTCGGGGTGGTCGGTGGCGAACGTGCGGACCGTCTGGGTCAGGCCCTCGGCCGGACGCGCGACGGTGCGGACGATCACGCCGGGGGCCGCGGGCTTGGCGAACAAGGCGGCGGGCAGCACGGCGGCCTTGGCGGCGGCGGCGTGCATCTGCTCGATGTCGCCGTGGCAGCCGGCGCAGGTTTTCGGATCGACGGACGCGAGGGGGCCGGTGCCCTTGTGCTCAAGGTGGCAGACGGAGCACGACGTGTCGCGGGCGACGCTGGCCTGGTGGAAGGTCTTGGTTTCGTGACAGGCCGCGCAGGAGGCGTCCATCTGCGAAAAATCCTTCGGGTGCGGCGTGGCGAGGCTGGCGAAGGTCAGCCCCTTGTGGGCGGCGCGCAGGGCGTCGCCGGAGAGCGAGGCGAAGTTGCCCTGGACGCCCGGGTGGCAGGCGACGCAGCCCTGGCCGACGGCGTCGGCGGGAAGCTTGGCGTGTTGCGCGGCGATGCGCACGAACTCGGGGCCGGAGTGCGAAGGAGAGAGCGGCGCGGGGTTGACGAAGGACTCGCGCAGGCTGCCGCCGAGGCCGAGGAGCATCAGGGCGACGCTGGCGACGACCAAGGCGCGGGTGACGAGCCCGCGGCGCGCGCGGAGGCTGCGCACGGGGCTGCACTTGATGATGGCCTTGCAGCAGGTGCCGTCGGGGTTGGGGCCGTCGGTGCAGGGGCCGCCCCAGTCCTTCGGACGCGTGCATTTCCACGTGCCCTTGGTTTCGCCGGGCGGGGTGACGAGCTGCGGCTGGCACTCGGTGGTGGCGCGGCATTCGCCGGACGGGCTCGGGCCGATGCGGCACGGGCAACCGTCGCAGGTGTGACCGCAAAGCCAGTTCTTGTTCGGGCGCTCGTAGCGCGACTCGTCAAAATCGGGAGAGGGCGGGCGGCCTTCGCTCATCGGGCACCTCCCGAGAACGAATACACCAGCACGATGTGCACGAAGCTAAACACGAGCAGGCCGTAGGTCAGCGGGATGTGGACGAAGAGCCAGCCCTTGAGCAGCAGTTGTCCGGTGCGGTGGAAATCGAGCGCGTCCTTCTGGCGGACGAGGTCGGCGAGCTTGCGCGAGGTTTCCTTTTCCGAGGCGCCGAGGAAACGGTCCACCTCGATGAAGTCGTCGAGCAGGGTGGCGAGCGGGCGGCGAGAACCGACCATGTGGGCGCTGAAGTTGGCGGGGCCGGCGAAAAAGTCGGCGAGGCGAGCGGCGTAGAAATCGGCCAGCGTGGTGGACTTGGCGGAGGGGATGACGCCGAGCACGAGGGATTCGGCCTGTTCGCGGAGTGAGCGGCGGACGATGGGGATGCGGTCGTAGGGAACCTCTCCGCCGGCGGTGGTGAGGCGCTTGGGCATGGTGCGCGAGAGCCACCAGCCGAAGATGCCGCTGAACGTCACGCCAGCGAACAGCGAGGCCAGCGAAATCTCGAACCAGCCGGTGGGGACGCGCCATTGCAGGTGCAGCAAAAACGCGAGGCCGGTGAACAGGCCGAGATAAACGTGGATCTGGAACCACGTGCTGGATTTCAGCAGCGGGAGGAAGGCGAGCTTCTTGCGGGCGTTGTAGCCGGTCAGCACCAGCATGAGCGCGAGCAGGGCCCAGCCGGTGAAATAAACCAAGCGCGGGCAGGAGGCGCGGGCGGTTTCGTGGGCGTAGATGGCCAGCGCTGAAGCGACAAGCAGCGCGGCGCAAAAACCGAGGCGGCGGAGGGCGAGGGGGCGGATCATCGGCGGAGCCAGGCGGCGAGGGCGTCGGGAGTGTTAAGGTTGATGCGGGCCATGGCGTCGTGCGGGCAGGCGCGTTCGCAGGCTGGGCCGCCGTATTGGTCGATGCATAGATCGCACTTGGTGGCCTTCACGATGGGGCGGGCGTCGCTGGCGACGAGGATGGCGCCTTCTTCATCGCGCTGCTCGGTCATGCGGATGGAACCGTAGGGGCAGTTGTTGGCGCAGGCCGTGCAGCCGATGCAGGTGGACGGGTTGATGACGACTTGGCCTTCGAAGGAGTCGCGGTGGATGGCGCCCGTGGGGCAGCCGATCATGCAGACCGGATCGGCGCAGTGCATGCAGGCCTGCGCGACCATCACACTGTCGTGGATCGGGCCGTGGCGGAGGAAACGCGGGTTGTTGTCGTGGGTGGACGCGCAGGCGCGCACGCAGTCGTCGCAACGCGTGCACCGGTCCATGTCGATGACCATGGTCTCGGTGCCGTTGAAAAAGCGGTTGGCCGTGAGGAACTCCATGAGCTCCGAGCCGATGTCGGCCTTGGCGGTTTCGCCGGATTTGGCGGCGGCCGGCGCTTGGTCGGTTTTGGCGAACGGCGAGCGGGTGAACGGCGAGGACGTGCCGCCGGACTCGGTTGCGATGAGCTCGGGCAGGAGGTGTTTCGGCAGCGAGGGCAGCACGACCTGCTCGATCACCGCAGCGGGGATCACGAGCACGTGGGTGTAGCCGATGACGCGCAGCGTGTGCTGGAGCGGGACGGAGCGGGACGGCTCGCGCCAGTTGTGCGCGATCTCCTCGAAGCCGTAGATGCGGCCGGAGCCGAGGTAGTTGAGCGTGCGGTGGCCGTCGCCGTAGCGCTGGGTGAGGCGGGCGAAACCGGCGCGGATCATGACGATGCCGTTCGGGTAATCGCCCTCGGAGGAGATGACCGGCTCCTTGCCGGCGCTGGCGCCGGACTGGGCGAGTTTCTTGTAGTCGCCGGACCAGTCGTAATCGCCGTAGGTCTCGAAGTGGGTGGCGGCCATGACGCGGGCCTTGCCGGCCTCGTCGAGGTGCTTGAGGAAGGGGATTTCGTCGAGGTAGGTCGAGAGGGCGCGCTCGCGGTAGATGCGGTCGATGTGGGTGCGGAGGGCGGGATCGTAGCGCATGAGGTCGCGCAGACCCTGCCAGCGGATTTCGAGCAGCTCGGTGTCGTCGCCGACGGCGAAGATCGTGGCGGTGCGCGGCATGCGGGAGAGCGCGGCGATCTCGCCGAAGAAGTCGCCCTCGTTGATCACCGCGGTGCGGTGCTTGTCGAGCACGCGGGGCACGTCCTGCAGGATGATGTGGGTCTCGCCCTGGTCCTGGCGGAGGAAGCGGCTGCGGTCTTTCTTGCGGGCGACCTCGTCCTCGGTGGCGTTGGCCCAGAGCTGGGCGATGGCGCGGAAAATGCCGCGGCGCGCGGGTTCGCGTCGGCCGACCGCGGACGGCGGCAGGTCGGGCGCGAGCACGACGCGGGCGGAGCCGCTCAGGATGAGGAACGCGGAGGTGCCGTAGTCACCCTCGCGCACGATGATCTCGCCGGCCTTGTAGCGGCGGAGACGGGTGTCGTTTTTAAGGATGTCGTGCAGCGGGGCCGAGCGCGGGAAGCTCTCGGGCTTCATCGCGCTGAACGGCGCGCGGGCGAGCACGCCGCTCACGTCGGCGTCGGTCAGGTCTTCGCTGAACGGTGCGTCCCAACGGCGGGGACGGTCGAGGGCGGGGGCGAGGGTGCTCATCAGGCGTCGACGACGAGTTTACCCTTGGGTTTGCAGATGCAGGCGAGGCAGGAGCCGCTTTCGGCGTCGGCGCCGTGGCCGGCGAGATACTCGACCTCGCCCGACTTGATGGCGACGAGGCAGGAGCCGCAGTTGCCGGCGCGGCAGCCGGCGTCGATCTTGATGCCGTGGCCCTCGGCGAGTTCGAGCAGGGAGGAGCAGGAGCTGTCCCAGCGCGCGGTGGAGCCGGCGCGGGCGAAGGTGACCTCGATGCCGGCGTCCGCGGGCGCGTCGGCGATGGCTTTTTTCATCTCGGGCGAGGCGACCTTCTTCACGGAGGCGGGACCGAAGGCCTCGTAGTGGACCCACGAGTCAGGCACGCCCCAGGCGCGAAGATCGTCGGTGATGCTTTCCATGAACGGACCGGGGCCGCAGAGGAAGTAGTCGTAGTTGTTCGACGGCAGCAGCTCCTTGAAAAGGGCCACGCTCACGCGGCTCTCATGCTGGTAGTCGCGGCCTTTCACGTCGCCGGGCAGGGGCTTCGAGTAACACACGTGCATGCGCACGTTGGGGTATTTCGCGGCGACCTCGGCCATGTAGTCCTTGAACATGTGGTCGTGGCTGTTGCGCGCGCCGAAGAAAAACCAGATCTCGCGGTTGTCGCCGGCCTCGACGAGGGCGTTGGCCATGCTGACCATGGGCGTGACGCCGACGCCGCCGGAGATGAGGACGACCGGCCGGGGCTTTTCCATGTCGAGGTAGAAGTGGCCGTTGGGCGCCTTCACATCGAGGATGTCGCCTTCCTTTACATGGTCGCAAAAAAACGAGGAGCCGATGCCGGGCGGGTGCGGGGTGCCCGGGGGAGGCGGGCAGCGCTTGATGGTGACGCGGTAGTGCGTCTGCCGCGCGCAGTCGGAAAGCGAGTAGCAGCGGACGACGGCCTTGGGCGCGCCGGGGATCGTGAGCTGGAAGGTGAGATACTGGCCGGGTTTGAACGGTGGGAGCGGCTTGCCGTCGTGCGGTGTAAGGTAAAACGAATACGTGTCGGCGCACTCGGGGGTCTTGCGGCTCACGGTGAATTTGCGGACGCCGTTCCAGGCGGAGCGCGCGAGTTCGACCGACTGGATGCGCAGTTGCGCCGCGCGGATGTCGAGCGCAAGGCGCTCCTGCTCGAGGCGCGTGCGGCGTCGCTCGAACACATAGCGCCGCGCGCCGCCGCCGGCCCAGAAGCCCACCTGCACGAGCAGACCGCCGACGATGATCCAGCCGGCGGTTTGCGCGGGCTGACCGGAGAGAGAGCTGAAAATATCTGCCAGCATGGGGAGGTGTGTTTTCAGGGGCTTACCGCAGGAGTGATGCCGATTGACGGATCATTTTGCGTGAGAATCAATTTGGACGTTTGACGGCTTATGGAGTTCAGGTTTTATCCCTTCGTAAACGCTAATTATGCCGCGCATCAAAAATATTAATTGTTCTATGCTGCGCGTAGTCATTGGGATGGGCGTGGGCGTCGGGTTCGCGATCACCGTCCCTGATTTGACGGCGGCGGAGTCGGCCGCACCCGAGGCTGCGGCGGTTTTTATCCATCCTTCCATCCTTGGGGCTAGCTCCTGCTCGACCAGCGGCTGCCACGGCGGCGCCGGCGAAAAAAGCCTCCAATATGCAGTGTGGTCGCAACGCGACGTCCACTCGCGCTCCTTCGCGACGCTGACCACCGCGCGGTCCGCCCGCATGGCGGAGGCGCTGGGCATCGCTGATCCCGCAACCAGTCTGCGGTGCACGACCTGCCACGCGCCGCTTCAGTCAGTGAAGTCGTCCGATCCCGCGTTGCTTGCACCCGAGGCGCGCGTGACCGAGGGCGTGTCCTGCGCGAGTTGCCACGGCGCCGATGGCGACTGGCTGCGCAGCCACACCCGCCCCGATTTTACCCATGCCGACAAGGTCGCCGCCGGGCTGAAGGACCTGCGCGACTTGCACGCCCGCGCCACCAGTTGCGTCGCCTGCCACCAAAACATCGATCCGGCGCTCGTGGAAACCGGCCGCCATCCGCGGCTGGTGTTTGAACTCGACGGCCAGACCGCTTCCGAGCCCCGCCACTGGCGCGAGACCGCCGGCTACAATGGCGCGCAGGCTTGGCAGGTCGGCCAGGCGGTGGCTTTGCGCGAGGTGAGCTGGGCCCTCCAACAGCGCGCCGCCACCGCGGCGGAGATCCCCCGCTGGCAGGCGCTTCTCTGGGTGCTCCAGCGCGCCGGTGATGCGGACAACTCCGCGCAAGCCGTCGCCCTTCGCGCGATCCCGCCCGTGGCCGACGCCGAAAACTTCGCCCGCGCCCAGTCCGCCGCCGACGCCCTGGCGCGTGCCCTCGCCTCCGGGTTCGATGCGGCTTCGGTTCCGGCTCGCCTCAAAAAACTCGCCGCCACCCACGCCGAGTTCGCCGACACCTCCGTGGATCGCACGCAGCAGGCCTGCCGGGCGGAACGTCTCGTCCTCGCCATCGACCGCCTGCTCGCGGCCCTGCCCGCCGCCGCCCGCCCGCCCGGCGCCTCCGCGCGGTTGGACGCGCTCTTCGCCCGCTCGCAATCGATCCCCGATTTCGCCCCCGCCGCCTTCGCCCGCGAACTCGAAGCGTTTGCCCAAACGCTGCCCTGAGCCCATGCTTTCCCCCATGCGCCGCCTTCGACTTTTGACTGTCGCCGTCGTTTCGGCCGCCGGCTTTTCAACCGTGCTGCCGGCGGTGCAGCTCACGCAGACGGAGCTAACGACGATCTACCAGCAGGCCGCCGACCGGGCCGCGCAGTTCACGCCCAATCCCTTCGTCATCGCGATCGTGGACCGCGACGGACAGGTGCTCCTTGCGCACCGCGCGGCGACCGGCGCGGCGGTGACGTCCTCCGATCCGGCCTACGCCATCGCCGTCTCCAAGGCGGGCACCGCAGTGTTTTTGAGCAGCAACCAGGAGGCCTTCTCCTCGCGCACCGCCGGTTTTATCATCCAGCAGCATTTCCCCCCGCGCGTGAATAACCGCCCGCCCGGCCCGCTGGTGGGCGTCGGGTTTTCGAACATGGCGTTTTCTGACGTCAATTTCTTCCGCGATTTGTTCGGCCTGCGCATCGCCGGCACGCGCCTCTACGGCTCCCCGGGCGGCGTGCCTATCTACAAGGGCGGCGAACTCGTCGCGGGCATCGGCGTGACCGGCGACGGCACCGAGCAGGAGGACGCCTCGATCACCAAGGCCGACACTGACGAGGCCATCGCTCTCGCCGGCCAGATCGGTTTTGCCCCGGCGGCGGCGATCTACGGTTCCCGGGTGACGATCGACGGCATCCGCGTGCCCTACGTGGCGAGCCCCGTCCGCCGCGCCCCGATTTCGGTCTTGGCGCCCGCACCCGTGCCGGCTCCGCCCGTCCCTCCCGCACCCGTGGTCTGGCCGACCGAC
>Ga0207689_10002412_pt1 | contig 17388 bp, 20 predicted proteins | sample KBSMisM52_FD_184312 | JGI IMG/M metagenome (GOLD analysis project Ga0207689, IMG submission 184312) | Miscanthus rhizosphere microbial communities from Kellogg Biological Station, Michigan, USA - KBS Miscanthus M5-2 (SPAdes) (version 2) | ecosystem: Host-associated > Plants > Roots >... | reverse complement strand
GCTCCACTTCGCCGTAGCCGTTGAGATCCACGTGCCTCCCGTAGCCATCCCAGTTGCGCTTGGAAGCTCCGGTCACGTAGCCTGCACGCGCCAACTCCAATACTTCAGGCAGAAGCGGCATCGCATCCCAACGTAACGTGGCGTGCACCTTGGAACCCTTGCACACTTCCAGCAAATGACCGAGCAGACCGAATCCTGTCACGTCGGTCAACGCGTGAACGCCGGGCAATCGCGCGAGCTTTGGCCCTGGCGTATTGAGCTTTGTGGTGCTTGCGATCATGGCGTTGTAGTGCTCGTCGCGTAAATTTTCTTTCTTCAGCGCGGCGCTATAGATGCCCACGCCCAGGCTCTTGCCCAGTATCAACTTGTCGCCGGGTTTGGCATCGGCGTTACGTTTGATGTTCTTGGGATCGACGAGTCCGATAGCGACCAATCCATAAATGGGCTCTACCGAATCGATGCTGTGGCCGCCCGCGACGGGGATGCCAGCGCGCGCGCAGACCGACTCACCGCCGGCGAGGATGCGGCGTATGACTTCCACCGGCAATCTGTCGACAGGCATGCCGACCAGCGCCAATGCGAACAGGGGCGTGGCGCCCATGGCGTATATATCCGAGATCGCATTGGTCGCTGCGATTGCCCCGAAGTCGAACGGGTCGTCGACGATCGGCATGAAGAAATCTGTCGTCGCGACAATCGCCTGACTTTCGTTGATCTGGTAGACGGCGGCATCGTCGCTGGTTTCGATTCCCACCAGCAATTCCTTGGGCAGCAGACCCGTGGCCGTCTTTGAGATGATCTGCTCCAGTACCGCCGGTGCGAGTTTGCAGCCGCAGCCCCCACCATGGGCAAGGCTGGTCAATCGGGGCGGTGTAGTGTCCGGCGCATTCATGCTGTGCTCCGTCGATCGGATGGTGAATTGTAGTCTGCATTGCGCGGCCAGTCCGCCTACCTCCTCCTCAGGCGGGCATCATTGAGGCTTCTGCGCATCGGGTGGCGTAACCTCTCGCACGGCCGCACTCTCGGTCATCGTGTGCTCGATCCAGTCGACATAAGGAGCCACGAGCACGCCGCCGCCGACAGTACCAAAGGTGCCGGGTTTTGCAGAAGACTCCTTGGGAGCGCTCACGAACGTATTGATCCCCGCTACGGCCCAATGGCCAAACCAGCAATTCGCCCAGAACCCGTGTTCGCAGACGAAACTCGGACTGCCCGAATCCCCGACGGCGAAAGTGGTCTCGACATCGTTTCCCAGCGTGGGACCACCCATCAGATTGGGCCCGTCTCCCCCGTCGAAATCGAACAGGAATACCAGCTTTCTGCCAGCCTGATCCGCACCGAAGAGATCCATTGTGTTGCGACCCACGCGCTTGATTGCCGCATTCGCTCCTACCGTCACCCCGACATCGCCTGTCCCGCTCGCGCCGTAGCCCACCATCACGAACTCGGTTCCAGGTGAAACATCCCCGTGATGCAGAGGATAGATCGGCACGTCCGCGGGAAGGACCTCGCTGAGTTCCACCACGGCCAGGTCGTCCATCGGCTTCTGCGGGTTGAATCCGGTGAAGCCGGGATGCTTGTACACGTGCGACACCGCAATCACGTGACTCTCATCCGTTCCGAAGTTGAGTTGGAAGCGCATGTGCGCCGGATCACCCACGACGTGCGCGGCCGTCAGCACGTGCCGCGGCCCGATCGCCACAGCCGAAAAAGGGCTGCCATTGACGATCAGACTCCCCACTCCCGCCCACGGCGACGTCGTTGTGTTTGGATCGACGCGCGCTGCCGGAGAATCAGGCGGCGCCCCTGCCATGATGGCGTGCGCCGGCGCGGCGAGGAGCGCGGTGATCGCCACGATCGCGGCGCCGCCATGAGTGAATGGGTGAATGGGTGAATGAGTCAAAGGACAGCTTGCGAACCAAGAATAACTCATTCACTCATTCACTCATTCACTCATTCACTCATTCACTCATTCACTCATCTACTTCGTCTGTTCCGCTATCGCCAGCACTCGATACATCGACCGTACCACCGGCAGCTCGATCAATTCGCCATCCACGACCACCAATCCGGTTTTATCATTCTCGAAGGCGGCGCATACCTTGCGGGCTTTCTCGATGGTCTTTGCGTCCGGCGTGAACGCTTCGTTGATGATCGCGATCTGATTCGGGTGAATAGACGCTTTGCCGGTGAACCCTAGACGCGCGCAGGCCATGGCCTCTTGACGCAGGCCGTCGGGGTCATCGAGGGTGAGATAAGGCACGTCGAGCAAATCGATCCCGGCGCTGGCAGCGGCGTGCACCAGCCGCGACCGGGTGTAGAGCAGGGGCTCCCAGGATTTCTGGCAGCGCAGTTCTGCCGACATGTCCACCGCACCGAGGATCATCGAGTCGATGCGCGAGCTGGATTTCGCAATTTCGATTGCATGCTCGAGACCCTGATTGGTCTCGATGATGACGCAGAAGCGAATGTCGCGCGCAGGACCGGTCGACAGCAGCGTTTCGATCAGCTGGATCTCTTCCGGCGACTTGATCTTCGGGATCATGATCGAGGGCGGCGGCGCGTCGCTCTCGATGATCGCCTGCAGGTCCTTCAAGCCGTGCACGGTAGAAAGACCATTGATCCGCGCCATCTTCTCGACCTGCGGATGACTTTGCGTTCGGAATAGCGGCAGCGCGAGCGCCCTGCCTTCATCCTTTCGGGGGAGCGCCACGGCGTCTTCCATGTCGACGCACACGATGTCGGCGCCGGCGTCGAGTGCTTTGGCAAAGCGATCGGGCCGCAATCCCGGGACAAACAAAAGACTGCGGCGAGGACGCGTCGGGCGATCGATCTGGCTCATTGTCGCTCCTTGGGGAAAGCGCAATTCTAGTGCGTCGGGGAGGAAGGAGGTAGGTGATTGCGGTGAAGAGGTGATGGAAGGTGAAGAAGTGAAGAGGTGAAAAGGTGAAGAGGTGAGTAAGAGCGGAAAAGCCTGGCCCCCACCTTAGCCCTCCCCCGCGGCTCTCGCCGCAAGGGAGGGAATACTCACGCATTCACGCGTTCACCTTCCATCACCTCTTCACCTTTTCACCTCTTCACCTTGACCAGTGGTCACAGCGCTACTCCGCTATCGGCATTGCATCCTCGGCACTCGCTGGTTTCCCGGTTCGAACCGGACGGCCTACCAGCAACAGCAGGGGTAACGCCGCGAGCGAGGCCACCGCGAGCAACAGAAAATCTGCGTTGTATGCGGCCACCGCCGCCTGCAGTTCGATCTCACGGTCGAGTATGGCCAGACCATGTTGCGTGGCCGCCGTGTAGGTACCTGCCTCCTGCGCGGCACGTAACGCGGCGCTGTAGGGAGAAATGTGTTCGACATAGCTGGCGCGGTTCTGCGCGCTCGAGATCATGAATAGCGTGAGCGACAGGGATACCCCGACGCTGCTGCACACGCTGCGCACCAGGTTGAAAACCGACGTAGCCTCCGTGCGTTGATGCGACGGCAGGGTCGGAAAGGCTATCAACTGGATCGGAACGAGGGTGATCCCCGCTCCGATGCCCTGCAGGAAGCCTGTCCAGATAATGGGCCACTCGCCGACGGTGGCGGTCCACGTGGACATCTCGTAGTTGGTCAGTGCCAGGCATATCAACCCGCCCGCGATAATTGCGCGCGGGTCCGTCCTCCCTGCGATACGGCCACTTACCAGCATCGCACCGAGCATGCCTAAGCCACGGGGCGACTGCAGCAAACCGATGGAATCTACAGCATATCCGCGGACGTGATCGAGAAACGTGGGCATCATTACCAACGGCGGGACCGACAAAATTCCGTAGAACGAGATGAACAGCAGCATCACGAAGAAGCGCCGTTGCATGATCAGTCGTGGGTCGAGGAAGGGATCGCGAGTGGTCAGGCTATGCACGGCGAACAGATACAAACCCAGCGCGGCCATGCAAGCGAGAACTACGATCTCGCCGGACTCGAACCAGTCGAGGCGCTGGCCACGATCCAGCATCATCTGGAGGGCACCGATGCCGATGGCGAGAGTAAGAAATCCGACCCAATCAAGCCGCCGGCTCGGATCGCGCTTGGTCTCGGGTAGAAACGCGATACAACCTATCAGCGCGAATACACCGATGGGGACGTTGATGTAGTAGATCCACCGCCACGACCAGTACTCCGTGACATATCCACCGATCGTTGGACCGACCACCGAGCCCAACACCGAGCCGGTGCCCCACAGTGCCATGGCCCGGCCCTGCTCTTCGGGGGGATAAGTGTCGAGCACGATGGCGTGCGACAGCGGGATCAGAAACGCACCGCTCATGCCCTGAATGACGCGTGAGATCACTTCCATCGCGAGAGACTCGGCGGCGCCGCACAGCACCGATGCTCCCATGAAGCCTGCCAACGCATAGATGAAGATCCGCTTGCGTCCGAACCTCGTGCTGAGCCATCCACCCGTGGGGATCATGATCGCGGAAGCCACGATATAGGACGTAATGACCCACGAGATCTGATCTTCCGTTGCGGAAAACGTGCCTTGCATTTGCGGCAAGGCGACCACGCCGATGGTCCAGTCGATGGAGTAAAGCAGCGAACCCAGCATCACCGATGCGGTGATCAGCGCCGGATGCCGCGGCCGGCCGGGGGCGGACTCGGTCATGGTCCGCGGCGGGTCACTTCCCGGTGCGGGCTACGGCGGACGCTGGTTCGAGAAAGCGCGGCAGGTAACCCTGTTCGATCAAGCGCTGCACGAAGCGCGGCAGGCCACGCTCGCGCCCCGTATCCACGCTAACCGTCACGGTCATTCCCGCGCGCAAAACAGAGTGGCCGGGCGGCTGATCGACCTGAATACGCACGGGCACACGCTGCACCACCTTGACCCAGTTACCCGTGGCATTCTGCGGCGGCAGAATCGCGAACTCCGCTCCGGTCGCCGGGGCGATGGCAGCGACTCGGGCGTTGAATTCGATATCCGGATAGGCATCGGCCACGACCTGCGCCCGTTGGCCGACGCGCATGTGTGTGAGCTGCGTCTCCTTGAAGTTCGCTTCGACCCACATGGCACCGCTCTGGACCAGACTGAAGATCTGGGCGCCCTTCTCCACATGCTCGCCGACCTGGAGCTTCATGTTGCTGACCACGCCATCGCTGGGCGCAGTCACCTGAGTGCGCGCAAGATCGACCTGGGCCGCATCGTATGCGGCCTTCGCCTCCGAAAAGCGCGGATGGCGCTCCGCCGGCAACTGCGGATCTCCCACTAGGCCTGCGAGCACGCGGTTGGTCATCTCGTGAATGCTTTGCAGACGGCTGCGGGCGGCCTGCAAATTCTGGCGCGCTTCATCGTAGACGTCGGCCCGGCTCATGCCTCGCTCTTTCAACATCTCCTGTCGCTGTAGCTGTCGCGTGAGGAATTCGATCCGCTCTTCCTGCTCGGCTGCCTCGACCAGAGTCGCGCGATACTCGGCACGCAACGATTGCACGTCGGTGCGTACGACATCCATCTGCGCCCGCGCCTTCGACACGGCGATCTGGAACGGCGTTGGATCGAGACGAAACAGCAGCGCGCCCGCGGTGACAGCCTGATTATCCCGCACCAGCACCTCCGCGACTCGACCCGACACTTCCGCGCTGACCGCGAGGACATCCGCCTTGACATAGGCGTTCTCCGTCTCCACGTCCTGTCCACCGCGCACGTACCAGTAGGTGCCCGTCAATACGACGATCAGCGGCACCACCACCAACAGCAATACGCGAACGAAGCGGCGTCCGGGAGCAAGAGCATTGATCCAGTGCATCGGCTTCATCGTTTCTTCCCGCGGCTGCCGTTGACTGGCACGCCATTATCCGAGCGCGATAGATTCGCCTTGATGGTCAGCAGCGAATCGACGAAGCGCTCCTGCTGCTCTGCAGAGAGTCCCGCAACCGCGTCGCGTCGCATTTCCGCCGCCGCGGCTCGCATCGTTTTGATGGCGGGCTCGACTTCCTGGGTCAAGAACACACGCTTGGCACGACGGTCATTGGCGTCCGCCTCGCGCCGCACCCAGCCCTTCTGCTCGAGACGATCCAGCAGACGGCCCAACGTGGGTTTCTCCACTTCCAATATCTCGGCGAGTTCGGACTGCGTGACACCGTTGTTGCGGAACAGATGATTGAGGACCCACCACTGCGAGCGGGTCAGCCCGAGCTCGCGCACACGCCGATCGAACGTGGTGCGCAGCAGCCGCGCCACGTCATGAAGAATGAAGCCGAAATTACGCGACAAGTCCTCTCTGAACATCCTCGCATTTTAGTTGCCTAGCTTATGATAAGCAAGGCCATGAGTTTGTCAGCAACGGTTAAAACCAATGGGTTAGCGCAACCACGAGCCGCAGCCGGATGAGCCGTGCTACCTTTGCCTTGAGGCCCACATGAACCCGGAATTCGGCGCCCGTGCCATCGTGCAGTGCGTCATAGCCGCCCACTGGAGGAAGAATGTTCATCGTCGCGGGTGAATCGCTGATCGACATGGTCGCGGCAGCGGACGGCACCTTCTCTCCGGTTCCCGGCGGGGCGCCTTACAACTTCGCACGCGCCCTCGCCCTGCAGGGCGTCCCTGCCGGCTATGCGAACCCGTTCTCCGATGACCTCTTCGGCTCTCTGCTCAAGAAAACGCTCGAGGAATCGGGCGCGCGGCACCTCGGTGCGATCAGTGGCAAACCGACGTCGCTCGCGCTGGTTGCCACCGATGAGCGCGGGCAACCGCAGTACAGCTTCTACCGGAGCCAGGTCGCGGATCGGGACATCGATCCGCAGGTTTTGCTCAATCCGATACAGTCCGATGTGACGGGCTTCCATAGCGGAGGCTTGGGTCTTGTTCCGCCCGACCATGTACTGATCGTCGAGGCTATGCAGAAGTTTCGGAACAGAGGTGCGCTGTGCACGGTCGACATTAATATGCGGCCACAGGTAGCTCGCAGCATGAATGTATCCCTCGACGACTATCGCGAGGCTGCCTTAACCGTGGCAAGCGCGGCGCACGTAGCAAAAGTCAGTGACGAGGATCTGCAGCACCTCAGCTTGTCCGGCGCACCGCAGGTCTCCGCGAAGGCATTGCTGCAGCGCGGATGCAAGCTGGTGATCCTGACACTGGGTGTCAAGGGCGCTTGGGCGATCAGCGCTGAGGAAGAGCGCTTTCAACCGGCTGCGCGCGTTAAGGTGGTCGATACCGTCGGCGCCGGCGACTGTTTCTTCGCGGGCTTGATTGCGTCATTGAAACATCAGGGTGCGTTGCGCGATCTACCGGATCGCGCACCATCAGGCGCCGTATTGGCGCAAGCTCTGCGGCATGCAAATGCTTGCGCAGCTATCGATATCGGACGCAAGGGGTGCCAGCCCGCCACCTGGGAGGAAGCGGTGGCCTGGCGCGAGTCATAGTTGATCCCGATTCGACGATAATTGCGCGCGTATCCAAGGAGAGATCGTTTAAATGAAAATCACCGCCATCGAAACCATCAATCTGGAAGCATTCCCCAATGTCCTGTGGGTGCACGTACACACGGACGAAGGCCTCATCGGACTGGGGGAAACTTTCTACGCAGTCGAACCTGCGATCGCGCACATCCATCAGACCATCGCGCCCTATCTGCTGGGCAAAGACCCGCTGACCATCGACAAGCACAGCCGCCATATGCTCTACAACTATCTCGGCTTCAAGACGGTGGGAGCCGAGATGCGTGCCGCGTCGGCGATAGACATCGCGCTGTGGGACATTCTTGGACAGGTTACCAATCAGCCGATCTATCAACTCCTCGGCGGCGCGACCCGCGACAAGGTGCGCGCCTACAACACCTGCGCCGGTTACCAGTACGTGCGGGCGAAATCGGAGCAAGGCACAGCCAATTTCGGCATACCTGACGACGGCGGCAAGTACAAGCCCTATGAAGACCTCGTCGGCTTCATGAAGTACGCCGACGAGTTGGCAATCTCGCTATTGGACGAAGGCTACACCGGCATGAAAATCTGGCCCTTCGACGAATACGCCGAGGCCAGCAACGGCACCTACATCTCCAACGCCGACTTGAAGACGGCCATGCAGCCCTTCGAGAAGATCCGCAAGGCCGTGGGTGACAAGATGGACATTCACGTCGAATTCCATTCGCTCTGGAATCTGCCCACTGCCATCAAGATCGCCAAGGCGCTCGAACAGTTCAATCCGTTCTGGTACGAGGATCCGATCAAGATGGACAACCTCGATGCCATCGCCGAATACGCGCACCGCACCGACGTATGGGTCACGGCGAGCGAGACGCTGGGCACGCGCTGGGCTTTCCGCGACTTGTTCGAGAAGCGCGCGGTGAGTGTGTGCATGTTCGACGTCGGCTGGACGGGCGGGCTGACCGAGTCGAAGAAAATCGCCACGATGGCTGAGGCTTACCAGCTTCCGGTCGCACCGCACGATTGCACCGGACCGATCCTGCTGACGGCATCCGTGCACTTGTCGATGAACTGTCCCAACACTTTGGTGCAGGAAGTTGTGCGCGCGTTCTACTTCGACTGGTACGGAAAGATGGTGACGCAACTCCCGCCGCTGAAAAACGGCATGATCACCGCACCACCCGGTCCCGGTCTGGGCACCAAGCTGCAAGCGGATGTGCTCAAGCGCAAGGATGCGCGCATCCGGCGCAGCAGTCTCTAGCCAGAGATTTTCTACCGGAACCGTTGCCCACATGAGGCTCCTTCCTCCGCTTGCGGGGACAACCGCAGTCGTTGCGGCGGACACTAACATTCATGTTATGTGGGAGCCAAAGGTTGGGATGGGGGAGGCGTCTTGCGCCAAACAGCTACCGATCCCGAATCACGGGCTTGGACTACACTATCATTCATCCGCTCGACTTCGGGCGCTCACCGGCTCGACTTCGAGCCCTAACTCGGGAATACGATATGGCTTTCTTCCAGAAGACCGACGGTTCGGGTGTGCTGCTCCTCGCCCCTGGCGACAACATCGCAGTGGCGTGCGCAGCGCTGCCCGCAGGAACCCAGCGCGAGGTCGGCGGCATCCCCATCGTACTCAAGAGCGATGTAGATGTCGGCCACAAATTCGCGGTGCGCGCGATCAAGGCCGGTGAGCGCATCGTCAAGTATGGCGCGCCGATCGGGCGGGCCACCCGCGACATCCAGCCGGGCGACTACGTCCATCTCGACAACGTCGAGAGCGACTACATCCCGACTTATACCCTCGACGACGGTCACCAGTTCCTGAAGGAGGCGCACTGATGTCCATACAAGCGTATTTGAGGCCGGACGGCCGCAAGGGCATCCGTAACACCATCGTAGTCGGCTACCTCGTGGAGTGCGCGCATCATGTCTCGCGTGAGATCGTCTATCCGTACCGGGACAAGGGCGCGCATCTGATCGGCTTCCCCGGCTGCTTTCCGAACGCCTATTCGCACAAGATGATGGAGCGACTGTGCACGCATCCCAACGTGGGTGCCGTGCTGTTGGTCTCGCTCGGATGCGAGGGCTTCAACAAGGGCAAGCTGCTCGAGACGATCCGCCAATCGGGGCGTCCCACGAAGCTCGTCGTGATTCAGGACACCGGCGGCACGCGCAAGACCATCGCCGAAGGCCAGGCCTGGGTCGAGCAGACTTTGAAGCAGCTCGAAAACACTCCGCGCGTGGAGATGGGCATCGACGAGCTGGTGGTCGGGACCATCTGCGGAGGATCGGACGCCACCAGCGGCCTCACCGCGAATCCTGCGATGGGGCGGGCCTTCGACTTTCTAGTCGAGCAGGACGCCACCTGCATCTTCGAGGAGACCGGTGAACTGATCGGCATGGAGCACTGGATGGCCGAGCGGGCCGAGAATCCCGTTCTGGGAGAGGAAATCGTCAAGACGGTGGCCAAGGCTGCGAAGTACTACGCGACCTATGGACATGCCAGCATTGGACCAGGCAATGCAGACGGTGGTCTCACCACGATCGAAGAGAAATCGCTCGGCGCATATGCCAAGTCGGGGCAGTCCGTCATCTCCGGCATCATCAAGCCGGGCGACGTCCCGATCAAAGGCGGCCTGTATCTGCTCGACGTGGTGCCCGATGGCGAGCCGCGCTTCGGTTTTCCCAACATCAGCGACAATGCCGAGATCGCCGAGTTGATCGCGTGCGGCAGCCACGTCATCTTGTTTTCGACGGGTCGCGGCTCGGTGGTTGGCTCGGCCATTTCGCCGGTCATCAAGGTCTGCGCCAATCCCAACACCTTTAAGCGCATGTCCGACGACATGGACGTGGATGCCGGACGCATTCTCGAAGGCCACGCGACCCTCGATGACGTCGGTCGCGAAATCTACGACCTCATCCTCGGCGTGTCGCAAGGCGGGCAGACCAAATCCGAGGAACTCGGTCATCAGGAATTCATACTCACCTATAAGAGCTTCGAGCCTCTGGGGCCAGCGTGCTTCCCATCGGCGGCATAACCTGGACAGCACAAGGGAGCAGGCAATGAGAGACCCCTCTCCCCTTCGCGGGAGAGGGCAGGGGGAGGGGGAAGTCTACAAGCTCGCCACATAAGAACGAGGAGAAACATGACAACAACCAGACCACTGTTCCTGGCAGAACTTGCCGCCGCGACTCTCTTACTTGCCTTCACATTCGCGACAGCCGTCCGCGCCGACGACACCCCGCGCTTCGCAGTCGATCCCTATTGGCCAAAGCCGCTGCCGAAGAACTGGATCCTAGGGCAGATCGGCGGGATCGCCGTCGGTCCGGACGACCACATCTGGGTGCTACAGCGTCCGCGCACCTTGACCGACGATGAGCGTGGCGCTGTGGTTGTCCCGCCCACTGCCAAATGCTGCGCGCCAGCTCCTTCTGTTCTGGAATTCGACGCGGAAGGCAATCTGCTGCAGGCGTGGGGAGGGCCGGGCGAGGGTTACGAGTGGCCGGAAAATGAGCACGGGATTTCGATCGACCCCGATGGCAACGTGTGGGTGGCGGGCAACGGCAAATCGGACCATCAAGTGCTGAAGTTCACTCGCGATGGCAAGTTCCTGCTGCAGATCGGACGCGCCGGTCAGACCGGAGACAGCAATTCGACGACGCTGCTCGGCCGGCCCGCCCTACCCTTGCTCGATGCCCAAGCCGGCGAACTCTATATCGCCGACGGCTACAAGAATCGCCGCGTGGTCGTGTTCGACGCTGCCACAGGAAAATACAAACGTCATTGGGGCGCGTACGGCAAGACACCCGACGACCAGGACGCAGGGCCATACGATCCCGACGCACCGATTGCCAAGCAGTACCGCACACCCGTGCACTGCGTGCGCATCGCTCGCGACGGTTTAGTGTACGTCTGCGATCGCGTGAACAATCGCTACCAGGTATTCCAAAAGGATGGAGCGTTCGTGTCCGAGATCATCCTCGAGCCGCGTACCCGTTTCGTCGGATCGGTTTGGGACATCGGCTTTTCCGAAGACACGGCGCAAAAGTATCTGTACGTCGCCGATGGCACCAACAGCGAGATACACATCCTGTTGCGCAAGACCGGCGAAACGCTCGCGAGCTTCGGCCGCTCGGGACGTCAGAACGGTCAATTTCACTGGCTGCACACGATGGCGGTAGACTCGAAGGGCAACATCTACACCGGGGAAGTCGATACCGGGAAGCGGATTCAGAAATTCAAGAAGGTGAAGGACTGAAGCGCCTAAGCCGGGAAATCCTGCGGTCGCACGTCGAATGCCGTGTCGATGGGAGGGCTCTATCAGAACCTGTTGGACATCCGCGAGGAGAATGACTAGCGTCGGACCAGCGCCTCGACGAATTTCAAACCATTGTGAAAAACAATAAAGGCCCTTGCGACTCTCGCGACCCTGAAGCTATCCTGACCGTGTCTACGCTAACTTGAAACTCTCAGGGAACAAAATGAAACGGGTCTTGCTAGGTATGAGCTTCCTCGGAGCCGCGGCTTTGGCCCACGCCGAGACGCAAGTCTTCTTCACCGATTTCGATACAACGATCCCGGCTGAAATCTCCGCGGGTACCGCTACATTGACGGGCGTGCAGTCCTACGCGGGCCTCGGCCCGGCGGGAAACCAGTTCGGTGGTACCTTCCTGCGCAGCGCGACTGGCAACACCGTTACGTTGCTGCTGACCGGGCTGCCACAGCATTCCGCAATCAACCTCGAATTCCTGTTCGCAGCGATCGACTCGCTGGACGGCACGGGAACCTTTCCATCGGGTGATTTCTTCAACGTGACCCTGGATGGCGTCTCCGTATTTCGGGAATCTTTCGCCAACGCACTGCCGTCGCAGATCCAGAGCTACGTTCCGCCTCCTGGTGTCGAGTTGGCGCGGCACGCCGACCTCGGCTTCAGCGGACCTGGCAGCTTCTATACCGATAGTGCCTACGACCTCGGCGCGGACCCTGTGTTTCATAACTTGGCGCACACCGGCACACATGCCACCTTCACCTTCCAGATCGAAGGCGTAGGTATTCAGGATCTGAACGACGAGTCCTGGGCAATGGACAACCTTCGGGTGAGCGTGACGGCAGTCCCGGAACCAAGTGCCTTCGTCCTTGCTCTCGTTGGTCTAGGCGCTCTGCTCTTAGGGCGTAGACTTAAGGCCAAAGCGCACTCCTGACGCTTCCTCGAGGGCGAACCGCCGATACGCCCGCCAGTTCGATACCTCTCGACACCAGCAAACGGCCTCAGCAGTTCACACGACAAGAGGGTCGAACCGCACGCGATTGTGGGACAGCGGGAACATCCCCGGTCGCAAATCGACACAGCCAGGGTCAGCCGCAGGAGCGGTCGAGCGGGCTCCGCACTCCCCGACCCCCGCGATTCAGCACGTGCGTGTAGATCATCGTCGTCGATACGTCCTTGTGACCGAGCAACTCCTGAACGGTCCGAATGTCGTACCCTGCCTCGAGCAAATGTGTGGCAAAGGAGTGGCGCAGTGTGTGCGGAGTCGCTGGTTTCGTGAGTCCAATGTTTCGAAGCGCCTGCTGCATCGACCGTTGAACCAATTTCTCGTCGGCGTGATGGCGACGCCTCGCACCTGATCGAGGATCTGTCGATATCGTTTTGGATGGGAACACGTACTGCCAACGCCATTCGCGACCAGCATGAGGGTACTTTCGCTCCAAGGCAAACGGCAGATACACCTCCCCAAATCCCTTGCTCAAGTCGCGCTGATGCAGCTTCTGCACTCTCGACAGATGTGCACGCAGCGGTTCCGCAATGGATGGATTCCGGCAGCATGGTCACGCGGTCTCTCGCACCTTTGCCTTCCCGAACCATGATCTCGTGACGCACGAAGTCCACGTCCTTGACTCTCAATCGAAGGCACTCCATCAATCGCATTCCAGTGCCATACATCAGCCGCGCCATGAGCCCTGGCGTACCGCTGAGCTCATCGAGCAGTGCGTGCACTTCCCCTTGGCTGAGCACTACCGGCAATCGCGCCGGCATCTTCGCTTTCTCTACGTTATCGAGCCAGGGCAACGCGACGCCTAGAACTTCGCGGTATAAAAACAGTAGCGCGCTTTTTGCTTGCCCTTGGGTCGAAGCAGCAACCTTTCGCTCCACGGCCAGATGCGTCAGAAACGCCTCGACGTGATTCGATCCAAGGTCTCGTGGGTGCCGCTTTCCATGGAATAGGATGAAACGCCGGGTCCAGTCGACGTACGCAGACTCGGTCCGGATGCTGTAGTGTTTGACTCGAATCTTGTCCCGCAATTGGTCGAGCAGGCGGGGGGCCGATGAGTCCACATAACCTCCCAAGGGGTGTTTGCCCAGGCTTTTAGGGGGTGCTAAAAGTGCAGCAAAAAGCCAAGATGACAATGCCTTATCTTCAGTACCTGGTATTATATACAGTACTAAAGGTGCTTTTACAAGCACCATTTAGGGTGTCTACTTCTAGTTAGAGCGCATGAAGAACATCCAGGTCATCGACGGCGCCGAGAACTCGGTCTATGACATTTTTGCTGCGACAGATGAAGAATTCGCCTTCATCTTTCCCGTGAACGAGGATATTGTTTTCATTGACGAAGTCATGGCTCGCGGGCCACAACATCAACTGGACGAGGTTTTCGCGCGCATCTGGGCACGTCGAATTCAGAAGCGCGAGGCGATGGGAATACACGGGGTACTGTTCTACGATCTTGAGCAGAAGAAACAGTACTATCCGACGCGAAGGGATGAGGAGGCACGCAATCCCGATGGAACTCCGCTTCGATAACGGGCGCTCTAACCCGCAGTTGCAGGGGAGCGCCGAGCAGCGTAGCCGCTGCTCGGTACCCGTCACGCTGCGCGCGCCGGCGCCTCCTGAACTGCAACGTTAGCGTTAACAATGATCCTCCGTCTCGCTCTTTTGACAGCTCTTCTGATTCCAATAGTTGCGCTGCCAGCAAAGGACGAAGTGACTGCCGGGACGGTTCTGGCTTTTGCACAAGCGCACGGATACCGGGATGCTATTGATGAATACTTCAATTGCGCAGCGGGTGGGTATGACGGATACGCTCGCGTAGCCTCTGGAAATCCGCAATGGCGCAAGGTGGCGGTTGCCTTTTTGCCGCATTTGGATGGATGTTCGAGTGAGTCAATGCGGGACTCTTTGGCTGAATCAATCGTTCACGCGCCTGCTGGCGTCTTGGACTTAGTAGGTAACTCGACGGCATTGACGGTCGAGGAAGTTTGTTTTCCGCAACTTTGGTCCACTGACGAAATGGACCCTCGCGCGACGAGGAAGAAAATCCGCCGAATTCGGTCGGCATTGCGCACTGTTCAGGATCCTGCATTGCGAGATAGACGGGACGCATGCATGTTGTACCTTGAAGAAATAGAATCGCGGCTGAGCCAGAAAACTCCGTCCGGAAATGGCAATCCACGCTAACCGTTCGCTCGTTCGGACCGTCCGCCTGCGGCGTCCGGCCGCACAGCTAGGTCGTTGGGCGGTTCACACAATGATTCGCGCGCGATGGATATCGAAATGAAGACCCTGGGCATCATTGGGGGCATTGCACCCGAGTCGACTGTTGACTACTACCGCCAGATCATAGCGCTATACCGGAGCCGGCAAAGCGACGGCGGCTATCCGTCCATTTTGATCAACAGCATCAATCTGAAGAAGATGCTTGACTTGATCGGCGCAGGAAATCTGGGTGAAGTTACCGAGTATCTGCTTGGTGAAGTGGTGAGGCTAGCAGCGGCGGGGGCAGATTTCGGTTTGTTCGCTTCTAACACTCCCCATCTGGTATTTGAGGATATCCGTCAGCGGTCTCCGATTCCGCTGGTGAGTATTGTTGAGGCAACCTGCGAGGCCGCGTTGGCGCTCGGACTTGGGAAGGTCGGATTGCTCGGAACTCGCTTCACGATGCAAGGAGGGTTCTACTCCAAGGTCTTTTCCGCCCATCGAATCGAAGTCGTCGTTCCGAGGTCAGACGAACAAGACTACGTCCACAGCCGGTACATGGATGAGCTCGTTCACGGAGTCTATCGATCTGAAACACGAGAGCAATTGCTGACGATCGTGGAAAGATTAAGGAGCCAGGAAGGCATTCAAGGGCTGATTCTAGGTGGGACGGAATTGCCATTGCTCTTCCGCGACGGGTCCGAGGCAGGCATCGCTATGTTAGACACGACCAAAATTCACGTAGCACGGGCTATCACGTATCTTCTTCCGCCAGACCCGCCCAACCCCACGGTCGAGAGGGACGCGCGCAAGAGCGCCGCGCGCCCCTCACCGTAACGTTGGGCGTCAAGGTAAACGATGGCTGAGCAAGCTCAAACCATTGGAGAACTGATCGACGAGGTGCGGTCAGAGTTTGACCGTGTCTATCTCGGCGGCATCCCCGGTCTCCTGACTGACGATGGCGCATTTCTTTCCTTCGTTGCAGTGCTGACCGGTACTGAGGCGCTCGCCGGGTTTTTCGCCCCGAGCCTGAGCAACGGCGAGCGGTTCCGTCGATTCGTGTCGAAATTCTATCCAGTGAGTCTGCGAGATCAGGCAGATGACCTTTGGCGTCTTCGCAATGCTATCGTCCACGCCTTTCATCCTGGCCCATTTGCACTTTGCCACCACATGTCCCGGTTACATCTGACCGCACCACATGGTCAGACAATTCTGAACGCGGAGGATTTCTACGCTGCACTAGTGGAGGCGTCGCGCGGCTATTTCACTGTGCTCGTGTCGGACTCCGAGTTACTTAAGGCATTCGTCACGAGGCTTAATGATCCAAATGGTGGAATGCCGCAGGTAACTCCTCTCCCTGCAAGGTAGCCGTGTTGACGCCCAACCGTCCGATGCAGCGGACCGCTTCGAAGCGGGCTCTCGCCCATTTCTTCGCATCCGTTGATCGGAAACGTTAGACCCCACGATGGCTGAGGGAGAATTTATCGGGTATGTCGGCGATGCTGAGATCCACGATGGTGGAATCATGGCTATCCGAGAGGGAGTCGGTTCTTTGTCGGTGGAGGTGCGGACTTTGGATGGTGAGACCCTCATCGTAGATTTCACCGGAGTGAGTGATGTCCGGTCCAATCGAGCAGTCGGCATGCTCCTTTATTCGTTAAGCGAGCTGGATACTTCGAAGCCAGGCCGTCTATTCGCGTTCAGTAACTGGGACGACGAAGATGATGCATTTCTTGAAGTGAAGAGCCTTGACGTGCGCGTACGACGCAACGGTGGCAGTGCGCAGGATGCGATCTAACCAGCAGGTCGAGCTGACCGCCAAGCAGCGTAGCCGCTGCTTGGTTCCCGTCATGCTTCGCATGCCGGCGGCAGCTCACCTGCCACGTTAGAGCGCATGTCGCCATCGTTATGAAACCCATCACGCTCAAGCAATTGGTCGATTGGAATGCTCTCGTTTTCGGGCTATCGTTGGTCGCGCTCGTGGGCGTGGGAGTCGCGTTCTTCCTGCTGCCGTTTCCTGGTCCCCAGCAACCATATATTGATCTCACGAGCTACATGCATTCGAGTGCGGACGAAACTCGTCGGCTTTTCGGTGATTGTGTACACAATGAGCACGTGATCTGGTGGTCACTATCGACCTCACGTGTTCCTGCCACAGTCGCTCTTGGTGTTTTAAGCGCGGCGTCGTTGCTAACGGGATTGAGTACTTTGTTCGCGTTCTTGGTACACCGACGACTATCTAAAAGCGGGAAAGCATAGAAATGCGCTCTGACAAGCAGTTCCAGCCGACGCCCCAACGCGCTGCGCGCTTTTGGGTTCCCTTCGCGGCCTTCTGCCGCTACGGCACGGCTGAACTGCGGCGTTAGCCAGCCATGAGCACGCACCCCGATCCGATGGACAAGGCGATCCGAAACCTCAGCATTTGCCGGACGTTTCGGAATGGCGACCGGGAGATTCAAATCTCCTGCCTTGTACGGGAAGCGGATTGGGTTCCACTCAAGGCCGCGTGG
>Ga0207689_10002409_pt1 | contig 17406 bp, 16 predicted proteins | sample KBSMisM52_FD_184312 | JGI IMG/M metagenome (GOLD analysis project Ga0207689, IMG submission 184312) | Miscanthus rhizosphere microbial communities from Kellogg Biological Station, Michigan, USA - KBS Miscanthus M5-2 (SPAdes) (version 2) | ecosystem: Host-associated > Plants > Roots >... | reverse complement strand
GACTGCTGGAACAGATACGCGCTGATCGGGTGACCATCCTGCTGATCGAGCATGACGTGAAGCTGGTGATGGGATTGTGTGACCGCGTCGCTGTGCTCGATTATGGCAAGAAAATCGCCGAGGGCGCACCGGCGCAGGTGCAGAAGGATCCAGCCGTGATCGAAGCGTATCTCGGCGGGGCGCTGCCATGAGCTTGCTCGAGCTCAAGGGCCTCAAGATTTCGTATGGCGGCATCAACGCCGTGAAGGGCATCGATCTTACCGTCAACAAAGGCGAGATGGTGGCATTAATTGGGGCAAACGGCGCGGGCAAGACCACTACACTCAAGGCGATCTGCGGGATTCTTCTACCTGGCGCGGGCAAGATCTTTTACCGTGGCGATGATGTAACCGGCGCACCGTCTTACAGCCTCGTTGAGCGCGGACTCGCGCTGGTGCCAGAAGGACGCGGCGTGTTCGGGCGTCTCACGGTCGAGGAGAATCTGCTGATGGGTGCATACACTCGCACCGATGCCGCGGGCGTCAAACGCGATCTCGCGCATGTCTACCAGCTGTTTCAACGCTTGCGGGAGCGCCGCCGTCAAACCGGTGGCACGCTGTCGGGCGGCGAGCAGCAGATGCTGGCGATCGGACGTGCGCTCATGAGCGCACCCACCCTGCTTCTGCTGGACGAACCGAGCATGGGTCTGGCACCTTTGATGGTGCAACGGATCTTCGATACGATCCGCAAGGTCGCATCCGAGGGTGTAACGGTCCTCCTCGTAGAGCAGAATGCGAAGCTGGCGCTGGAAGTGAGCCAGCGCGGCTACGTCATGGAGAGCGGCTTAATTACGTTGAGCGACAAGTCGCCGGCGCTGCTCGCGAACCCGCAGGTACGTCAGGCGTACCTGGGTGAATGAATTTTCCATCCAGAATACGATCTCATCAAGATACCAAGATCACCCGACTCCAGATCGGGGCTAAAGTATCTCAGCCCACAAGCCAAGGATGCTTCGAGTTGTTCCGGCGCACCTTGACAGGGTTTCGGACAGATAGTAAGGATTACCTGCAGCTTGTGAGCCTTCTTCCGTGCCGTCAGCGGATGATGGTTTGTCCCCATCCAAGAGAGTTTTCACGAGGTCGCTAGTGGCATGAGCGAAGCTGGGCCATCCCGCAAACTTGCCGCGATCCTCGCTGCCGATGTCGCGGGTTATAGCCGCCTCATGGCGCTCGATGACAGCGCCACGGTCAGAGCGCTCAATGAAAGTCGCGCTGTCTTCCAGGAACGCATTGAACAACGCGGCGGTCAGGTGATCGACATGGTTGGCGATAGTGTGCTGGCCGAATTTCGAAGTGCGGTCGAAGCAATGCAGTGCGCCATCGAAGTACAGGTGACTTTGCAGGAGAGCAACAGACAGGTTCCTGCAGAGAAACGGATGCTTTTTCGTATTGGCATCAACGTGGGCGACGTCATCGCACAGCAGGACGGCACGATCTACGGGGACGGTGTGAACATCGCGGCTCGGTTGGAGAGCATCGGTGAAGCCGGCGGAATCTGCGTTTCGGGGACGGTATATGACCAAGTGAAGGGTCGGTTGGAAGCCACCTTCGAGTTCCTGGGAGAGCAACAGGTCAAGAATATCCCGGAGCCCGTGCGCGCGTACCGTGTTCGGCTCGATGCCCAGGAGTCGGATGGAGGCGCGGGAGCCACCGCGATACCCGCGCTCGCTCTACCGGACAAGCCCTCTATCGCGGTGCTGTCGTTCGACAACATGTCAGGCGACCCGGAGCAGGAGTTCTTCGCTGATGGCGTGGTCGAAGCTATCACTGCGACCCTGTCCAGGATTCGTTCGTTCTTCGTAATCGCTCGCAACTCTGCCTTCCGTTACAAAGGCCGTGCTGTGGACGTTTCCCAAGTCGGCAGAGAGTTGGGGGTCCGCTACGTGCTGGAGGGCAGTGTGCAGAAGGCGGGCAGTCGCGTGCGCATCACGGTGCAGCTCATCGACGTGACGAGCGGCGCACATGTCTGGGCAGACCGTGTCGACGGTACGCTCGAAGACGTGTTCGACCTGCAGGACCGAATCACTGAACGGGTAGCTGGCGCGCTCCAACCCTCCATTCGCCTCGCCGAAATCGAGCGCGCCCGTCGCAAACGACCGCAAGACCTGGGTGCATATGACTACACCATGCGCGCCATGCCCCACGTGTGGGCGTTGGAAAGAGAGGCGAGCGTGAAGGCGCTGGAGCTCCTTGAGCATGCGCTTGCGATCGACCCTGAATATCCCCTCGCACTGTCGCTTGCTGGTTGGTGCTACGCGCAGCGCTCGGTCTACAACTGGACCGACGATATCGACTCGGCACGTAGCACTGCACTTAGGTTGGCGGAGAAGGCAACCGAACAAGGTGGTGAAGATCCACTGATTCTCGCCGTACTGGGCGCGGTGCACAGTATTTCGCGCAACCACGGCACTGCGCGCGTCATGCTGGAACGTGCGGTGACTCTCGACCCCAACGCGGCATGGGCTTGGAGCCGCCTTGGCTGGGTCGAAAACTATAGTGAACGTCCCGACCGGGCAGTCACGCACTTCGAACGGGCTCTGCGCCTCAGCCCGCTCGACCCGATGAATTTCAACAACTATGTCGGCATGGGCTCGGCCAACGAGGTTGCGGAGCGCTACGACGCCGCCGTTGAGATGTACCGGCGTGCCTTGCAGGAGCGACCGCACGCCGACTGGATCCTTCGCAATCTGGTATCCGCCCTGGTCGGGGCAAGGCGCATGGACGAAGCCGCAATCGAGTGCAAGAAGCTGATGGCTGCCTATCCGGGCCTGACTGTGACCAAGTTCAGGAACGCAATGGTCTTCTCGCCCGCAATGCTGGACCGGATGGGCGTACATCTCAAGCAGGCCGGTGTGCCTGACTGACGGCGACGCTCGGCCCATGACTCCCGACTTTCGCAGCCGCAGGTTCCTGCTACAGCATATCGAGCACACGATGGCGTTCTATCATCCTCGCGCGATCGATCCGCGTGGCGGCTTCTATCACTTCTTCAAAGACGACGGCACGATCTACGACGCGCAGACCCGCCATCTGGTGAGCAGCACCCGTTTCGTCTTCAATTATGCGATGGCCTATCGCCAGTTCGGCAGACCGGAGTATCTGGATGCGGCGAAGCACGGCGTCAAGTTCCTCCGCGAAGCTCACCGTAGTCCTGTCACGGGTGGTTATGCATGGCTCTTGACCAATGGCAAGGTGAAGGACGGCACCAATCACTGCTATGGACTTGCGTTCGTGTTGCTCGCCTATGCTCATGCATTTCGCGCTGGCATCGCCCAGGCGCATGGGTATCTGGCCGAGGCCTTCGATTTGATGGAACATAGATTCTGGTCTCCTGATGCAGGGCTGTATGCCGATGAGGCGAGCCCGGACTGGTCGCGGGGCTCGCCCTATCGGGGGCAGAACGCCAACATGCACGCGTGCGAGGCGCTGCTGGCGGCTTTCGAGGCGACTGGTCAAAGGCACTACCTCGACCGAGCATCAACAGTGGCACGTAACATCACGATGCGTCAGGCGGCGTTGGCGAACGGCGTGGTCTGGGAGCACTATCACCCAGACTGGTCGGTCGACTGGGATTACAACCGCGATGACAAGACCAACATCTTCCGTCCCTGGGGTTATCAGCCGGGCCATCTCACCGAGTGGGCGAAGCTCCTCTTGATTTTAGAGCGGCATCGGACAGAATCGAGTGGTGACACCAGCTGGTTGCGGCCGCGAGCGGTCGAACTGTTCGACGTCGCGCTGGCTCGCGCGTGGGATGAAGAGTTCGGCGGTATTTACTACGGTTTCGCTCCGGACGGAAGTATCTGCGACAGCGACAAGTACTTCTGGGTGCAGGCCGAATCGTTGGCTGCTGCCGCGCTGTTGGCCGATCGGACGGGCGAAGAGAAGTATTGGAATTGGTATGATCGGATCTGGGACTACAGCTGGCGTTGCTTCGTCGACCACGAGTTTGGTGCCTGGTACCGAATTCTCGGACGCGACAATCGCAAGATCACTGACGAGAAGAGCCCGGCCGGCAAGACCGACTACCATACGATGGGCGCGTGCTACGAAGTGCTGAACGTCGTTAGTCGGTGACTTGCCGCCTCGATCGAGGTTGATTCTCTAGTCCTATCCTCCTTGCTGGAAATGGCGCAGGATTGCGCGCCACACTGTGACAAGGTCCCGTTGCGACCATGGAGCAGCTCGGCTGCAGTCCAGCCTATACTAGCCTCGGGCGCCAAATCCGACGTCCAACCGTAAATCTCAAACAGGGAAGATATGAAACGAACTCGCTGCGGTATCGCTTCATTGCGACTGCTTGGTTGCATGTTAGCTTCGCTGGGATTGTCAGCTCAGGCGGCACTTGTGACTGACTCGACCACCTTTTCAGGCTTCGCGGTCACATACGATCAAACGACGTGGGGCACGATCAAATTTCCGTTCGAAGCGGATTCCTTTACGCAGACTTTGCCAGTTTCTCAATTCGGCTTCGGCCGTTTTTTTCTCGATCCGCAGTTTCAGGTATCAAGCGACGGGAGTGCGGGTCCTGACACCCTTAACGTGTCCGGCCAGATTATTCTGAACGCCAAGCCCGGTTGGGGCCTGTACGACGCGAACTTTACGCAAAGCGGCCAATGGGCAACGACGGATTCGGGGGCGGTGAGTGTCGATGGATCCTTCGTGGACGTGACGGCCCCGAACGGCCAATTCTTCTCTACGGACCGTCGCGTACTTGCCAACCCCCTGTCGGACACTTCGAGCGGCAAGACCGGGTATTACTACATCATTACCGAGCGCAGCTCCTTTTCGAGATTCGATCAACTCTCGATCGACTACGATATTCATTTGAGTGCAGTAGCCTCCACTGAGCCCGGCTTTGCGAAACTCTTCAGCGATACCAGCAATCCTTCCCTTGCTGTTCCAGGGCCTTACCCTGACTCGAATATTGTCGGAACATTCGTGTCGGTTTCCTTCGAGCGCGCAGCAGCAGTTCCGGAGCCAGGGCAATGGGTGTTGATCCTTGCTGGGCTCACTGTCTTGTGTCTGAACAGGCATTGGAAGCATGGAGCGAACCTTGCCAAAGCGTTGAGGTGACTGCGCCGCGTTCTTGCCGATGATTACGCTCTCCTTGGGCTCGCAATGACTATTCCCGACGGTTTTGCGCCGCTGTTTCGTACCAGCCCGGCAACGGACTTGATCGGTCCGATCTACTGTCGTGGCAGAGGAAAAGATCTGGCTCTGGGTTTGCGGGTGGAGGAAAAGCACTGCAACGCACGAGGCACCGTCCACGGTGGAATCCTCGCCACACTTGCCGATGTGGCGCTGGGCTATACGATGGCCTATTCCACCGATCCTCCCACGCGATTGGTGACCGCAAATCTGAGCCTCGACTTCGCCGGGTCTGCGACGATCGGCGCGTGGCTGGAAACGGCAGTCGAGATTCAGAAGCAAGGCGCGCGCCTCGCGTTTGCCAACTGCTACATCACTGCATCCGGTGAGCGCATTGTGAGGGCTAGTGCTGTGTTCATGGTCTCTGGAGGAGAAGCGCAGAAATGAAGCCACCTGCCACGCAGTCATCGCGTCAAGTCTCACAGTGGGACGCACTTCCCGCAGTCAGCGCACCGATGGGCTATCTCGGACCTGGTGACGGTCCGATGCAGGTGCGCATCTATCCGCCCAGCAGCGGTCTGGCAACCGTGCGGCCGCCATCCGTCAAGCACACGATGTCGATTCGCGATGCACGCTCGATAACTGATCGCCTGCGCCTCGATGAGCAGGGTTTCGAGTTGCATTCGCATCGATCGGCGTTCGGTGACTTCTACGATGAAGCCGCAGTGCGCGAGCGCTACTATCCAGAAGTGCAATCCCTGATGGGTAATCTCACGGGTGCAGCCGCGGTGATCGTCTTCGATCACAATGTCCGTAGCGCAGCGCGCGCGGCACGTGGCGAACTGGGCGTGCGTGTGCCGGTCGACCAGGTACACAACGACTATACGGAGCAATCCGGCCCAAAGCGCAAGCGGGAAATTCTCGAGGCAGCCGGACGCTCCGATTTGGCCGGCCGGCATGTCGCCTTCGTCAACCTATGGCGGCCCATCGTCGGCCCGGTGCTGGATAACCCGCTCGCCGTGTGTGAGGCAGGCAGCGTTGCGCCCACGGACTTCGTCGCGACCGACATCCTGCACTTCGGCGAGGATGATCTGCAGCACCCACGCCACAGTGGCCAGATCTATTCGGTCCGCCACAACCCCGCACATAGATGGTTTTATCTCTCCGAGATGGGGCCCGACGAGGTTCTGCTGCTGAAGTGCTATGACTCGCGCATTGATGGTCGCGCGCGCTTCATGCCGCATACCGGTTTCAACAATCCGGATTGCCCTCCCGTCTTCGTGCCACGCGAAAGCATCGAAGCCCGCACCCTCGTGGTCTTCGAGGAGCGACTGTAGAAGGTCTTGCGACGGCTCATGCCAAAGACGACGCAATCATGATTGCCGCCGTCACCACCAGTAGCCCGCAGAAAGACAGCTTGAGCTTGCGCTCGGGTAGCCTGTAGGCGAGCGAGACACCGCGAGAAACCAGTAGCGTCCCGCCCACCGCCAGGGCAAGACCTTGAGGCCAGCTCACCGCTCCTGCCTTCGCATAGGTCGCCAAGCCGACAATGGCGCCCGGCGCTACCAGCGCAAGTGCCAGTCCTTGCGCCGCTGCTTGCTTGAAGCCGTAGAAGGTCGTTAGCAGTGGCGGTGCAATCGTGGCGCCACCGACGCCAAAAAAACCGGAGAGTATCCCGCCCGCTGCACCGACCAAAGAGCCCCATCCCCACGCTGGATGGGTCGAGGAATCCTCGGGTTGAATGCCGGCAGGCTTTGAGACTTGAGGTCGCGCCTTGCGCCAGGTCTGCCAGGCGAGCAGTACCGCCATGCAGGCAACGAACACACCAAATGCGGCGCGCAGTGTGGCCGAACGCAGACCGACCGCAACCTCTGCGGCCGCGTACGTAAAGACAACCGCAGTGACACCGAGAACCATCGCATAGCGCAGGTCCATGCCTCCGCGTTTGTAGTAGCGCCACAAGCCCAACAAGACATTCGGGACGATCATCACCATCGCGGTGCCCTGTGCGACTTGCTGGTTGAAGCCGAAAATCAGTGCGAGCGCTGGGATGGCTATGATGCCGCCGCCGACGCCGAAGAGCCCACCCAGAAAACCGATGGCTGCTCCGAGTAAGACATCGAACAGAAGTGCTGCGATGGCCATGGCTCCCTCGAGAACAGTGTCTCCTTGTGCACCGAAGCATAGTCGCACTGCAGCTGGCCGGTCCATATTCTCACCTTCTACGATGGAATCTTGCCGTCGCGGTAGACTCTTCCAGCGCGCTTTTATATGCCCGCATGGCCACACCGCAATGGGACGCCGCTACCACTATTACGTCTACGTGATCGAGTTGTCGAAAGACGTCCTTTACGAGGCGCGCTTCAAGAGAGCCAATCCGGACTACGTGATGGGCAAGCCTTGTGTCTACGTGGGCATGACCGGGCTGAATCCCGATGTGCGTTTCGACAAACACAAGGCCGGTATTCAAGCCAATCGATACGTACAGCGATTCGGACTGCGGCTGTTGCCGGCGTTGTACGAGATGTACAACCCCATGCCGTACGACGGCGCGCGCGACATGGAAGTGGAATTGGCGATCGGTCTGCGAGAAGCTGGGTACGGAGTCTGGCAGGCGTGACAGGACATTGAGCGTGAGCGGTGGCGGACCGCCGTGGACCTCTATCCTCCGTCTTTGCCGCGGGATTTCGAGAGATCAGCGGTGGTGATGGCCTTGTCACCGAAACGATCGACGATACGGTCGAGCGTGGCATTGAGTTTCGCGCTGCGCGGTGGGGCGGTCGAGAACAGTCCGAGTTGATTCGAATCATCCACTTCGAACGTTTGCGCGGATACGCCAGTGAGGCGCATAGGCCGGCCGTTGTGTGTCCGCTCGAGCATCTCGAGCGCAGCCCGGTAGAGAACTTGACCATCATCGGTGGCAGCGTCGAGGGTGACGCGACGCGTGATGATGCTGAAGTCGGTGAATTTCAGCTTGAGCTGTACCACACGACCACGTATGCCGGCCTTGCGCAGGCGCCGGCCGACGCGCAGCGCCTGAGCGTGAACACGCGGACGTAGTGCTTCGAGGCCAGTCAGGTCCTCTTCGAACGTGTCTTCCGCACCCACGCTCTTCGCTGCGCGATCAGGCACGACCTCGCGCGGATCGTGGCCGCGGGCCAGATCCCAAAGATGCCGCCCTTGAGAGCCGAGGCATTCTTCCAACCAAGCAACGTCCCACGTTGCTACATCGCCGATCGTCTTCAGTCCGGCGCGTTTGAGCTCCGCCTCGGTTTTCGGGCCTACGCCCCACAGGCGTGAGAGCGGTAAAGCAGCCAGGAAAGCTACGGTCTCCTCTGCATGTATTTCGCGTTGGCCATCGGGTTTGGCTAGGTCCGAAGCGATCTTGGCGACGAATTTTACCGGCGCGATGCCAGCAGAGGCCGGCAGATGTAGGTCGGCAGCAATATCCCTGCGGATGCGTAGAGCGATCTCGGCAGGCTCGCCGAACAGGCCCACCGAGGCGGTAACGTCGAGAAACGCCTCGTCGAGTGACAGCGGCTCCACCAGTGGCGTGTAACGTTCGAAAATCGCGAATACCTGCTCGCTTGCCTGTGCGTATGCGGAGAAGCGGGGTGGAACCACGCAGGCGTGAGGTGCCAGCTTCAGTGCGCGCGCCATCGACATCGCGCTGTGCACGCCGAAGGGACGTACTTCGTAAGATGCGGCCAGTACCACGCCACGCTGTGCGTGTCCGCCGACGATGAGCGGCTTACCCTTTAGAGAGGGATCGTCGCGCTGCTCCACGGACGCGTAGAAAGCGTCCATGTCGACGTGGATAATTGCGCGCATGCTGTCCGCTGCCTTAGCTAACGCCGATCGCGATCAGGTGACCGCTCTTTGTCTGCGTTATGCCCAGTCCCGTGCCTTGAGGAAATTATCATAGAGCTCGGCCTCGGGCGTGCCGGATTGCGGTTGCCAGTCGTAACGCCACTTCACAACAGGTGGCAAGGACATGAGAATGGACTCTGTGCGGCCGGCCGACTGCAATCCGAACAGCGTGCCGCGATCATAGACGAGGTTGAACTCGACGTAGCGGCCGCGTCGATAAGCTTGGAAGTCGCGTTCGCGCACGCCATACGCGAGATCGCGCCGGCGCTCGACGATGGGCACGTAAGCGCGCAAGAAGTGATCGCCGACGCTGGTCATGAGCCGGAACGAGAAGTCGAAATCGTGGTCCGACAGATCGTCGAAAAAAATTCCACCGATGCCGCGCGGCTCCTGACGATGTTTGAGATAGAAATACTCGTCGCACCACTTCTTGAAGCGTGGGTGATAGTCTGGCCCGAATGGAATCAAGGCTTCCTTGCAGGTGCGGTGAAAGTGGATCGCATCCTCTTCGAAGCCATAATAAGGCGTGAGGTCCATTCCACCCCCGAACCACCACACCGGCTCGGTGCCCGCCTGTTCGGCCACGAAGAAGCGCACGTTCATATGCACCGTGGGGATATATGGATTCCGAGGGTGGAGGACGAGCGACACACCCATCGCCTGGAAACTGCGTCCGGCGAGTTCGGGGCGCGAGGCGGTAGCGGAGGGCGGCAGGCGGTTGCCCAGGACGTGGGAGAAGTTCACACCGCCGCGCTCGAGCAAATGCCCTTCCTCGGTCAGTATGCTCAGGCCGCCCCCGCCCTCGGGTCGAACCCAACGATCTCGACGAAACGGGATCCCGTCGAGTTCCTCCAAGGTCGTCACGATGCGTGTCTGCAACCCGGTAAGGTATTCCTTGACGGCGCCGGAATCTACCACGCTGGCTTACCCATCAAAGCAGGCTCTTTTTGGTACCGATGGCGCGGAACCCGATATCGCGGCGCATCTGACGTCCAGCGAATTGAATCTGATCTGCGACTTCGTAGGCGCGTCGCTGTGCGACGCGCACCGTGTCCCCCAGAGCGGTGACACACAGCACCCGGCCGCCATTGGTGAGGACCTTGCCGTCCTGCATACAGGTGCCAGCGTGGAACACGTGGACATCATCGTCGGTGCGCTGGATGCCCGTGATCTCATCGCCTTTGCGAGGATCCTCTGGATAACCGCCGGCGGCCATCACCACGCCTAGCGCCACGCGCCGATCCCATTGCGCCTCCACTTTATCCAGCTGACCGTTCACCGCGTGCTCCACGAGTGTATAGAGGTCGCTCTTGAGGCGCATCAGTATGGGCTGCGTCTCAGGATCGCCCATGCGGCAGTTGAACTCGAGGACCTTGAGCTTGCCATCGGGCGAAATCATCAGGCCTGCATAGAGAAAACCGGTATAAGGCTCTCCCATTGCCTCCATTCCCGAGACGACCGGCTGAATCGCCTCGCGCATGGCTCGAGCATGCAACTCCGGTGTGAGTACCGGTGCGGGCGAGTAGGCACCCATGCCGCCGGTATTAGGGCCTCTGTCTCCGTCCAGCAACCGCTTGTGATCTTGACTGGACGCCATGGCCAGCACGTGGCGGCCGTCGATCATGACGATGAAGCTTGCTTCCTCGCCCGCGAGATACTCTTCGATAACGACGCGTGCACCGGCGGCGCCCATCTTGTTGGCCACCAGCATCGAGTCGACAGCTGCATGCGCTTCGACTGCGCTCATTGCGACGACCACGCCCTTACCCGCAGCGAGGCCGTCGGCTTTGATCACAATCGGTGCACCTTGTGTATCGACATAAGTGTGGGCAAGCGCCGCATCGGTGAACGTCTGGTAAGCCGCGGTGGGAATTCCGTGCTTGATCATGAAGGCCTTGGCGAAATCCTTCGAGGCTTCCAACTGCGCTGCGCGCTTGCTCGGACCGAAGATCCTGAGCCCTTCGGCGCGAAAGATATCCACGATGCCGTCTGCCAGCGGCGCCTCCGGCCCCACGACCGTGAGCACGATCGCCTCTCTCTTGGCAAATTCGACGAGCTCTGGAATCGCAGTGATGGGAACGTTGAAGAGGCCGTCTTCCTTGGCGGTTCCGGCGTTGCCCGGTGCCACATACACGCGTCCAACGCGCGGCGACTGCGCCAGCCGCCATGCGATGGCATGCTCTCGGCCACCGCCGCCGATCACCAATAGATTCATGAAAACCCTTTAGCCACAGAGATCACAGGGGACACAGAGAATTAATTACAGGAGATTATCCCATTCTGCTGATGTCGCCACCGGCAGCGTAGCCAGACAGGACGTATCGGCTGATCGTCGCTGGTGCTCCGTGCTCTGTGTGGCTAGATCGCCTTAGTGCCTAAAGTGGCGAACGCCAGTGAACACCATCGCGATGCCATGCTCGTCGGCGGCGGCAATCACCTCGTCGTCCCGCACACTGCCTCCCGGTTGGATGACAGCTCGCGCGCCGGCGTTTACTACCACGTCGAGGCCGTCGCGGAAGGGAAAAAACGCGTCGGAGGCCACTACCGAGTCAGTAAGTGTGAGGCTGGCGTTCTGTGCCTTGATCGCGGCGATGCGAGCGGAATCGACACGGCTCATCTGCCCGGCGCCCACGCCGAGGGTCATGCCATCCTTGCAGAACACAATGGCATTGGACTTGACGAATTTCGCTACGCGCCAGGCAAACAGCAGATCTTGCAGCTGTTGATCTGAGGGTTTGTGCTTGGTGACCGCGCGTAGATCATTAATCGACACGTTGCGGGCATCGGGTGTCTGGACCAGGACGCCGCCGCCAACACGCTTCAGGTCATAATCGTTCTGCCCCGGTTCCAGCGGTACTTCCAACAATCGCACATTCTGCTTCGATGCGATCACTTCACGCGCTTCGAGGTTCACCCTCGGGGCGATGACCACCTCGACAAACTGCTGAACGACAGCCTCGGCCGCAGTTTTGTCCAACTCCCGGTTGAAGGCGATGATGCCGCCGAAGGCCGATGTCGGGTCGGTCTTGAAGGCGCGTCCGTAAGCATCGAGCGGATTTCTCCCTAGCGCAACTCCGCATGGATTGGCGTGTTTGACGATCACGCAAGCCGGTGCGTCAAAGCTCTTGACGCACTCCCAGGCGGCATCGGCGTCGCCTATGTTGTTGTACGACAGTTCCTTGCCTTGCAGTTGAATGTAGTTTGCGAGTGCTCCATGGGCAGGTGCGAGATCTCGGTAGAAAGCTGCCGTCTGATGTGGGTTCTCTCCGTAACGCAAATCCTGGACCTTGGTCATGCTCAAGTTGAGTTGCCCAGGGAATGCGGTACGCTGCCCTTGCGTATCGACGGCAGTGAGATAGTTGCTGATCGCGCCGTCGTAGGCCGCTGTATGCGAGAAAGCTTTGCGTGCGAGCCGGAAGCGGGTGGCAAGACTGGTTACACCGCCTGCCGCCCGCAGTTCCTGTAGAAGCCCGGCATAGTCCGCTGGATCCGTGACGATCGTCACATGCTGGTAGTTCTTGGCTGCCGCGCGCACCATGGTGGGCCCGCCGATGTCGATGTTCTCGACTGCTTCGTCAAGGGTGCAGTGGGGCCTGGCGATAGTCTGGGCAAATGGATAGAGGTTCACCACCACGACATCGATAGTGGGAATTTCCGCTTTGCCGAGGGCTTCGATATGTTCAGGAACATCGCGCCGCGCGAGAATGCCGCCGTGCACCTTCGGATGCAGCGTTTTCACGCGGCCGTCCAGCATCTCCGGAAATCCGGTGTAGGCGCCAACCTCCGTGACTTTAACTCCGGCTTGCGCAAGAATGCGTGCCGTGCCGCCAGTGGAGAGAATGGCAAAGCTTAGGCTGGCCAGGCCGGTTGCCAACTCGACAATGTCGGTCTTGTCCGAGACGCTGATCAGCGCTTGTTTCGATGCGGTCATGAAATGCAGGGAAGGAGCCCAAGCAGTGCAGGGAATAGAGCCTAAGAAGTTACAGGAAAGAGCTCAGAATCGAAAACGGGTCACGGCCCGCCTGGCGCTACTTGATACCGTAGGTCTTGATTTTCTTGCGCAGGGTATTGCGATTCATGCCGAGTAACTCGGCGGCTTGGGTCTGATTGCCCCCGACGCGGTGCAGCACCACTTCAATGAGAGGTTTCTCCACACAGCTCAATACCATGCTGTAAATGGCGGCAGGCCTTTCTCCATCCAGGTCGCGAAAATAGCCGTCCAGCGTCCTGCGCACGCAGCGCGCAATCTCATTTTCGTTGATCATGCGGCGCGCGCCTCCTCGAAATCGACAATCCGCTGGTGTGCCATCGCCAGGTGCTGAAAGTATTGGTCGACTGCTGCCAACTGCGCAGCGCCAGACTCGATCTGATTTACCCCACTGCGAAACTGTGCAGAGCCAGCGAGGTCTTTGGTATACCAAAGAATGTGCTTGCGCGCGATCCGCACGCCCAGCCCCTCACCGTAGAACTCATGCAGATCCTCGAGATGCGCGCGCAGGATTCGGTGAATTTCCGTCACGCTCGGTGAAGGCAAATGCTCCCCCGTGGCGAGGTAATGGGCGATCTCGCGAAAGATCCATGGCTGCCCCAGTGCGGCGCGACCGATCATGACGGCATCGGCGCCCGTGCGCTGAATGACGTGTTGGGCTTTCTCGGGTGAGGTAATGTCCCCGTTCGCAATTACCGGAATGCGAACCTGCGCCTTGACAGCAGCAATGGTGTCGTATTCCGCCTCACCGGTGAATCCGCAGGCGCGAGTGCGGCCGTGAATGGCGAGTGCTTGTATGCCGGCCGATTGCGCGATCCTCGCCACCGTCACGGCATTGCGGTGATCCCTATCCCAGCCGGTGCGAATCTTGAGCGTGACGGGCACATTCACTGCACGCACGACTGCGTCCAGTATGCGTCCCACCAGCGGCTCGTCCTTCAGCAGTGCCGAGCCCGCCATGACGTTGCACACTTTCTTCGCGGGACATCCCATGTTGATGTCGATGATCTGTGCACCCTCGTCGACGTCATGTCTGGCCGCATCCGCCATCATGACCGGATCGGTACCGGCGATCTGAACGCTGATGGGTTCGCGCTCTCCTTCGTGATTGGAGCGGCGGCGGCTCTTGTCGGTGCGCCGCAGGTGCAATTGGCTGCTGAGCATCTCCGACACTCCCATCGCCGCACCCATCGTCTTGCACAGTTGTCTGAACGGACGATCGGTAACACCCGCCATCGGCGAGATGATGAGGTTGTTGTTGAGTTGATGGAAGCCGATCTGCATGGCGCGGGTTCAGGTCCCGTCTCGCAGGGAAAGGGCGTAATTGTATCTCAATCGGTACGACACGCGAGTAGTGAACGCAGATCCGAGATGGGGCATGCCACGTTCCGACGCACCATTGATGCGCCGCGTTGCAACACTGCGAGGGGTGCTATGCGCCGAACATCATTCGGTCGATGAACCCGCGTTTGGCTGGTGGAAGCGAATCGAGCATAGTGAGTCCGCACCCACGCAGCCATCGCAAAGGCGCGAGATCATTTGAGAAACCTCGAACTAGTGTGTCCGTCAAGAGCACACTTGCAGTTCGGTCGCCACGTCTGCTTGCTTGGAACGCGCTGCAGAACGCAACGTTGCCCAGAGTTTGTTGCTGCGACAGGATTTGCTCAGCCAGTTCCCATGCGTCGCGAAGACCGAGATTCAATCCTTGTCCGGCGACCGGATGCAGAGTTTGCGCTGCGTTACCCAAGAGCACCACACGTTCGCGTTTCGGTGCACCAGCAACGCGCATGGATAGAGGGAACGTGGCTCGTTCCTCTACCGAAATGAAATTACCGGCGCGATCTCCAAAGTGTGCCTGGAGTTGTTCGAGAAATTCGCCCGCATCGAGATTGCAGAGTTGCTCTGCGGCAGCGGGTCGAGTGCTCCAAACAAGAGCATACCCCTTGCCTGCGGGCAGCAGCGCAACCGGGCCGACTGAGGCAAAACGCTCGAACGCCCGGTTTCGGTGCGGCCGATCAGTGGAGACATTTGCTACTACTGCGGTCTGATGGTAGTCGTGAGTACGTTGGCCGGCGCATTCAAATGTAAGCGCGCCGCCATCCGACAGCACCGCCAACCTGCCAGCGATAGTCTTCGACTGTCCGTTCCATTCGTAGTGGATAAGCGCTGCGTCCTCTTGTTTGTCGATCCGCACAGCCCGGGCTCCCTGCACTAACTCGAGCTCACGGTATTGATGCAGTGCGTGCGTCAGCGTTCGTTGGACTGCGCCGTAGGGTGCGACATATCCGAGAGCCGGTGCACCCGCGTCTGCAGCGCGCAGCAATGCACGTCCAAAGCCGCCGCGTTGAGAGACATGAATAGTCTCTATCGAGGTGACTGGAGAAATTCGATCCCAGGTGCCAAGGCGCTCCAGAATCAGACGACTGCCGTAGGACAGTGCGAGGCTGCGTCGATCGTCGTCAGCCGCATCGGTGCGTGCTTCGAGCAACGTCAGGGACAGGCTGCTGTCACGCAACGCGAGTGCAAGTGAGGCACCCACCGGGCCCCCCCCAACAATAACCAGATCACGCAGCGTGCTCATCCCAATGGTGCTTAATGGCAGCGCCGTTCAGTGGCGCATCAGCGCTTCGATGTCGGCGATGGCTTTGGGTGCGTCCGCAGTAATGATTTCGCAGCCGCTTGCGGTGACCACAGCGTCGTCCTCGATGCGTACACCGATATTCCAGAATTGCTCGGGCACTCCCTCGCCTGGACGCACGTAGCAACCGGGCTCCACCGTGAGCACCATCCCCTCCACGAGCGGACGCCACGAGCCATCGCGTTTGTAGTCGCCACAATCATGCACGTCCATGCCAAGCCAATGGCCGGTGCGGTGCATGTAGAACCTGCGATAGTCGGCGGACTCGATCACTGTATCGAGGCTGCCCTTGCATAGTCCCAGATCCAAGAAGCCTTGAGCAAGTACTTTCACGGCGGCGTCGTGGGGATCCTGCCAGGACTTTCCCGGGCGCACTTGAGCGATGGCCGCTGCCTGCGAAGCCAGAACCAACTCGTAGATATCGCGCTGCGCCCCGATGAAGCGACCATTCACTGGAAAGGTGCGCGTAATGTCGGACGCGTAGCCGTCCAACTCGCAGCCTGCATCGATCAGTAGCAAATCGCCGTCCTTCAGCGGTGCATCGTTGGCAACGTAATGCAACACGCAGGCGTTGGCTCCTCCGGCTACGATGGATGTGTAAGCCGGTGACTGGGAGCCATGCGCGCGAAACTCGTGCAATAGCTCGGCCTCGATCTCGTACTCGAATCTCCCGGGGCGGGTATTTTGCATCGCTCTTCGATGGGCACCCGCAGAAATCTCCGCGGCCCGTCGCATGGTTCCCAGCTCTTGAGCATCCTTGACCAGCCGCATTTCGTCCAACAGCTTGCGAACGTCGCGTATCTCCGAGGGTGCCGAAATGCCAGTTCGTACCTGCTCGCGTACGGCGTTGAGCCAGCCGATCAGGCGCCTGTCCCATGCGCTGTTCTCGCCTACATCGCAGAACATGGCTGGCTGGTCAGCGAGCAGCTTGGGCATCATCGCATCGAGCTTGGATACCGAATAGGCCTCATCGATGCCGAAAATTGCGGGTGCCGCTTCGGGTCCGTGGCGAAAGCCATCCCAGATTTCCCGTTCGGCGTCCTTATCGCGGCAGAATAGAAGACTCTTCGAAGTGTCCGCGGCAATCAGGACGAGGATGGCCTCCGGCTCGGTGAAGCCGGTCAAGTAGTGAAAGTAGCTGTCGAAGCGGAACGGATAATGGGCGTCCCGGTTGCGCAGATGCTCCGGCGCGGTGGACAGCACCGCCACGCCACGCCCCATCTGTTGGGCGAGACGCGCACGGCGCATTTGGTACAGGCTGGTGTCGATCATGATTGGCAGGATCCGTTGGCAGCGGACATTATAGTTCGCGGGATCGAATCAGCCGAGCCGGCTCCGCATGAGCGTTGCGACCTCTTGTTCTCCGGCGCTTCCTTGGCCAAGCGCTTCGATCACACGCCCCCGGTCGTTGCCGGGGCGGTTCTGGCTCAACTTGAATTTCCCCGTCATGCGGGTGATGGTGATCTCGAAGCCAACGATTCCGCGCAACATCTGTGTTTGGTAGTCGGCTGGCAGTTCCATGCGCCACGGTTGCGGCCGTCCCCCCTCGTATTGATCCACCAGACGCTGCACCAAATGCTGCAGCTCCTGCGCATCCTCTATCAGGCGCACGATGCCGTGTACATGCACGGTCGCATAATTCCAAGTTGGCACGCTGGGGTGCGTCTCGTACCAGGAGGGCGAAACATATGCGTGCGGGCCGTGAAAGATCGCGAGCGCCTGCGGGTGCTCCCGCATATGGCGCCAGTGCGGATTGCCTCGTGCAACGTGACCGAGGAGCG
>Ga0207689_10002408_pt1 | contig 17418 bp, 20 predicted proteins | sample KBSMisM52_FD_184312 | JGI IMG/M metagenome (GOLD analysis project Ga0207689, IMG submission 184312) | Miscanthus rhizosphere microbial communities from Kellogg Biological Station, Michigan, USA - KBS Miscanthus M5-2 (SPAdes) (version 2) | ecosystem: Host-associated > Plants > Roots >... | reverse complement strand
CGAAGGGTGGCAAGGACGCCTTAGTGGGTCGAACAAGCCGGGAAGGGTGGCAAGCGGAAAGTTGGACGCGTCCAAGCATTGACCCCGAGCGCGCCCCCGCTGAGGCTCACTTGCACCAACTAGGCTTTTCGTATGGCGACTCAGCGGGGGCGCGCTCGTAGTCACAATTGCGATGCGTCCAATGTTTTACGCTTGCCGCCCTTCCCAGCTTGTTCGACCCACTGAGGCGTCCAACTTCCCGCTTGCCGCCCTTCCCAGCTTGTTCAATTCTCGCGGGCGTCCAGAGTCTACGATGCTCTCAATATGTTAGACTTAGAGCCCCCTAGCGCCTCGGATGCGGATTGCCAACCTTGAGCCGATGCTCACCCATCCGATATGAAGATGAATGATTAGCCCCGAATGAAATACTGCACCGTCTGCAAAGAAAAATACGAAGACAGCGTGAGCTTCTGCCCGGTTGATGGGGAGGTGTTGGAAGGCGACCCCGCATCGATCGTTAATACTGTTCTTGATGGCCAGTATCAAATGGAAGCGCTCCTCGGTAAAGGCGGAATGGGTGCAGTCTACCGAGCTCGCCATATTCTGCTGGGTGATCGCGTCGCTATAAAAGTCTTACCTCCCGAAGTGCGGACAAATGCGGAATGGCTGCGTCGTTTCCGACGCGAAGGGCAGGCAGCTCGTCGTTTTCGTCACCCAAATGCCGTCACCGTTTACGATCTTCGTACTTCTGCAGACGGCACGATCTACATGGTCATGGAATATGTCGAGGGGCACACACTCGACGCAGAGCTGAAGAAGCGGGGAAGTTTTACTGCGAGAGACGCCTTTGAAATTCTCACTCCGATCATGAGCGTGCTCGATACGGCTCACTCAATGGGTGTTGTCCATCGAGATTTGAAACCCGAGAACATCATGATTGGGAATCCAAGCGGTAACGGAGGCCCAGTCGTTAAGTTACTTGATCTCGGCATCGCGAAGATGCGTGAGATTGCCGGGGTCGATAGCGGCGGAAATACAGCGCTCACGATGGCTGGTCAAGTGTTGGGCACTCCTTATTACATGTCGCCTGAGCAGTGGGGAGAGATTCCCAGAGATGAGAATTTAGAAATCGATGGGCGCGCCGACATCTACAGTCTTGGATTGGTCTTTTACGAGTTGATTCTCGGACGTCGATGTTATTCCGGAAACACCCTAAATGAGTTACGTCGTGAACACGTGTCGGCCACTCCGAAGCCACTTCATGAAGTAGTTACAAGTGTCCCGATGGGCTTTAGCAATGCGATTCAGAAAGCGACGGCCAAGGATCGAGCTGATCGACAACCAACAACTGCGGTTTTGGCGAGTGAGCTTAAGGCAGGCTTGGAGACTGCGGCGCAGGGTGGTTTCAGTCCCGGCGTAGGCGAGCTGGCGCAAACGATATCAACAGTTTCTGATCTGCAAACAAATTCAGACGTTAACGCACCGACTGTGATCGGATTGGATGCGTCGGCTACTGCTGTTCCAAGTAACGTTTCTTCGTCCACTGCCGCTCGGAAGGTTGAGACTCCGAAACCGATCATCGCAGCTGATCCGAATATGTCAGGGGCAACCCTGGTCGAATCGGCAGACATGGTTTCCAGCGTTACGATTCAGCAACAACCCAAAGTAACGGCTCCTCCATTACCGAACGTTACACCAGTCCACGTGGCGCCAGCTTCGAAGAGCAAAGCTGGGTTGATGATTGGTTTGGTTGTGCTCCTGGTTGTTTTGGTAGGCGGTGGCGTCGGTGGGTTTTTCATTTACAAGAAGTTGAAGGCGAAGCAGGTCACCGAGACGACGAGTTCAGGACCGACAACTCCTCCGCTTACGCCGACCGAGGTTGCGCGTTACTGGCTGATGGTTGAGCCACCAAATGAGAACGAAAAACCTGCACGCGTGGCAGGATTGGTGCCGGTCGCTTCTGGTCAGAAGTTCCAAATGCGTTTCGTGTTTGCCGAAAGTGGGTATGTTTATATCATCGGGCCCAATGAACAGAACAAGCCAACCGTTTTCTTGTCTACCAAGCCTTCGACGGGTACGGGACTAAAGACAAACGAGGTCAAAGCCGGTAAGGAATTTAGCTTTCCGAATGGGGATGGACTGTTAGGGCTTGACAACAAACCTGGCACCGACAAATTCACCGTGGTTTTTTCGAAAACGCGTTTGGAATCACCTTCGTTTACCACGGCGGAGGTCACAGGCGAGGCGTTGTCTTCTTCTCAGCTTGCGGAGTTCAGTGACTTTGTAGCGAAATACACAGCAAAATCGCCCATAATTGAACTTGACGATACAAACAACCAGATGCAGTTTGTACGAGTCAAAGTGAACGCCGATCAGCTGGGCAATCCGATCGTGTTTGAGGTTCGTATTCAACATAATTAGCCCCTCGAAGGGCCGTTGTTTGAACACAATTGCCAGCTCGCGTTTCCGGGTTTTAGCCAACGCCGAGCGACTTGATTAAGGAGAAGCTGTTTATGAGATTGAGTGTTGTTTTGTTTGGGCTGCTTTGCGCCTCAGCATTAGTAATAAGCGCCTTCCCGATAGCACCGCAACAGGATGACGTCCGGGGTGCTTTTCTGACCTCGCGGCCGAAAGAGAAACCTGCGAACGCTTCAACCGCGCCGAGGCCTTCACGTCGCAGGCCGAAGCCGGTGGTGACTGGCACTGATAAAAAGACCACGGGAACCACGGGCTCCGACCCAAAGAACACAAAGCCAGATAACAAAGTTGTCGAAGTCAAAACCAGCAAGCCGGTGAATGCCACGCGTCTCGGTCTTGGCCTTACGCTGTTTATGAGAGACGCAAACGGCCTGGCAGTCCGCACCGAGCCTACGCGCGTATTTCAAAAAGGCGATCGTGTTCGGGTCCTGCTTGAAACAAACACCGACGGTTTCCTCTATATCTTCAATACGACAAACGATGGACCGCCGGTCATGGTTTACCCTGACGCTGATCTAGACGAAGCTGGGAACTATCTTCAGTCCCACGTGCCATTCGAGATTCCGTCGAGTCTTGCTGCAGAGGAGCGTCTGCGATGGTTGGTTTTTGACGAGACTGCCGGAAACGAACGATTGATTTTTGTCTTTACGAAAGAACCCCTGAGTGGCCTTCCGATCGAGGATGATTTGATCGCGCTTTGTCGTGATTCGAAATCTGCGTGTCCGGTGAAGCCAACTGCGGATGTTTGGGCACAGGTTGAGTCACAATTGAAGCAGCCCTTGGAGTCCAATACGTCAGCACAAAATGGTCAGGCACAAACTACGACTGAACAGCAGGCGACTACTCGCGGACTCGGTCTGGCGAAAAACGATCCGCAACCCTCGATGATAATGATGGCCTCGTCGAAGACCTCGACGCTTGTTACCACGCTTGATCTGATTCATAAATAGTTGCGCCACAGTCCGTGGTAAACACTGTTTCTGACAAAACGTCTTCGCCCGTTTGAGAAGGGGGAGGAAATGAATTCGACCGCGCCCAAAATAACTTCCGCGCCCAAAATAACTTCTTTGCTACTTTGCCTGGCTCTGACAGCAGTTTCGTTTAGCGCGAACACCCCTGAGCCGCAGTCTGATCAGGGTCACCAGGCGCTTTCTCAAGGACGACAGCTTCTCCAACGCGGTCGTGCAGATCAAGCGCTAGTTCAACTGCAAAAAGCTTTGCAATTGTTCACGTCTGCCAATAACGCTGGCGGGCTTGCCGCGACGCACAATGAACTCGGCGACCTTTATTTGCGGCAGGGACAATACCCAGTTGCGCTGGATCACTATCAAAAAGCATTCGATGGTTTCGTCAATATCAAGAAGCCTGACGTGACAAACGCTGCGTCGGGTGTTAGTGCAGTGGCTGGTTCGGAGGCGGGTGCGGGAGTGAGCGCAGCTGCGACAGTCGCCGATGACAAATTCAACGCCAACCTGATGCTTGCCAAGATTGGTGATGTGAATTTTCGTCTGGGGAAGATGTCAGAGGCACTGAGTGCTTACAGTCGAATGGAAGTTAAGAAACCGGAAAGCGCTGCCAGTAAAGTTACTCGACGATTTGGCGGTTTAGGCGCGATAGTTGGTGGCGTCCAGACGGGTAATGTCGCCATTGCTGCGCCGACAAGTGCAATTACGATGGCGCTGGAAGCCAAGAAAGAACTCGATGAGTACCGAGTGTCAATCGTCTACTCGAGTTATGAATTGGGAGTAGGCCGCATCGCTTATGTGAGTAATGATCCTGAGACTGCGAAAAAGCATTTCGAGAATGCGTTAAGTGCGGCGGGGAGCAGCTTGGCAGGAGTCGCAAAGCTCGGTCAGGTTCGTCGTTTCCGTGCAGCGGCAAGAACGAGTCTTGGCGATGTTTTATTGAAGCAGGGAAAGTTCAAGGACGCGAGCAAGTTTTACAACGACGCCAAGAAAGGTGCCCAGGATGACAAGCGTCTTGACCTGATGTGGCCCGCGCAACGTGGACTTGGACGAAGTCTTTGGTTGCAAGCTGCACAGGAGAAGGACGCAAAGAAGGGAACGCCGCTACGTGAAAGTGCACTGGCAAATTATCGAGAGTCCCTCACGACAATTGAAACCCTGCGGCAGGGAAGCTTAAGAGCAGATGAAGCGCGCACAACTTTTCTGTCGACCATCAAAGACGTGTTTGACGAGGCAGCGAGTGCCAACGCGGAAATGGCTATCGCTAATCAGACACCCGGGGCGCCGTTGAGTGGTAAAGCTCTTGAGTACGCAGCCGAGGCGTTTCGCATAAGTGAAGAGTCGCGTGCGCGTTCACTTCTGGATCTCTTGAGTGAAACTAATGCCGCGATCACGGAAGGTGTTCCAGCTGACCTCCTCAAGCAGAAACAGGACAACCTTGATCGGCAGCAAGACATTGCCGACATGCTGACTGGTGTCACGATTTCCAACGAGGAGCTGAAAAAGAAGCCCTCAGAGCTGGACTCCGAGTTAGAAAAACTGCAGACCGACTACGAAGCGATTGAGAACCAGATTCGGACTGCCAGTCCGCGATACGCTTCACTAACTTCAAACCAGCCGATGACGCTGGCGGACGTTCAGCAGAAGGTCCTTGACGATAAGACGGTCTTGCTTGAGTACGCACTCCAACCCGATAACTCCTACCTCTGGGTAGTGAGCAAGGCAGGGGCGAGTCTTTACAAACTTCCTGGTCGAGCTTCAGTCGATAAACTGGCAACAGATCTACGTGCGCAGCTGATTCCGTCTACATTGCAACGACGGATTGTTGGAATCGACGTTGCCGAGGCTAACAGAGGTTTAGGTATCGCAACGTCGGCGCCGGAAGACGCAGCCCCGTTCATAGCCGCTTCAAACGCACTCTACAAAGTCGCAATCGAGCCCGCTGCATCGGCGATCAGCGATAAGCGCCTTTTAATTGTCGCGGACGGCGCCCTTAACTACGTTCCTTTTGAAGTACTCCTCAAGTCGGCCGACCCAGGCGACTTTTCATCACTCGCTTATCTCGTTAAGTCAAACGAAGTGATTTACTCTCCGTCGGCGTCAGTGCTCGGAGCAATCAAACAACAACGGACCCGGAATGCTAGCCGCGCGATGCTGATCATTGCCGATCCGGTTTTCAATTCGAACGATACCCGCGCTCGAAAAGCCGCGCCGAGCACGAGCGATTCCGAAGTTCGCGGTATCGGAATTCAAAGCGCACTAGCAGACGTTGCCGGCGGGACCCCAACCTCGGATCCCAAAATGGAAGGTCTGCCACTCGCACGTCTGACCGGCACCCGAGTGGAGGCGGATCAGATCTCTAAGCTGGCGAAGACTTCCGGTGGTCAGGCTGATGTTTGGCTTGATCTTGATGCCAACGAAGACAACCTGGCAGCAAGAGATATCACCAAGTACAGAATCATCCACGTCGCCACGCATGGCCTGCTTAACGCTGAGCGTCCACAGTTTACCGGTGTCGTTTTGTCGCTCGTAGGCAACAAGACGTCAGACGGTTTCCTTCGCACCGACGAAGTCTTCAATCTAAAGTTGGGCGGACCTCTAGTCATGCTTTCCGCATGCGAAACCGGGTTAGGAAAAGAGAAGCGCGGTGAAGGCGTCATGGGCTTAACACGAGCGTTTATGTATGCCGGCGCCCCAACTGTAGGCGTTAGCCTTTGGTCAGTGGCCGACAAATCAACGGCTGACTTGATGACAGACTTCTACCGGCGTTTGCTATCCGCAACCGATACTCCTTCTTCAAATGCGCTGCGCGAGGCCCAGCTAGCAATGATCTCCGGCAAGAAATACAGTGCCCCGTTTTATTGGGCGCCTTTCGTGCTGGTAGGCGATTGGAATTAGGCAGTCTCGCGAACGATCAAAAAGGCGGAACCGCAGCTTAGCTTGCGGCTTTCCGCCTTTTTCGTTTCAGACCGAGTAGCCCGGTCAACCCTGTAAACAACAACACCGCTGTCGTTGGCTCAGGGATGGTAGTGCTTGTTCCTTCGACCACGACGTTATCAATTCGATTGTTTCCAGTTGAGCTTGTGGCTCCATTGAAGACAATTCGAAACGCTGCGTTCGGATTGTTATTGAGTCCAACTATGCTCGTTAACGTAAAGACAATGGGCACCGAACCAAATGCAGCAGCGGGCACATAAGGTGAGCCGAAGTCTATGAAGTTAATGCCATCCAGGCTGTACTGAAGCTGATTGGAATTGAAACCCGTCCCTGTTCCCTGGGTTGCAAAGCTGAACACGATGTTAGCAAAACCGACGGTACTGACAGTGAACGTGATATTTCGACCATTGTTTGTTGTGCCGGTACCCCCCTGAAGCGATAGTGCCTGCCCGGCTAGATCTCCGAGCCGAGCGTTGTTAGTTGTGCCGGCACCGAATTGAATGTTAGTTACGACGATATTGCTGGTGAGTGTCCCGACGCCGTGATCAACGACGAGATCGGAATCGTTGAAATTCCAGACGGCAATCTCATCGGCGTTTACGGAATCAAGTCCGGCCACGAAAACGAGCACTGCCAAAATGAAGATTGAGCTAAGTCGCCGGCTTAGCCGGCTGTGAGGTTGCACAAACATACACTTTCTCCTTTATGAGGTTTTAGACGCACTCCTGCCGAGTTCGAGAAAGCGGAATCCTGTTGAGAGATTCGTGAGGCTATTCAGTAAGTTCGCCCGGCCTATGAGGACAGCCAAAGCTTTCTCTAAAAACGTGGGCCGCACAATATGCCGATTTGCGAGTCGCGTCAATACTAAAAATCCGAATACTAAAATCCGAGTACTAAAAATCTGTGGTACTCCGTGTTTGTTCGCTCAACGGTGGTAGGCTAATATCATTTTAAAAGAACTAACAAAGGGATTTCATTAAATGGCAAATAAGTTTTTAACGCTTACCGATAAAGAAGAGCTGAACCAGTTGATGATTGATTCGAGCAAACATCCGGTGGTGGTGTTTAAGCACAGCAACTCGTGTGGAATCAGTTCAGCAGCTTATCGAGAAATGGAAAAGCTCGATAACGTGAGTTTGCTGGATGTACACCAGTCTCGCGAACTCTCGCGAGAGTTGGCGACGTTGACCGGTGTAGAGCATGAATCACCACAGGTTATCGTTTTGAAGAATGGAAAAGCAGTCTGGAATGCATCGCACTATGGAGTGAAGGCTGGAGCTGTCACCGAGGCCTTAGAGGCCAATCGCTAACCACTATGTCGGAACGACGTGGACCTGAAATCGAACCTCGTGAAATCAAGCAGGAAGACGATTTTACCTTACGGATAACCTGGGCTGACGATCAGGAGTGTCGCTACAAAGCGGCCGATTTACGTCGAGCTTGTCCGTGTGCTCAGTGTGTGAATGAGTGGACTGGTGAACGGGTTCTGAAGCCAGAAAGCATTACCGAGGAGATTGAGATCCGGGACCTAAGTCTCGTGGGTCGCTACGCTATCAACTTCAGATGGACCGACGGACACGAGACAGGAATTTATAGCTTTCGCTATTTACGCGAATTGTGTGAACGAACCGAGTAGGACACCGATATGAACGAACGAGATTTCTTCAACGAGAAAGAAGAAGTAAAAAAGGCAACCTATAGTTGTCCTCACTGCCGCGAGCGTGCGGAATACGACGTCAGGTGGCTAACACGTACGAAGAAGCCCCAGCCTCCAAGGGGAGCGAACGAGATGGATCGGGCTCGCTTTCAGAAGTCCCGCGATTATATGGTCCGAATCGACGACATGCTGGCTTGTAGAAATGTTCGCTGCCGACGTCGATTTGAGATACCGAGTTCGCAGTCGGTAGTATTTATCTGATATTGGGCCTCATCAAAAATTCCAGCCCTCAATTGACCCTCCATGCACGGTTCTTGCAATGCCTCATGTCAGGTGATGTATGCAAGATGGACCTCCGATATGTACCGGTGCTTTTGATCCAACCTGTTGGAACTGCCGACGTGGTCAACACTCCGGGTCACAAAAATGCCATACGTTAGTGATTCACGTTATTTCAAACGGTTCTCGAACGAGAAATAGTGACCAGGTTGGTTGGGATTTCCTGTCCGATGTTGTGCTCGAAGCGGTTGGAGAAGTTTTGTATTGTGTCCTTGCCGGATGACAAAACGAGGAAAAACCTGACAGGCGTCCGATACATGCGACTTCACCTTCGGTAGAGAAGATAAACGATTTTTCTAACGTTGCGAGGAGTAGGGAGTCTGACGACTCTCACATAAAAAGATCAATGATCGAAACCCAACAGTTTGCCGGTGCTGCTAAAACAAACACGTCCTTTTTGACGCCGTTGGAGCGTCGCCTGGCGATTAGAGTGCTACCCCGAATCCCTAGTTGGCTCCAGACCTACCATTTGACGATGATGACACTCATCTGGTCGGCCATGATTCTTCTATTCTCTTACATGGCGGCGAAGGACCTTCGGTGGTTATGGATGGTATCCCTGATGGTTTTCCTGCAGTACGTGACCGACCATTACGACGGCAAGATTGGAAAATACCGGAATACTGGTCTCGTGAGGTGGGGGTACTATATGGATCACCTGCTGGACTACGTTTTCCTTTGCTCAATCATTATTGGCTATTCATTTATTTTGCCGGACAAGTCTCGGTATCAAATCCTAATTATGCTGGCGATCTTTGCTGGATATGAGGTCAGTACGTTCTTGAGTTTCGCCTCAACTGATAAATTGAAGATTAGCTTCATGAAACTGGGGCCCACGGAGTTTCGCCTGGCAGTCATCGTGATCAACGCCTTGCTTGTTGAATATGGGACCAGGAAGATGGTTAATGGACTAAAGTACGTTAATATTGGTGCGGCGATTGTCCTGGCCATCATCGTCTATCAAACTCACAAAGTGATTTGGCAAATGGACATGAGGGAGAAAAGCCTCGATTTGGAGCAGAATGAATAGCAACTGTCTCGGTTAATGGCACTTTAGTGACGGTTTGTGTACGTATTGCGGGCGACCATTCATTAGCCTCACAAAAAATATTTTAGTTCAACAAAGAAAAGTGGCCCTTTTCGCGATCGCTTTGCGCGTTAGCTAATGTGGCCTCTTCTTTGCAAGATTATTCAGTGATTACGTTCTAAGTTAAGAATTTGGGAACTGCAGGACGGCGATTTCGTTGATACCAAGTAAGAATTCACGGAATACCCGAAAAACTAGCAATGTCAGAGAAGAAAACAATCCGAATAGTAAAAAAGGGTGAGAATACTCGCCCAACCGCCAAACCAAAGGTCAATCCAGCTCGTGAAGCGGCGCGTGAAATGGTGGGCACCGTAACCAATTGGGTTACTGAGTTTCAGCAGAAGCGCCGTAACGAAACCGCAAACGCGTTAAGGCTCCTCTCCAAAACACCGCGCGGAAGCGAAGCTTAGTCTGCAAATACGGACAAGACTTGATAGCCGATCCAACTCGTTCATAAAGGTGTTGGGTTTATCAGGTTGAAGTCTGTTTTGTTTGACAGGCAGTTGAGCCGGAGCTAGCATCAGCGCACTCCTGAAAATCAAATAAAAGCAGGATCCGACTATGGCGAGAAAGAGTTCTGCACAAAAGGCCGTCAAAGGGCACTTAGACAGGCCTGTGTTCGATGCGATTCGAAAACCGATTGCTTCTCCCGGACATCCGCTCTCACGTTCAAAACCTGATGAAGTTGCTCGTCCCGCAGGCCGCAAAGCTAAGCACAAGCACCGGCCGGACGTGGCCGGCAGTGACGAAACTTAACTCCGACGACGAGGTGGAAGTCTCATGGTAAAAGGGTCGAATCCACTCGAGGCCTCCCTAAACCAAACTGCGGTTGGAGTCGCATTCGTTCATCAGTCCGTCGAGTATCTGCTAAACGATTACCTTCCCAAGATTCAGCGTTGTCTTGAACAACTGACAGACGAGCAGATCTGGTGGCGTCCCAACTCCCAAACAAACAGCATCGGTAATCTCGTGCTACATCTCAGCGGTAACGCTCGGCAATGGATTGTTTGCGGATTAGGAGATCAACCTGATCATAGAAACCGCAGCCTTGAATTTGAACCAGTCAGAAATTATTCCTCGAACCCAGTTACTTGAACGCTTGACAGGGACGCTGCGCGAAGTGGGCGAAGTTCTTACCAAACTGCCGGTGGAAGTCTTATTGGAAAGTCGGGAAATTCAGGGACGGGAAGTGGAGGTTCTCGAGGCGATATTTCATGTCACCGAGCACTTCGCGATGCACACCGGTCAAATCATTATGCTGACAAAGATACTTGCTCAGAAAGACCTCGGATTCTACGACTTCTCCACTGGAAAGCCGTTTCATCATTAGAAACTAATCATTCCTCAGCTTTGTCTTCCAAAAGTCTGCTGTTTTTGTTTAGTATAGTGATGCATCATCGCTTCATCGATTAAATCAAATCAGACTTGCCCAAGGAGGCAGAATCCGAAATGACCTACGTCGTTGCTGAACCATGCGTGAACTGTCGCTACACTGATTGCGCACTTGTTTGCCCAGTTGAGGCTTTTCATTTAGACGACGACATGCTAGTGATCAACCCTGAAACTTGTATCGATTGCGATGCTTGCGTTCCTGAATGTCCGGTAGAGGCGGTGTTTGCTGAAGCTAGTGTTCCGCCTGAGTGGGCGAAATTTACTCAGATTAATGCCGAGCGAGCATTGAGCGGACTGCCGACCATCACATCGAGGTTGGATTCACTCTGCGAGTAGTACGTTAATGAAAGCCCGAAACAAGTGGCTGCTCGGCGGGTTCGCAATTGCCGTCGGCGCAGTTGGCACAGCAGCCGCTTATTGGAAGAAGAGCATGAGGGTCGTACCAAAACCTGAGAAACATCCAGCCGACGTTTGGGCTAGACCTGGGATGCTGGTTACGTTTAGAGCTGAACTGATGCCGGGTCGCGACCGCCACAGTCGTACGTTCCGTGTGAAACAGCTGTTACCGAGCGGTCGTGTCTCGCTACATGACGTCGATGGTGAACACACGGAAACCGAGTTTGAGCATGTAAGTTGAGTTACTCACTGCTGAATTACCAATTATAAATCTCGCCTGGATTCATCACAGACAACTTAGGAATATTTAGCGCCTGCAATTGCCGGATGATTGTGTCGCGATGCGTGGGTTTTAAGTGAACAGCGAGGATGTCCATTCCGTTGTGGGTTAGTTTCTTCAGCTCCTTGCCGAGTGATGAAGGGGTGAAGTGACGTGAGACCTCGGCAAGCTGGGCCATCTCGTCAGGGAAAGAAGCCTCAATCAGTAGTGCATCGAGATGTTTCGTGTCATTCACTACTTTCCAGAACGCATCCGTTTCCGCGGTATCCGAACTGAAAGCCACACTGCTCTTGCCGTCCGACACCAGCAGACCAACTGTAGGCACGATATGGTTAACCGGGACCGCGACGACATTCAAATGAGCGACTGAGAACTTTCCGTTCTCGGGGATCGGAATGTATTCCATCACCGGTCCAAAGTCATTTTTCAGATCTGAAAACCTCGGATAGACATTCCAATTAAAAACGTCGCGTTCCAACAGACCGATCACTTCCCGAGTGGCGTGGATGCGCATCGGCTGTCGGAGCGTTGGGTACAGATCATCGATAAAGATCGGAAGACTCGCAATGTGGTCCATGTGCGGGTGAGTGACGACGATGTCGCGCACTTTGGACCTTTGTTCTGCCGACAACGCGATCGCGATGCTGCCCGCGTCAATCGCTACGCAGTCGTCGATCAGAAAACAAGTCAGGCGTTGTTCAAGGTTTGCGTGACCCTGAGCATCAAAAGTGCTTGGTAGGAGTTGAATTTTCACTCTTGGTCAGCTCTGATGAAATGACCTTGCGAAGTCGAGCCAAGTATAAGCCAGAAACCAGATAGCCTGCGAGTCTTATTCCTTAGTGAAATCTGCTAGCGCGCTCGCACATCCTTAAGCAGACTTTCCAGGATTTGCAAGTACGCATTCTCGATTTCATTCACATCTATGCCCGCAGAGTTTAACCCTCTGGAGACTCGACACCGATGAAACGCAAGCTCGCTGGCCATTTGGTTAAACTGCTTTCGCGCGCGCCAACCTCGTACACCGGTCTTCGTCAAAGCGTCGAAGGAAGCGCCCATCCTGCCAAAAATCGTCCCCAACTGATCGTATTCCCGGCGAGTAAACATGCCTCGTTCCAGGTCCGTAAGTAAGAACTCACGCACCACTTGCCCTTCCCGTCGCAGCGAGAAGCCAATCACTACGAGCAGAATAAAAAAAGCAGGTACCATGATAAGGATGTAGGTCAGCAAAAATCCCCCGCCACCAAACAGTGCTCCGGAGCCATTCCAGATGCTGTGCATGCACATCGCCATGAGAAAACCGACGAGAGGAGTAGTTAATTTGATCGCAAGGTTATTTGTCTGTCGTGCGAGCCCGAGCCCAATCCCCGTCATGCTCGTGAAGAGCGGGTGGGAAAAGGGTGCCAGCGCGCCACGGATGAACAAAATCAATGTCAATTGACCACCACCTTGTAGCGCTGCGTTTCCGTAGTAATGAATGTTCTCAACCATGGCGAACCCGAGGGCCACGAGGGAGGCGTAGACAATTCCGTCGATAACCCCATCGAATTCGTCCTTCTTGAAGAAAAAGAACAAGAATAAGATCGCGGCCTTGCCAGACTCTTCGACGATCGGTGCGGAGATAACTAGAGCGAAGAGTTCACCTGCATTCTTATCGCCAGCAAGCTCAGCTACAGCCAGTTGACCACCGGTGTTTAGAATAAACGCGAAGAACGTAGCTACGAATGCGCCCCAGCAGAAAGCGGTTGCCAACATCCACATAGGCTCTGACTCGTAACGGTCGATCCAGATAACAAGGATTACATAAAGCGGTACGGGAATCGTCGCTGCCACAAGTCCAACCAGAAAGGCGACCGGGCCTGTTTCGATGCCAATCACGAGGAGCGTGAGTAGACCCAACAACAAAGTGATGAGGGCGCCTACGATCAAGAAGGCGACTTTGATGACGTTAGTCTGCGCTTTACGTTGAATCGTGATGGTTGCCGCTCGGTTAGTAACTGCGGCGTTTTGGTTGTAGGCGTTTGGATAAGTCATCGACCAGACCCTAATTTTCCGGAGTATATCTGGAACGTCTTGAGCTCCATAGAACTTTTGACCTAGCGCGCACAGGTTTGTGCACGGCCGCCATCAATCGAATAGGTCGCGCCTGTAATCCAGGTTGCACGATCAGAAGCTAAGAATAAGACAAGGTCAGCGATCTCCTCAGGTCGACCGACGCGGCCCAGCGGATGAGTCGTCTTCGAGTGTTCAAGGAAAGCTGCATACGAGTCGTCGTTCATGCCACCACGTTTGTGGATTTGTGTTACGACCACACCGGGATTGACCGCATTGACTCGAACACCTTTCGCCGCAAGTTCGAGCGCGGAACAGCGAGTCAACTGATCTAGCGCCGCTTTCGAAACGCAGTAGGCGAGGACACCTGGAAAGGCTCTTAATCCGGTTACACTCGAAACGTTGACGATGTTCCCACGGCGTTCAATGAGGCTGGGTAATGCCTTTTGCATCAAATGGAAGATGGTACGAACGTTGACATTGAGCATGGTGTCCCAGGCCTCCAGTGAAGTGTTTTCAATGGTGCCATTGCTAATGTGACCTGCAGCATTGACGAGGATATCGATTCCACCAAAATACGCTAGCGCTTTTGTCAAAGCCTGTTCTGCTTCTGCCTCGACGGCCAGGTCGGCCTGGACCGTTAATACTTCAGTTCCAATGGTTGTGATTTCATCGCCCACTTCCTGAAGGGCCGTTGCGTTTCGTCCAATGCATGCTACTCTTGCGCCTCCCCTTGCAAAGGCCAGGGCACAAGCTCGCCCGATTCCCGATGTAGCGCCGGTCACAAAAGCTACTTTGCCCTCAAATTCATGTTCGTTCATCTGGTTTGATCCTCACAAACGTGATTTGTGTTGCGTCGTTAGTCTATATTGACAGCGAAACTCGGAAAAGTTGAGTATTATTATGCTTTGATGGTTTACGAGGGATTCCCCGCGGCAACACGAGTGTCACAGTGGCCTTCGCCGACTCATCTGTTCGGGCTGGCGCAACCAGCCTAGAGGCGATCATTGGGAAATAATTCTGCAGACGAACTGTTTTCGAGGACCACGCGATCTCAATCGCGATCTGCAGACGACCTTCGCGGTAGGTCGCGCAGTCGAACGCCATCGAGCGCAGGATACATGATCGCAGTCATTGTGATTGCGACCGGGCTCGGTCTAATTCTTTGGTGGATGCTGGCCAATGGTGGCGATGAAGCTCCGTGGTTACCCGCAGGCCTGGCGGTCAGTGTGGTGTTGTTGGTGGCACTGTCGGCACGTGAAGTTGTAATGCGCAGGGCCTGGACTCGCTATCTCCTTGAGCACGGAATTCAGGAAAAAGCGAAATCAGGAAGTAGTCATACGGGTCGCAGTCAAAAGAAAAGTTTCTCATCTTCGTTGCATTCCGCGGCGCTACGCACAATTCAGAAGCAATCAAGTGACGCCGATGCACCTGGCTCAACACCTGAGGCTCATTTTGAAGTTGCGCACCTTTGTCATGATTACCTTGCAAGTACCGAAGAAGCGATGCGTTCCGGCAGTTTAGGCAGCGAGAAGGGCATCGCAATCCGCGCCGGACAAGAACGCGTGAGATCCTTACACAAGCACCACCTGCTTACGTGGGCACGTGGGCATTCGCGCGAGTTAACTAGAGAAGCTCAACAGAGAGCTCGAACATTTGATAAGATCGAAACAGCAAACAGGGCGCTTGAATGCATTCACTCCGCGCTTCGGGTCTATCCTGACGAGCCAGAGTTGCACGATTCGAAAGCGGCAATTGGGGAGTTCATTGCGTCTGTTAAGGTAGCCCACTGGGTTGAGCTCGCCGAGCGTTCAGCTTTTAAAGGACACTATCGTAGGGCGATTGACAGGTATCGCGATGCGCTGTTCTACCTAAACCAGGAAGTTGTCAAAGCAGATGTTCGCGCAGCTGGATCGGCTCGGATCGAAGGAGAGATAGCTAAACTCCGGGCTGCATTGCAATCCAACAATGCGAAAGACAAAATGAGTGTGGACGGTCAGATTGTGGACTAAGACGAATGGCTTTTCAGAAGTGTCCAAAGTGCGGAAGTTCGCGAATTCGACGAGGCTACAAACATACGCCTTTGCTAATGCGTCTGTTTGGCTTCTACCACCTTTTGTGCGATCATTGCAACTTGCTTTTTACGGGTTTTGTGCTACCTGGAACGCTGAAGAATAGTCATCGCAAGAAGCACCGGAATCGCAAAAAAGGCGATGAGGACGAAGATATTTCTGTAACGAGCTCGGCAACTAGCCGCTGAAAATGAAAGTTGCTTAGAGCTGTCCACCCCCTTACTCAAAAACATTAGTGCCCGTGAGATGAGGTCGTAACATGAGAATTAAGATTGTGTCTGCCGTCGCCTTCGCTGCTCTTTGTATTGCAGTAGCTTTGGTTCATGCGCAAGAACCGCAACAGTCAACATCTTCGACGGGTTCACAACAGAGTGGCATGGACATCCAGGGTATTAAGACCTACTTGTTGGGGCCCGGAGACGTAGTTGAAATCCGCGTTTTTGGTCAGCCGGATTTGAATTCAACGGCTCAAGTTGATGGGGACGGAAACCTTAATTCACTACCATTTCTCGAGGCGCCCATTCGCGCCAAGTGTCGCAGTGAAAAAGAGGTTCAGAAGGAAATTGCGACAGCCTACGCGAAGTTCATCAATAACCCGCAGGTTAGCGTTCGAATTTCTGAGAGAAACAGCCGGCAACCTGCGGTAGTGTTTGGTGCAGTTCGCTCACCGACGCGCGTCGAGATGAAACGAAAGGTTCGTTTAAACGAACTGGTGGCTGTGTCAGGTGGGTTTACTGAGCGCGCGGCCGGAACCATTCAGATTCTCCATACCGAACCACTGATGTGTCCGGGGCCAGGCGAAGAAGCTGACGCAGCGCCGATCGACGGAACAAAAATCCCTCTTGAGATAATCAAGATAAATGAATTGCGTTCGGGCAAAGTGGAAGCGAATCCGGTCATTAGACCAGGCGACTATGTTCTTGTAACTGAAGCCGAACCGGTTTACATAACTGGCGCTGTTGTTTCACCAACTGCCGTGTTTCTACGTGAACAGCTTACCCTGGGTCGAGCGTTGGCAATGGTGGGCGGCACACGCAAGGAGGCCAAGAATACTGAAGTAAAGATTTACCGTCAGAAGCCTGGCTCGATTGAGCAGGAAATAATTCCAGTCGACTATGCCGCAATCAAGAAGAATCAAAAGCCAGACGTGATATTGATGCCTTACGACGTAATTGAGGTACCTGAGGCAGGCATGTTTTCATCTCAACGACTTGGCACTACCTTGATGAACGCGGTGATCGGTGGAGCTTCAACCGCAATCTCAACGGCTGGAACTCGAGTGATTTATTAGTCCGAATTAAGAAGAAGAGTTAACTAACAATGAATAGAAAAACCTTGGCGGGAGATCGTCGCCGCCGCAAAACAATTACAGCGCTCTGGGTATTGGGTATTTCCATCCTGGTAATAGTCCTCATCTATAAGGAAATGACGGCAGTCCTCTACATCCTTGCTACGCTTGGTGTGACGGTGCTCTTGTTTCTGGTGGCCTTTTCAGATCTTTCTCACGCGGATGGAGGCACTGGTCAGATGGTCCAGTCCAAGGATGCATCGGGTGTCGCAAACAAGCTTACTTGAGACTAGAAAACACTTCTCGACAGCAACATTTCAGTCGAATCTATACTTCAATTGACGCGACTTATACATGCGATAAGTTTGTCTATAACTGTTCGCTACTCATCGTGTTTTGTGCGCTATATTGTACAAATGAGTAGGTTGAAAGTTTAGTCGGACTATTGCATAATCCCGCTGCGTTCACCTCCCCGGTGGACGAAGCGGTCGCGTGGGGT
>Ga0207689_10002405_pt1 | contig 17429 bp, 19 predicted proteins | sample KBSMisM52_FD_184312 | JGI IMG/M metagenome (GOLD analysis project Ga0207689, IMG submission 184312) | Miscanthus rhizosphere microbial communities from Kellogg Biological Station, Michigan, USA - KBS Miscanthus M5-2 (SPAdes) (version 2) | ecosystem: Host-associated > Plants > Roots >... | reverse complement strand
CACTCTATCTTGTGGCAGCCGTGTCTTTAGCCGGCGGTCTACTCTGGTTGGCAATTGATCCCACCCGGCAATTAAAAACTGATAATGGGGGATAATTCGACGTAATCATCGGATTTCTCTTCTCACCCCTCTTAACAAGTTGCATTTCAATTGTAATTACGGCATCATTTTTTTATTCAATGACATAAAGAAGTTTATGAAACCTCAATCATACCTGGCAATAACAGTAATATCGGCTGTTTTATTTTTTGTGCCAAAATGGAAACCGGATACAAATAAAGCACAGGTAAATTTTTCTGTAAAAGGTCCATTCGGGACGGTACATGGAAAATTTTCAGGTTTGAAAGCCGACATCAGATTCAGTACTGATGATTTGAGCGGCAGTTCTGTATCAGCAAGCATAGATGCGAAAACGGTAAGTACCGGCATAGGTCTTCGCAACAGGGATTTGCGTAAAAAGCAAGAATGGCTGAATACCGATAAATATCCATTGATCAGTTTCAAATCGGATAAGATTGAAAAGAAAGAAAGTGGTTATATAGCTGCCGGCGAATTAACCATGAAAGGAAAAACAAAGCCGATAAAAATTCCATTTACCTTCAGCGGCAAAGGTGATAATGGTGTATTCAAAGGAAAATTTGTTATAAACCGTGAAGATTTTAATATCGGAAAGCACGGTGGCTCTGTTGGAAGTAATGTTACAATAGAATTAAATATCCCGGTCAAAAAGTAAAGTTCAATTTTTGATTTTCGCTTCATTTTAGGGACTCAATGGGGAAAAAATTCTCTCTGTAAAAACATATAACAGGTTATTATCCCTGGTATATCTGCTGCCCGCTTTTTGATGAGAAGGTGTTATGAGCAAATTAAAACTATTACATTGGAAACATTATCTCCGTTATGGTATTCTTGCCGCGGCATTTTATTGTATAGCTGTATCGTTCTTTTGCCGTGATGCAACCTTCACTGAAACATGGTTACTTTTTGCAGGAAATCTTTTTTACCTGGTCATTATTGCGGCGTCGCTTTTTTCGTTTAACAGGCAAAGAAGGGATAACGCCACTACTGTTTCAATGCTCGCAGCCGGTCATATTACCACTCTTACAGGAATTCTGATCTCATCCCTTATTTGCTTTATTCTTCTTATTATTTATGTGCCCGGCCTTTTACATGCAGGCACACCCGGAAAATTATTGAAGAATGAACCTGTAAATATAATACAGGATAAAACCAATGGAATGGTGTTTATGATCTACATGAGTGCTGTTGTCGGAAATTTTGTATCGGGCTCCGCCGCATCAATTATTTTTTCTTTCACACTTAAAAGTAACCAGACAAAAGAAGAGGTACAGCCCGGGCGTTCTGAATTATAATCTTCATTACAAATTTCATACTGGAAGCCTGTTTGAATCGGCTTCAATTCTATATTTGTGTGAACGACAGAAAAGTTATGTCTTATATCATTTCGACAGAAAGATTGGGTTTGAGAAAATGGAAAGACCCGGATATTATTCCGTTTGCATCATTGAATGTTGATGAGGAAGTAATGCGGTATTTCCCAAAAACGCTTAATTATGATCAGACTAATGAAATGGTGCAAAGAATAAAATTGCATTTTGAAAATCACGGTTTTGGTTTATACGCAGTAGAAAAAAAGGATACAAATGAATTCATTGGTTTTACAGGTTTCTCGATTCCGGCGTTTGACAGTTTTTTTACACCTTGTATAGAAATAGGATGGCGTTTTAAAAAAGAAGAATGGGATAAGGGCTTTGCTACCGAGGCTGCGAAAGCTTGCCTTGATTTTGGGTTTAAAAAATTAAATTTCGACAAAGTAGTGTCCTTTACGGCGATAGTAAACACGAGATCTGAAAACGTGATGAAGAGGATAGGAATGACAAAAACCGGGGAATTCAATCATCCGAAAATTGATACAGGTAGTCCGTTATGCAGGCACTTATTATATGAGCTAAAAAAGGAAGCCGGCTCCTTACGGGGACCCGGCTGATGATTGCTTGCCTGTTTCAACCGGTTATATGATTATACCCGGGATTAAGCTATATATAGATCAGATAAGTAGCTATTATACCAAGAGTTTCCATAGGGCACTTCACCTTTATTAGTTACTATGTTCACCCGATACAGCATTGGTCGTAATCTTATAAAACCCGGAAACAGAATTTGAAAAAAATCAGGCCGACAAAAATTTACTGATGGAAAAAGAAGAATCGGCCGTAATGATCGCTGCTGCAAAATCATATACAGAAATGGAAAAAATTTATTGATGATTTTAAAATGTAAAATGTAGCGAATACAATTCTCGCCCGGGTTGTCTCTTATTCTTTAATATCAATTGCGCTTTTCCATCAGCATATCGCTGTATGAAACAGATATAAGATCTTCGTCTTTTACCTGTAGTTCCTGTAGATAAAAATCACATTGCTGTTGAAGTTTTTCCTGTGGAAGGTCTGCGTACTTGTTACTGGCTTCTATCTCAGCAAAATTTCCAAGTCCGGGAACCTCATCGATATGGAACTTAACATTTCCTATAAAGTAGATCTCTCTTTTCTTTTGAACGATAACTTTTATTCCAAGTGATTTCGAAAGTATTTCTTTTAATTTCTCAGCATCAGGAACCGCTACTAAATCAAAGCTGGAGCTCTTGGGGCCTGCCTGGTTTTCCCTTTCGTAGTAAATAAGATTGTTTTCAATATTTCCCTGGCGCAATTTTAATCTTCCGTTGGGCACATTGAAGTATGTATCAGTTTGATTGTCGGTGCCTTTGAAATCAGCTCCGTTATCCAGGAGATATTGGCGCATAAAAGCGCTATTCGTATACCTTGCTTTTATTTCAACGTTCAAAAGCGGCATAGAAAACTTATTAACTCTATCTGTCTTTTGACAAACAAGCTCTACAGATTAAAGTAAAGGGATAGAAAATATTAAGCCATTGTAGGCTCAGCCTTGAGGTTCCTGATTACAAGAGCGCCTCTTGACACATCTTCGCATCTGCCAAAACGCATAGCGCTCCACACATGGTCGAGCTCTACCTGGCAAACACTTTCATAACCGGCACATGTCAACTGATTCCAGCTGCACTCGCGGTTAAGGTCAGTCACTATTTTTGAGGCTGTTTTTGGGTAAGCTACCCAAAAATTGGATGCGTCCTTCAAAGCAGGCATTACATCTTTCAGTATACCATTTAACTGATTCTCACTAACTGCAAATACCAATGCAAAGTCGATTTTGCGACTTTTAAGCAGAGGAGTTACATTTTTTGAGAACGAAAGTTTAGTAAACTGTTTTTCGATTGAAGACGGTAAACCCTGAATAAGAAGGTTTTTTTCGTCGGAGATCTGAAGTTTTTCAAAAAGCGTTTGTGCCATACCTCTAAAAAAAGTTTAAGAGTTTTTAACACGGACCAGTTTGCCTGATCCGGTTCTATGTACACCTGAAATCAGAGACGCAAAGGTAAGTTAAATCATTGTGTTTCTCGCTCTATTTCAAATAAATATCCCGTCCAAAGCAGGTTTGAACGGGATTTATTAAGTGAAATCAATATTTTATTTACTAACTGGCTTATAAAAACTTAATGCCTCAGGCATGTATTTCTGCAGTTGCTCAATTCTATGTCCGTCATCCGGATGCGTACTTAAAAATTCGGGTGGTTTTTGACCGCCTGATGAAGCCATACGCTGCCAGAGAGGAATAGCTTCCTGGGGATTGTAACCAGCCATTGCTGCCCAGTTTATTCCCCAATGATCAGCTTCCAATTCATCACTTCTTGAAAAAGGTAAAATAACTGCTACCTGCGAACCAACTCCGTAAGCCGATTGAAATAATTCCTGTGTTGCCGAAGGTTTGTTAGCAAGTGCAACAGATAAGGCAACTCCACCTAGCTGCTGAACAAGACCCTGGCTCATTCTTGTATTGCCGTGCTGAAAAATAGCATGAGATACTTCATGACCCATAACTACAGCTAATGCAGCTTCATTTTGTGTAATGGGTAACAGGCCGGTATAAACAACAATCTTTCCGCCCGGCATACACCAGGCATTTACTTCTTTACTATCTACCAGGTTGTATTCCCATTTATATCCCTCAAGGTCAGCAGATCTTCCTTTCTCTGCATAATATTTTTGTACTGCTGCCGATATACGTTGCCCTACCCTACGCACCATTTCTGCATCTTTATTCGTCGTCGTACTTACAACTTTATTCTGAGATAAAAATGTCTGGTATTCCTGTAAGGCCATTGACTGTACTTCTGCTTCAGGTAAAAGTTTAAACTGGCTGCGGCCTGTAATTGCATTCCTGCTACAGCCAATCAGTAATCCTCCAAAAAGAAGGAAGGAAATAATTTTTTTGAACATTGTAAATGGTTTTATCGTATAGTCAATTCAATGATTGTACCAACCCACAGACTTGGGTCGGAGAAATTTCGTTGCAAAGTAAAAGAGAAATTGGTTAATTAGTCACCCGATTGTGAGGCAGAACGTCTGCGTTCACGCCTGCGGTCCCTGTGCTTGAGAATAGGAACTTTGTTTTCATTCCCTTTTAACAGGCGGCCAATGTTTTTTTGGTGAGTGAGAAGGACCATCAATGCAACCGCGATTGCAAAAATCCGGTATAGATGTTCGGGTTCATTAAAAATAACAAGTATGAAAACTGGAAAAGCAACGCTTGCCAGAATAGAACTCAGCGATACGAATCGGGTAAGATAAAGTACCATTAAAAAGACACCAACGCAGCAAACTGCTACAATCGGCTGGATTCCCAACACCATTCCGAACAATGTAGCAATACCTTTACCGCCTCTGAATTCTGCCCATATAGGAAATATGTGACCAATAACTGCGGATAAACCTAAACCAATCTGGAGATTTATAAACTGAACATCAAATTCTACATAATTAGGAAGGAGATAAACCAATTTAACTGCAGCGATACCTTTCAGCATATCCGCAACCATTACAAAACTTCCCCATTTCGGACCTAATACGCGGAAAGTATTTGTTGCTCCTGCATTACCGCTTCCGTATTCACGGATATCTATATCAAAAAAATAACGGCTAACCCAAACAGAGGTGGGGATGCTGCCAATCAGATATGCAAGAACGATTAATAATAGCTCGTTCATAGAACCTTCGGTTGAAATTGAGTACAAAAATACGGTAAACGGGTGACAGATAATAGGTAGTTTAACGCAAAGGGTGAGCGAATTTACCGTAAAAACCTCATGCAAAGCCAGTTACCTTCTTTCAACCTTGCCGACTGAGTAAGTGAATATTTTTTGCTCTCTTCCAAAATATCCTGTTCATCGTCTTCAAGCAAACCACTTAGCAGCAAAATACCATTTTTATTCAATTGACCGCTCAAAAAAGAAAAATTATCCAGAATAATATTTTTAGTGATGTTCGCAACAATGATATCGAATGTTTGATTCATTAAAGGACGATCGGATAAACGAAGATCGATGTCACCGGAGTTATTCTTTTGAAAATTTTCTTTCGCGTTATTTATGCTCCATTCATCATTGTCAATTGCAGTTACCGAAGTTGCTCCCATTTTAACTGCAAGAATTGCGAGTATACCTGTGCCGGTACCAAAATCAAAAACTTTTTTGTTGTTGAAGTCGATATCTTTCATCTGGCGCATCATCATATTTGTTGTTGCATGATGGCCTGTTCCAAAACTCATCTTTGGTGTAATTACAATTTCATACCTGACGGTTGTAATCGGTTCGTGAAAATCAGCCCGCACCGCTACGAAGTCATCAACAATTACCGGGTGAAAATTCGATTCCCACAATTGATTCCAGTTTTCCTGCTTTATAATATTTTTTGTAAAATCAAGTTTATTTTCCCGTGTTAATTCAGACAAACGCTCATCATCATAATTTTCTTCGGGTATAAACGCATCCAGATCGTTTTCTCTTTCTTCAAAACCGTCAAACCCCATCGTATCTAACTGAGCAATTAATATTTCCTTTTGGCCAGGTTGCAGATTGTTGAAACTTATTTTAACGTACTGGTCCATCTATACAAATTTAAAGCCCCCGTATTTACCGGGGGCTTTGTATTAATTATTACTTTCTTCAGGTCTTGGTCTGCTGCCTTCCGGCTTTGGTATTAATGCCTTTCTTGATAATTTAAATTTACCGGACTTCGGGTCTGTTCCTATCAATTTCACTTTTATCTTATCGCCTTCTTTCAATACACCATCCAGCGTTTCCAATCTCTTCCAGCTTACTTCTGAAATATGAACCAATCCTTGCTTACCCGGCAAAAATTCAACGAACGCTCCAAAAGGCATGATTGATTTTACCGTAGATTCATATACATCTCCCACTACCGGTACTGCAACAATACCTTTAATCCACGCCTCAGCCTTTTGTACGCCTTCTTTGTTTACTCCGAATACACTCACTTCGCCCATATTATTCACTTCTTCAATGTTGATAGTAGTGCCTGTTTCACGCTGCATTTCCTGTATCACTTTACCGCCCGGCCCTATTACAGCGCCAATAAATTCACGATCAATAAACATCTTTATCATTCGCGGAGCATGCGGTTTTACTTCACTTCTTGCTTCAGGTATGCAATTGTACATGGCATTAAGAATATGTAAACGTCCGCGACGGGCCTGGTCTAACGCCTGGCGCATCACTTCCATTTTCAAGCCATCTACTTTTATGTCCATCTGCACGCCGCAGATACCTTCTCTTGTTCCTGTTACTTTAAAATCCATATCACCAAGATGGTCTTCATCACCAAGAATATCGCTCAATACAGCAAATTTATCTTCCTTTGTAATCAATCCCATGGCTATACCGGATACATGTTTTGGGAATGGTATGCCGGCATCCATAAGCGCCAATGATCCCGCGCATACAGTTGCCATAGACGAAGAGCCATTTGATTCCAGGATATCACTTACTACACGTACCGTGTATGCGAAATCGCCGGTCGGCATCATTTGTTTTAATGAACGTTCGGCAAGCTTACCATGACCGATTTCGCGGCGGCTTTGTCCACGCATCATTTTCACTTCACCGGTACTGAAAGGAGGAAAATTATAGTGCAAAAAGAATTTTGAGTCCGAAGATTTTGCTGCGCTTTCAACTAGTAATTCATCTAAAGGAGTGCCTAATGTAACAGTTGTAATAGATTGTGTTTCACCCCTGGTAAATAATGCAGCACCGTGTGGTGAAGGTAAAACATCAACTTCCATATCCAATGGGCGGATATCTTCAAGACCGCGGCCATCCAGTCTCACTTTTTCATCCAGGATCATATCGCGAACTACATAGTATTGAAGGTCGCTATAGTAAGTAGAAGTTAGTTTTTTTGTAAGCGATGGCACTTCTTCACCTTCACCAAGATTTAACCCGGCTTTGATATGTTCTTCCAATTCATCTTTTAAGTCGCTGAACTTATCAGTGCGTTCATGCTTGCTCAGTTTTCCTTTCGCAATTTCATATATCTTAGGCTTGGCAAATGCAGTTACTTTTTCGCGTAATGCTTCATCCTGCTCCGGCTTCTTATAATCTCTTTTTTCTTTTACGCCTTTCAGATCGCGCAATTCCTGCTGCACTTTTATCTGCACACGGATAGCATCATGCGCCAGTTCAAGCACTTTGCATAAATCATCTTCGCTGCACTCAAGGCTTTCACCCTCCACCATCATCAGATTTTTTTCGGTAGCGGCAATGATAAAATTCATATCCGCTCTCTCAAGGTCGCTGCGGTTGGGGTTCACTTTAAATTGCCCGTCTACACGTGCTATTCTTACTTCGGAAATAATTTCTTTAATTGGAATATCTGAAACAGCCATTGCTGCAGAAGCGGCTAAGCATGCTAGTGAGTCGGGCATTATTTCAGGGTCGCTTGACATAAGTGTAACCAATACCTGTACTTCGCATAAATAATCTTCTGGAAAAAGCGGCCTCAATGCACGGTCTATCAAACGGCTGGTTAATACTTCGTAGTCATTCAATTTTGCTTCCCGCTTGAAGAATGAACCGGGAATGCGGCCCGCAGAAGCGAACTTTTCCTGGTAGTCAACTGAAAGGGGGAAAAAACTTTGGCCTTCTTTAGGTTCGTGGGTTGCTACCACGGTGGCAAGTATCATACAATTGCCTACAGACACGGTAACGGAGCCATCTGCCTGGCGGGCAATCCTGCCGGTTTCTATTGATACGATACGGCCATCGCCCATATCGAAGGTTTTTCTTATTGGTTGTTGTAACATAGTTTATCTTTTGTGGTTTATGGTTGATTATTTTATTATCCCACTTTTCCTTAATGAAGAATCTATTGGCTGTTTATGCGTAGTACGCCCGGGTCTGCTTCAACGACGATTGCGGGTAAATTGAGAGTTTGTTTTTTACAGGCAACAAAAAAGTAGCCCTGAAAATGTTTATTCCCAATATCTGTTAAGACATCGGGAATAAAGTTTATAAGGAAATTCAATTTTGAATTAAACTTCGGGTATAAAAAGCTTCCCAATGCCCGCAGGCATAGTTGGGATTACTTCCTGATTCCGAGTTTCTCAATCAACTTACGGTAACCTGTAAGGTTATGTTTCTGGAGATAGTTCAGTAAGCGTTTACGTTTACCAACCAGTTGCATAAGACCGCGGTGAGTGGAGAAATCTTTTTTGTTCTGTTGAAGATGCTCTGAAATCTGGCTGATGCGCTCAGTCAGCAAAGCAATTTGACCTTCGATAGAGCCGGTATTCGTCTCTTTACCACCAAATGCTGAGAAAATTTTTGATTTTGCTTCTTTAGTTAATGACATCTTTATTTTTTTATTTATTCATCCGATTACTACTGTTGTTCAATAAATCAGGCGGCAAAGGTATGTGATTAAAAGCTAACAGCAAAGGCTTTAGGAGAGATTTTTAAGAGCACCTTCCGGCATTTTAGCAGGCCCGATAGTTTCTGAATAATCGAAATAACAGGGCATTACCTTAACCCGTTAATCACCGGGCAAAGTGGGTAATTAGCAGGAAATCTACACAATTGATCCTGAGGATTTTTCAACCACAAGCCTGAAAAACAGCTATTTATTCTGATGAGATAAAGAAAATCTATTCATTCAATATCTTTGGCCCCATTGAAAATTTCGGAATGGCAATAGAAAATGCGGACGTAAAAAATATTCTCGGGCTTCAGCTTCCAACCGATCCGCGGTGGACAAACCTTGCTGAAAAATCCCTTGAAGAAATATTGACCGACCACGCCTACTGCGAACAAAAAGCAGCCACATCCTGCATTTCAATTATACAACGGTACAATGATAAAGAGAAAATTGTGGAGGAGCTATCGCCGATCGTAACTGAAGAATGGGGCCACTTTCGCATGGTGTTGGCGGAAATACAAAAAAGAAAACTTAAGCTCGGCAGACAGCGGAAAGACGAGTATGTGAATTCGCTTTTGAAATTTGAAAAGAAAGGCGGTTCTGAAGATGATCGCATGTTGGATAAACTATTGATCTGCGCATTGATTGAGGCAAGAAGCTGTGAACGGTTTAAACGATTGAGTGAAGGATTGGAAGATGCATACCTACGGAAATTCTATCGTCGTTTTATGGAAAGCGAAGCCGGGCATTACACTTTATTCATTAACCTCGCAGAAACCTATTTGCCCAAACCAAAAGTACGTAAGCGTTGGAAAGAATGGCTGGATTACGAAGCCCGTATCATAACTAATATTGATATGCGTGGCGACCGGATCCATTGATTGTTATCAAAAAAAGATACGCAAACGATTGAAACAATTTTGATTCAAAGATTTCGATAACTTTCTTTGCAATCCGGAAAATTCACGATGAAGAAATCACTCACCAAAGAAGTTATCAATGCCTTTTCACAGCCAGATGAAATGTATACTATCGAGCAGTTAGGCAACGGGCTGATCAACCATACATTTAAGTTATCCGAAAAAAAATCAGGTAAAACACTATTGGTTCAGCAAATCAATAAAAATGTTTTCAAAAGACCGGAGGATGTTCAATACAACTATTTAAAACTCTGGCAGTATAAAAATGGGACAAAAGAAATCCGTTTCCCCTCCCCTGTTGAATTAAAAAATTCAGAGGCGCTATTTATAGATTCGGATGGAAATTACTGGAGGGCCTTCGAGTTCTTAAACGATACAGAAACGTTGAATGTTCCGCATAATGCAGAACAGGCTTACACTACAGCAAAAACATTTGGACAAATAACAGCTTTTCTGTCTTCTTTTGACGCCGAGGAACTCAACATTGTGATTCCAGATTTTCACAATCTTTCATTTCGTTATAAACAATTTGAAGATTCGTTGAAAAATGCGAACCAGGAGCGGTTAAAAAAGGCAGCCTCACTTATAAATGAAGTACAAAGCAGGGAAAAGTATAAAAACTTCTATGAGCAAATCATCTCCTCTCCTGATTTTCTCAAAAGAGTAATGCATCACGATGCTAAAATCGCAAATGTACTTTTTGATAAAAAAACAGGCCATGTGATTTGTGCAATTGATTTTGATACAACAATGCCAGGGTATTTCTTTTCGGACCTGGGGGATATGATCCGCTCTATGGCCTGCAGCAGTGATGAACATAATACCGATTTTGAACACCTGCACATCCGCAAAGACTTTTATAAAGCCATCGTCAGCGGTTACACGGAAGTAATGACGGATTACCTTACAGAAAAGGAAAAAAAATACATTCATAGTGCAGGGTTGATCATGATTTATATGCAGGCAGTCCGGTTTATAGCCGATTACCTGAATAATGATATTTATTACCAGATCAGTTATAAGGAACAGAATTTTGACCGGGGCCTGAATCAAATCACCTTACTGAAAAATCTCGAGCAGTTTCTTTCAGAGGAATATAATTTCAGTTTATAGAGAAAAAGTATGCAACCAATTTCATCAACATCTTCCGGCAGATTCGCTGGCAAAAAAGTCTCCGTCTTCAAATTAATTAATAAAAAAGGTACTGAAGCGATCATTTCAAATTATGGCGCCATCATTCTTGCATTTAAGATAAAAAAGGAGGATGGTTCTATGAATGATATTGTACTTGGCTTTGAAAAACCAGAAGACTATCTCGATGAAAAGTATTTAACCAATTATCCATTCTTTGGCGCTGCTGTTGGTCGTTATGGAAATCGCATCAAAAATGGCAAGATGGAAATTGACGGGGTTAAATACCAGTTACCCATTAATATGGGTACAGATCATATTCATGGCGGCGTTACCGGCTTTGATAAAAAAGTATGGAATGTCGACAACTTTGATGATCAAAAAAATATTCTTAAGCTGTCAATAAAAAGCCCTGACGGAGAAGAAGGTTATCCCGGTAACCTGGATGTTTCGGTTGTATTTGAATTAAATGAGGAGAATGAATTGAGTCATGAATATACAGCTACAACCGATAAACCAACTGCAGTCAATCTTACTCATCACGGCTACTTCAATTTGAATAACGGTAAAGGACGTGTAGATAATCATTTTATAAAGATCAATGCTTCTGCAATCCTTGAACAGGATGAAAACCTGACCACCAACGGAAATTTTATAAAAGTAACAGATACCCGGTTTGATTTCCGTAAACCGCATCGTATGTCTGAACTATGGGGGGACATTGAAGGGTATGATCAGAGTTTTGTAATAGACAAAAAAGAAAAAGAATTAGTTTGGGCGGCGGAAGCATGGTCGGAAGAATCGAAAACAAAACTGGAAGTAGCAACCACGGAACCGATCGTTCATTTTTATACCGGCATTGGTTTACCGGTTATAAAAGGAAAAGCAAATACACAATATGGGCCTTTCTCCGGATTTTGTTTTGAAACACAGGTCCATCCCAATGCGATAAATATTCCTTCATTTCCGGACACTATCTTACGACCGGGGGAGGTATATATGCACAAGACAGTCTATAGAATCAGTAATGCATAGTTGGCGGCAGGTGCATTAAATATTTTATCCTAATTGAATAATACGGCTATTTCTTCGTGATCAACTGCTTTATTTCATTCATCATCTCCAATGCCTTTGCCTGTGCCGTGACCAATGGCAGCCCCTCCGGCAAACCGGGACGCAGATACCTGGTAGCCGTAAGCCAGGAATCACGCAACATGTTTTGTCGTTCAGTTACCAGTTTTGTCAATTTCAGCGGATCAGTATTTTGCTTCAATGCCTGGAGAATCCCGGGTACTCTTTCCAATTCTTTAAATCCTGAATACACTAATACTTCTCTTGCCATTATCCAATGGCCTGTTTCGCCGGGATGTATTCCATCTTCTGCCAACGCAAAAGCGTCCAATCCAAACTTCGCATCTGCCTGCCTGTGAGCCTGCAGGTATTTTTTCATAGGGTAATGTATATCTATTACCTGCCATTGCATGGATTGCCGGAGGCTCAGTAACCAATCTGCGTATATATCTAATACAAACGAGTATCCCTTGCTTTTACCTCTTACCTCATCATAATCTGGAGGAGTAATATGAATAATTTCCGCACCTGTTTTATTCACTTCATTATGCAACCATAGTATTCCCTCTTTGAATTTTTTAAATCTCGTACTATCAAATGGCTGATAAATTCCATCGTTCATTCCATAGCACGCAAACACAAGGTCAGGCTTTATTTGTTGCAATACCCTGGCAAGGCGCTCATGTAAATCAGGGCGGGGAAATTCTCCATTCGCATGACCGGGTTCTGAAAGACCGGAAACTGTTTCGCTGGGTAATCCAACATTGATGAACTCAATATTTCTTTCAGGATATTTGAACCGAAAATAAGCTTCAATATCATTTACATAAATACCCGACCATGTGATGCTATTACCAAGAAACAAAACCGTCTTTACATTTTTATCGATGATAGCCTGTGTAAAGCCAATCTGAATTGACATCAAAGCAGCAAACAGAAAAAAGAACGTGTAAGATTTCTTCATTGCAGGACGTAGTATTATTTCAGTTTTAAAAATCCGAAGCTGTTTATCTTATTTTCCTGGCCGGGAATGAGCTAAGCCCCCTGAAAAATAAACCAACTCCTTTTCTAAATCCAGGAAAGGATATTTCTGCTGTAGTTGCCTGGTTTTTTCAAAGTGGCTCATTAAAAATTGCTGGTGCGCTTTTGTATCAGGCTGGAATGCCCTGTGCTTTCTTGCAATAACTATTTTCTTTACCTCCTGCATTAACTGCTGCGCTTCCTCATCAATATGGTTTTCGGTAAATTTTTCCAGCACAAATTCCGTCGCCATGTAATTGGGGTGAACAAGATCAATATCATAATACCGGTAGTCCCTCAGTACATCAATCACCAGCTCATAAGCCGGAAAATAATGCAGCCGGTCAAACTTATTGACCATGTGGTGTACCGCCTCTATTAACCGGGCCTTACTACGGTTATTATCAATCACTCCATCTCTTATATGGCGTACAGGGCTAACCGTAAAAATGATATTGAGTTTTGGATTGAACTGAAGCAGTTGGTGATAGCAGTTATCAAGGTGGGTAACAATAGTATCAATTTCCAGCAAATGCTTATTGAACCATTGTGCTGGTGCACGATGACAATTTGCAACGACCTCCCCTAATCTCTCTGAAGAAGGAGCATTCGGAGATTCATTAAAGTAATAATCAGATAAACGATAAGAAAATGAAGAACCTAATGTTATGATAATCCAATCAGCCTGTTTCAGAAAATCGTGAGCTTTTTGCTGCGATTGATTGATGATCTTTATCCCCTCTTTCCTATCTATATTGGAAAAACGACTGTGGTGCTGCCAGCTATTCCACACTTCATTCAATTGAAACAAATCATCTTCTGAATATTTCTTATTGTTGATATAAGATACCAAACTTTTACAAACACTTACCGGGTCAAACAATATACCATTGGGATTTTGTAATACAGAAAACTTCAACTCTTCCAATGCGTTGCCGATATGTTCGGTAAAGCAGGAGCCTATCAGTAGAATTTTATCCTTATAGCCGATACTTCTTGCTGGTTTCTTTATATCAATATCCACCATGAAATTCATAGACAACTTCTTTATATAAATATCCGTGATGCAATATCCAGGCTCTGAGACAAAGCCTCCTTATTCAATCCATTCAGCATTTTTTTTTCTTCGAAATACTCGATCATCCATTCGCTGTTCATATTTCCCACCAACTCATCATTCGCCATCGGGCAACCACCTATACCTTTTAATGCGCCGTCAAACCGAAGGCTACCTGCATTAACAGCAGCCTCTAATTTTTCTTTCCACTTTGCAGGTGTAGAATGAAGATGAACGCCAATTTCAATTTCAGGCATTAAATCAACCAAGTGTTTTGTAATTGTAAAAACCTGTTCGGGCGAAGCGACTCCCACGGTGTCAGCAAGAGAAATAATATTTATTCCCATTTGAGTTAGCCGATTCACCCATTTATACACTATTTCTTCTGAATAAGGGTCACCGTACGGATTACCAAATCCCATTGAAATGTAAATCACCAATTGTTTTCTTCTGTTGATACAAATAGCCTGGATCTCTTCTACCCTCTTTAATGATTCACTGATAGATGAGTTCGTATTCCGTTGTTGAAAAGTTTCAGATACAGAAAAAGGAAAACCAAGAAATGTAATTTCATCATAAGCGCTTGCTTCCTCCGCCCCTCTTGTATTCGCTACGATTCCAAGCAGCTTCGATTTGGTCCCCGTTAAATCAAGTCCTTTCAATACTTCTTTCGTGTCTGCCATCTGCGGAATCGCTTTTGCCGACACAAAACTGCCAAAATCAATTGTATCGAAACCTACCTTCAAAAGTGAATTGATATACTCAATTTTTTGTTTAGTTGATATCAACTGCTTCCAGCCCTGCATAGCATCCCTTGGGCATTCTACTATTTTAATGTGCTCCTTTTTCATAAAACCAGGCAAATTTAAGCAGTTGGCCCCGGGTATCTTTAAACCAATAGACCATGGGCTTAAAAGTATTTTTCGCAAAAAATACCACAAAGTGGGCATACCGAAGGGTATACCGCAATCCGTACTTGATATAACAACTCAGTTTCGCACTTGTTGCAGAATATGCAAAACGGTTTCCCATCAACGCAAAATACAGTTTGTAATCGCCTTGCCCTGAAGATACTTTTAACACAGTAAGACATCGAAAACCTTAAACCACCAAATAATGAAAAAGAAAATCAGCATCTCATTCATACTCTTATTAGCAGGAAGTATGAGTTTTGGTCAATACGATTCTTCAAAGGGAAAGCAGCCCAATATAAACCTGGCAGAACAATACCACAGGCAAAGCAAGACCTGGATGAAAAAGTCTGCTATCCTTGCCGGCAGCGGAATAGCTCTTATTGCAATCGGAGGAGCGATTTTTCCAAAAGACTACGACTTCATCTTTTCTGGTAATTCATCCAAGACTGAAACGCAGGCAACAATTTCATCTGTTCTTATGATTGCCGGCACTGGTTTATTCATCAGCAGTATTCCTTGTTTAATAACCGGGTTCGTAAAAAAACATAAAGCAAACCTGCTATTACGGCCGGAAAAGCTTTCCATATCGCCGGCTTTAAATACTGCCGAGTGGCAATTGAAAACCGGTATCGCTTTTAATTTCTGACAGAAAATGCCGGCCAAATACAAATGTTTTTACGGAACTGACATGTTTCACTGTTCCCGGTTATACGATCACTGAATTATTGAACAAGAGGTCAATGAAAAAGTATAAATACATACCATCCAGATTTCACGAACGGAAGAACCAGGTAGCAGTTATATTACTTGCCTTGCTGCACTTTACGGCATCAGGCTCGTTTTCTCAATCGCAATTGCTGACATACAAGGTAATTAGAAACGGCGCCGAAGCAGGATGGGTAAAACTCAATAGAAATACGAATGGTTCTACATCTGTTATAAGTATGGCTTCGGAAATAAAAGTAAAAATTATTTTTCCGGTTACGGTTACTTCAAACGAATACGCAGAGTCAGGTAATGGAAAACTGATTCACTCCTATGTATTCAGGAAAATAAACAACAATATAAAGGTAGATAAGCACACAAGGCTTAAAGAAAACATATATGAGAGTGAAAATTTCTCCAGGAAGGAGAAACTGCGCCTCATCCCGGTATGCTTTAATGTCCTGGATCTTTATTTCCGCGAGCCATCCGATTTTAAGGAAGCCTATTCAAGCTCGTATCAAACAAACCTTCAAATTGAAAACAAGCAACCGCACATATACAGGCTAATACTGCCTGATGGTAGTATAAATGAGTATCACTACAATAAAAATGGCAACTGTGTTAAAGTCAGGGTTAATCAAAATCTGTATTCAGCAGACTTTATTCTCTTACACTAATAAACCAGGCAATTATGGAAGTCTTCCACATTATATCAAAATATGCCATTAGCTATACAATCTTCTTTTTGCTTACCTGGCTAAGCAAATTAGAGTATGGAAATAAGCTGATTACAAAAAAAGGGATAACTACTAATCCGGGTATGTTGCTTGGGTTGCAGATGGCCGGAATCTTGTGGCTTGGTATCATCCCCTTATTCATATTTCACTATTCATTTCCCACGACTCTGTATGGCAAACAATTTCCGGATATTTCGATGATCTTGACCTTATTAGTTGTTCTATTGATTTTAATACAGGCCGCAGCCACTGAGGCACAGAAAAAAATACCAAAAATCACTGCTCCGGGAAATTCATTGATATTCTTCAGCAAAAAATTTATATCCCGTTATATTATTCTGCGAATACTTTTTTTGACTGCCTACGAAATATTCTTCAGAGGGTACCTGCTCGCTGATTGCATTTTTTACCTGGGAATTTATGGAGGGATTTTGGTGAACGTGTTTTTATATACGCTTCTCCACATTTTCTGTGAAAAGAAGGAACTATTGGCCTGCATACCATTCGGCATACTGCTATGTTGTTTTTGTATCTGGGTAGGAGCAGCCTGGCCTGCAATCATAATTCACGTTTCTTTTTCCTTGTGTTATGAATCAATGGTGATGCAGAAATTTTTAACCCCCATTAATAAAATTGTATGAAAATATTCGTCACCGGCGCGGGAGGATACATTGGAAACAGGCTGGTACATACGCTTGCCAACCAGGGGCACCACGTACATGCGTTTATACGGCCAACTTCATCTGAAAACACTTTCAGTCACCCGCTCATAAAAGTTTTCAAAGGTACTCTTGCCGACAAAAGAAGCGTTGCAATGGCCATGAACGACTGTACACAAGTATATCACACTGCAAGCGGATGCAAACTATGGACAAAAAAGAAAAAGAATTTCTATGAGCAGAATATAGGCAACACAATCAATGTACTTGATGCCGCAGTTGAATGTGGTATAGATAAGGTTGTCTATACAAGTTGTTGCAGCAGTTGGAGTCCGGCAAATAATCATATGC
>Ga0207689_10002403_pt1 | contig 17431 bp, 15 predicted proteins | sample KBSMisM52_FD_184312 | JGI IMG/M metagenome (GOLD analysis project Ga0207689, IMG submission 184312) | Miscanthus rhizosphere microbial communities from Kellogg Biological Station, Michigan, USA - KBS Miscanthus M5-2 (SPAdes) (version 2) | ecosystem: Host-associated > Plants > Roots >... | reverse complement strand
CGTGCCGTAGGCCACCGGCAGCGCCGCCGCCTCTTCGAAGCTGACACCGGCGGGCATGGCGACCAGCTGGTCGGCGGCAACGAGGCAGTATTCCGCCATGCCGCCGTCGAGCATCTCGCCCATCAGGCCTTTCTTCTTGTTGAGCGGGTTGACCAGCACGCGGTCGCCGACCGCCCAGCCGGTGACGCCGGCACCGACCTCGGTGATCTCGCCCGCCATGTCGAGGCCGATCACCACCGGCAGCGGCACCTTGATCCCCGGCATCCCGCGCACCGTGAACACGTCGTGGTAGTTGAACGAGGACGCCCCCACCCGGATGACCACGTGCCCCTCGACCGCGGCGGGGACGGGATGGTCGCTCACGACCTGCAGCTCTTCGAGCCCGCCGTGCTTGCGCAGAAGGAGGGCTTTCATGGTCTTGTTGCCGTTCACCGTTCCATCCTTCGCCATCTGGATTGTGGTCCGATGCCGGTCTAAGTAGCTTAGGCCAGGACCGCTAACAACCTCCGCCAACAACCTGTTGCCGCCGCCCGGAGTGCCTCGATGCAGGAGAATTTCCGTCAGTTCCTCGACCGCCTCCGGCAGACCGGCGAGCTCGTCGACCTGCATCAGCCCGTGGACATCCGCCATATCGCAACGCTGGTCGATCAGGCCGATACCGCGCTCTATTTCCACAAGGTGATCGGGTACGAGTTGCCGGTGGTCTCCGGCATCATCCGCTCGCGCGAGCGCGCCATGATGGCGCTCGGCTGCGACACCTACCGCGAGATCGAGGACAAGCTCAAACAGGCGATCGACCATCCGATCCCGCCGAAATATGTGAAGACCTCGCCCACGCGCGAGGTCGTCCTTACCGGCGACGATGTCGATCTCTACAAGCTGCCGATACCGATGTCGTCGATCTTCGACGGCGGCCCGATGATCACCGCCGGCGTGGTGATCACGCGCGACCCCGAGCTTGGCATCAACAGCGGCATCTACCGCTTCATCGTGAAGGAAAAGAGCCTCACCGGCATCGACATCGTCACCCCCAACAACATGCGGATGTTTGCCCAGCGTGCCTACGAGCAGGGCCGTCCGCTGCCGATCTCGATCAGCATCGGCACGCATCCGATCGAGGTGACGGGCTCCGGCTATCGTGCGCCGTTGGGGGTGGACGAGATGGCGATCGCAGGCGGATTGCGGGGCGCGCCGGTCGAACTGGCCCCGTGCGAAACCATCGATCTGCCCTACATCGCCGACGCGGAGATCGTGCTGGAAGCGGAAATCCTGCCGACAGGCTGGACCTGGCCGGAAGGACGCTTCGGCGAGTTCACGCGGCTGATGGGCGGATTGCACTGGAATCCGCTGGTGCGCATCAAGGCGATCTCCATGCGCAAGGATGCGATCTACTACAATTTGCATATGCCGTGGGAGAACACCTGGCTTGCCGCGCCGACGCGTTATGCCGCGATCCGCCAGGCGCTCAAGACCGCCGGCGTCCAGGTCAAGGACATCAACGTCACGCTCGGGGGCTGCGCGTTCTGGCACGCGGTGATCTCGATCAAGAAGCAGCCGGGCGAAGGCAAGAATGCGCTGCTCGCGGCGCTCTCGGTCATGGATCTCAAGCACGTGGTCGTGGTCGACGACGACATCGACGTGTTCGACCCGACCGAGGTCGAGTGGGCGATCGCCACCCGCGTGCAGGGCGACAAGGACGTGATGATCGTGGGCAACGCGCGCGCCAAGCCGCTCGATCCGAGCCTGCCGCAGGGCTACGGCGTCGTGCCGACGGGTGCCAAGGTCGGCATCGATGCCACCATCCCTGAAGGTATTCCGCACGAGTATTATGAACGCATCACTTATGCCTATGCCGACCGGGCCAAGATCGCGGACTACGTCAACGGCAAGGCGGATGAGGCGGGGCTCGCCGGTGACGATCTCGAGGTCGCGGCCTTGGCGGAGAAAATCCTGGAGACGATCGCCAAGACACCGCTCTATTACACCGATATCGCGGAGCGGTTCTCGTCGTATGACTTCCACACCGTGGCGCGCGCGCTCGGCCACCTGCATGCGAGCGAGAAGCTCTGGCAGGATCCGCGCGGGCGCATGTGCGTGCGCGGCTCTGAGTTCGCAGCCAAGCCGCCGCGGCGCTGAGCGGCCCGGGATCCACCTTCCCCAGTGGCAGTAGGGTGTGGCCGGAGGGGCAGCGCCGGGAGGCAGGTGGTGGTGTATTGATACCTTATTCCCTGACCCTCCGGGCCTTCGCACAAGCCTCTCCGAACGATTGCCTATAATTTAGGCTGACGCCTAATCTCGTAGCAGCCGGGTTCCACGCAGCGCGCGAATTCGCTCAAAGATTGCGAGATCAGTCAGATCGCGCAACGGCTTACCGGCCGGCCCCGGCTTGGCACGCCGCTTGCGATTCCGCCACTGCGGACGGCTCGGAGCCGTCTGTTGCGCGTCAACAGAAGGACATCGCAATGCACACATCGATTGGCGCGGTCGCCAAGCGACCGTTCGGCCGCCGCCTGCTTGCCGCCACGGCGGGATTGGCGCTCGGCCTGGCGGCGGTAATTCCCGCCAAGGCCCAAGACACGATCAAGGTCGGCATCCTTCATTCGCTCTCCGGCACCATGGCCATCAGCGAGACCACGCTGAAGGACGTCATGCTCATGTTGATCGACGAGCAGAACAAGAAGGGCGGACTGCTCGGCAAGAAGCTCGAGGCTGTCGTGGTCGACCCGGCTTCGAACTGGCCGCTGTTCGCGGAAAAGGCGCGCGAGCTCATCACCAAGGACAAGGTCTCGGTCGTGTTCGGGTGCTGGACCTCGGTGTCGCGCAAGTCGGTCCTGCCGGTGTTCAAGGAGCTCGACAGCATCCTGTTCTATCCCGTGCAATATGAAGGCGAGGAGAGCGAGCGCAACGTGTTCTACACCGGCGCTGCTCCCAACCAGCAGGCGATCCCGGCCGTCGATTATCTGATGTCGAAAGACGGCGGCGAGGCCAAGCGCTGGGTGCTGGCGGGCACCGATTACGTCTATCCGCGCACCACCAACAAGATCCTCGAAGCCTATCTCAAGCAGAAGGGCGTCGCGGATTCGGATATCATGATCAACTACACGCCGTTCGGACACTCCGACTGGCAGACCATCGTTTCCGACATCAAGAAGTTCGGTTCGGCCGGCAAGAAGACTGCGGTCGTCTCGACCATCAACGGCGACGCCAACGTGCCGTTCTACAAGGAACTCGGCAATCAAGGCGTCAAGGCCACCGACATTCCCGTGGTCGCCTTCTCCGTCGGCGAGGAAGAGCTCGCCGGCATCGACACCAAGCCGCTGCTCGGACACCTGGCGGCCTGGAACTACTTCCAGTCCATCAAGACGCCGATCAACGACAAGTTCATCGCCGACTGGAAGACCTTCATCAAGAATCCGAAGCGCGTCACCAACGATCCGATGGAAGCCCATGTCATCGGCTTCGCCATGTGGGTGAAGGCGGTGGAAAAGGTGAAGTCGACCGAGCCGGACAAGGTGATCGACGCGCTGCCCGGTATTGAGGCCCCGAACCTGACCGGCGGCATGTCCAAGATGCTGCCAAACCACCACATCACCAAGCCGGTATTCATCGGCGAAGTGCGTGGCGACGGTCAGTTCGACGTGGTGTGGAAGACACCGGGCCTGGTCCCGGGCGACGCCTGGTCCGATTTCTTGCCGGGCTCGAAGGACCTCGAGGCCGACTGGGTCACCCTCAAGTGCGGCAACTACAATACCGCCACCAAGAAATGCGGTGGTGCGTCGTAGCGATCGATGTGTAGCAAGCGTGTAACGTTGCGTTGGTAACAAGAATCGAGGCGGCCCAACCCGTGGACTTCGGGCCGCCTCGCCCTGCCGGGACAATCAGAATGCTTGCCTTCGGGGATCGCTTCATCGCGCTCGTGTTCGCGATTGGCGTGCTCGTATCTGGTGTGCTCGCCGTCCTGACGACAGGCGCACAGGCCGGGCCATACGAGGATGCGCTGTCTCGCTTCAGCGCCGACAGCTTCGATCAGACGATCGAGGGTATCAACGAGGTCGTCGCCAGCGGCAACGCGTTCGCCGCGCCTGTCATCACCGCCCTGCAGGAGGGGCGGCTTCTGTTCAGTGCGGAAAGCAAGCGTGTTTTCATTCGCGAGCAGCCCGATCGGTTGATCGACGCTGCCACTGGCCAACCGGCCGCCGGCGCCGCCCCGGCCGACCTCGCGCCGGTGCGGCTCAACAACCGGTTGCGGCGGATCGTGGAAGCGGCGCTCGGCGGCTTGACGCTGATGGCACCGGATCCGGGCAAACGCCTGGAAGCGGCGCAGGCGGTGCTCAGGTCCAAGGATGCAAACGCGCTTCCAGCGCTCGACCAGGCCATTGCCAAGGAAACCGACGCCAGGGTGAAACCGGCCTTGATCGAGGCGCGAGCGGCGGTCGTGCTCTACATCGACAGCGCATCCGATGCCGACAAGATCAATGCCATCGACCTGATCCGCGAGCGTGGCGACCAGGAGGCGCTGTCGCTGCTCGGCGGATTGCCGGCGAACGCGTCTGCGCCGGTCAAGAAGGCGGCGGCCGATGCCATCGCCTCGATCCAGAGCAGTCTGGCGATCTGGACCGCGGTGCAGAACACCTGGTACGGCCTCTCGCTCGGTTCGGTTCTTCTGCTCGCCGCGATCGGGCTCGCCATCACCTTTGGCGTGATGGGCGTGATCAACATGGCGCATGGCGAGATGGTCATGCTTGGCGCCTATACCACCTACGTGGTGCAGGAGGTGATCCGCGCTCACAACCCCGCGCTGTTCGACTATTCGCTCGCCTTCGCCATCCCGCTCGCCTTTCTGTTCGCCGGATTCGTCGGCATCCTGATCGAGCGCGGCGTCATCCGCTTTCTCTACGGCCGGCCGCTGGAGACGCTGCTCGCCACCTGGGGGCTGTCGCTGATCATCCAGCAGGCGGTGCGCACCGCCTTTGGTCCGACCAACAAGGATGTCGGCAACCCCTCGTGGATGAGCGGATCGTTCGATCTCGGGCACATCACCATCACCTACAACCGCCTTTGGATCATCGTGTTCACGCTGCTGATCTTCGTCGGCCTGCTCGCCTTGTTGCGGTACACGCGCTTCGGCCTCGAGATGCGCGCGGTCACGCAGAACCGCGCCATGGCGGCGTCCATGGGGATCAAGACCAGCCGCATCGACGCGCTGACGTTCGGACTAGGCTCCGGCATCGCCGGCCTCGCCGGCGTGGCCTTGTCGCAGATCGACAATGTCAGCCCCAATCTCGGCCAGGGCTACATCATCGACTCCTTCATGGTGGTGGTGTTCGGCGGTGTCGGCAATCTGTGGGGCACGCTGGTCGGCGCCTTCACCCTCGGCATCGCCAACAAGTTCCTCGAACCGTATGCCGGCGCGGTGCTCGCCAAGATCGCCATCCTGGTGCTGATCATCCTGTTCATCCAAAAGCGCCCGCGCGGACTGTTCGCCTTGAAGGGCAGGGCGGTGGAGGCATGATCACTGGGCTCGTCGCGCGCTCGCTCGATCGTGGCGCCATCGTCTTCCTCGTCATCCTGGCCGCCATCGGCATTCTAGTGCCGGTGCTCAACCTGATGATGCCGGTGACGTCGCCGTTTCATCTGTCATCGTATTTCGTGGCGCTGTTCGGCAAGTACCTTTGCTTTGCGCTGCTGGCGTTGTCGATCGACCTGATCTGGGGCTATGCCGGGATTCTCTCGCTCGGGCAGGGTGCCTTCTTCGCGCTCGGCGGCTATGCCATGGGCATGTACCTGATGCGGCAGATCGGCACGCGCGGTGTCTACGCCAACCCGGTCCTGCCGGACTTCATGGTGTTTCTGAATTGGCCGGAGCTTCCGATCTATTGGTATGGCTTCCAGCATTTCGCCTACGCCGCCTTCATGGTGCTGTTCGTTCCAGGCCTGCTCGCGTTCGTGTTTGGCTGGTTCGCGTTTCGCAGCCGCGTCACCGGCGTCTACCTGTCGATCATCACCCAGGCCCTGACCTTCGCGCTGATGCTCGGCTTCTTTCGCAACAATTTCGGCTTCGGCGGCAATAACGGCCTCACCGATTTCAAGGACATCCTCGGCTTCAACGTGCAAGCGCCGTGGACCCGGGCGGCGCTATTCATGGCGTCGGCGTTCGCGCTCATTGTCGGGTTCGTCATCTGCCGCGTCATCGTGAGTTCGAAATTCGGCAAGGTCCTGGTCGCCATCCGCGATGCCGAGGCGCGCACCCGCTTTCTGGGCTACCGGGTGGAGGCTTATAAGCTGTTCGTTTTCACCTTGTCCGCCTGCATGGCGGGGGTCGCCGGCGCGCTCTACGTGCCGCAGGTCGGCATCATCAATCCGAGCGAGTTCTCGCCCGGCAACTCGATCGAGGCGGTGATATGGGTCGCGGTCGGCGGGCGCGGTACGCTGACCGGGGCCGTCCTGGGCGCTGTCCTGGTGAACTACGGCAAGACCTATTTCACCAGCGGCTTTCTCGCGCCATATTGGCTCTTCCTGCTCGGCGGTCTTTTCGTCGCCGTGACCTTGCTGCTGCCGCGCGGCATCGTCGGCACGATCTATCATTGGTCGGCGCAATGGCGCGAGCGACGCGCGGCCGCCGACGCCGCGCCCGAGGCCGTCCGCGCTCCCGACGCGGCGGCGCGCCCGGCGGAGTGACCGATGGATCCTCGCACCACCACCGCGCTGCTCTATCTCGATGGCGTGAGCGTCTCGTTCGACGGCTTTCGCGCGCTCAACAACCTGTCCTTCACCATCGAGCCTGGCGAGATGCGCGCCATCATCGGTCCCAACGGCGCCGGCAAGACCACGATGATGGACGTGGTCACCGGCAAGACCAGGCCGGACACCGGCGACGTCTATTTCGACGGCGCCTACGATCTGTCGCGCCTCGACGAGACCGAGATTGCACTCCTCGGCATCGGCCGCAAATTTCAGAAGCCGACCGTGTTCGACATGCACACCGTCGAGGACAATATCGGCCTCGCGCTCAAGGGCGACCGGCGCGCGCGCAAGACATTGTTCTGGCGCGAGACCGCGGAACAGGCGCTCCGCATCGACCGTATCCTCGAGATCATCCGGTTGTCGGCGGTGCGTCATCGCATTGCCGGCTCGCTCGCGCACGGCCAGAAGCAGTGGCTCGAGATCGGCATGCTGCTGGCGCAGGAGCCCAAGCTGCTGCTCGTGGACGAACCGGTCGCCGGCATGACCGACGCCGAGACGCGCCAGACCGCCGAGCTCCTCAAGGAGATCAACCGCGACCGCACCGTCGTCGTCGTCGAGCACGACATGACCTTCGTGCGCGAGCTCGGCGTGAAGGTCACGTGTCTGCACGAAGGCTCGGTGCTCGCCGAAGGCACCATCGACCAGGTCTCGGAGAACGAGCGCGTGGTCGAGGTCTATCTGGGACGGTGACGCGATGCTGGAAGTGAACGCCATCGATCTGCACTACGGCGCGGCGCAGGCGCTGCGCGGGGTGTCGCTGTCGGCCGAGCCGGGCAAGGTGACCTGCGTGCTCGGCCGTAACGGCGTCGGCAAGACCAGCCTCCTCGATGCGTTGGCCGGCCAGCATCCGATCAGCAAGGGCGCGATCAGCTTCGACGGCGCGGACATCACGCGGCTCAAGCCCAGCGAGCGGGCGCGGCGCGGGATCGCCTACGTGCCTCAGGGCCGCGAAATCTTTCCCCTGCTCACCGTCGAGGAGAACCTCAAGACCGGCTTTGCGCCGCTCAAGCGTGAGAACCGCTCGATCCCTGACGACGTCTTTGCGCTGTTTCCGGTGCTCAACGGTATGCTGCGGCGGCGCGGCGGGGATCTTTCCGGCGGCCAGCAGCAGCAGCTTGCCATCGGCCGGGCGCTGGTCATGCGGCCGCGGCTGCTCTTGCTGGATGAACCGACCGAAGGCATCCAGCCCTCGATCATCAAGGATATCGGCCGTGCCATCTCGTATCTGCGCAATCTGGGACAGATCGCGGTGGTGCTGGTCGAGCAATATCTCGATTTCGCCCGTGAGCTCGGTGACCATTTCGCGGTCATGGACCGCGGTGCGATCGTCTATTCCTGTACCCGTGACACCATGGACGAGGCGGCGCTCAAACGTGCGATGGCGATCTGAGTGCGCGGGGCTGTTGCCGGCGTTGTCCGGATTTGGCTGGCGCAAGCATTGAACGGGCCCGCGCGCAGGGGCTAGTGTCCCGTTTCCGACGTTCGTATCATCTCGCAGAACCCGCTTTTACGAACGTCGGAAACAAAGGGACACTAGCAAGTCATGATCCTAGTGTGGCTTTGCGTTGGACGTTCCTATGAAGGACTCGCGGCCAATACTGACAGGAACGTCAAATGCGCCACAATAGGCTGGGGCCGCAGGCGCAAATGGCGATCGACGACGAAGGACAGGGCGTGAGCACCGCGGCAGCCGAGACAGCCCGCACATTCGCCGCGAACCGCGCCGTCGGACGGATTGCGCTGGCCGTGCAGGCCAGGGCCGGCATGACCCGTCGTGCCCGGGTGCGCGAGGAAGGCTCGTTGCGGGTACGCTTTCCGGGCCCGGCATCCGCGGAGCTCGAGGCCGTCATCGTCAATACCGCCGGGGGCGTGGCCGGCGGCGACCGTTTCGCACTCGACGTGACCGTCGAGCCCGGCGCGCGGCTGGTCGTTTCGACTGCCGCGGCGGAAAAGGTCTACCGTACGCTCGAACCGGACGCGACCATCGACGTGAGGCTTGCCGTGGGTGCATCTTCCTCGCTTGCCTGGCTGCCGCAGGAGACGATCCTGTTCAACCAAGCGCGGCTCACGCGCACCGTCGACATCGACCTCGCCGAGGACGCCCGGCTGTTGCTGGCGGAAGCGATCGTCTTCGGCCGCTCCGGCATGGGTGAGGCGGTGAACGACGCAGGCGTGTTCGATCGCTGGCATCTACGCCGGGGCGGGCGGCTCATTCACGCCGAGGCCATGCGGCTCGACGGCGCGGTGGCGGCGAAGCTGGCGCAGCCCGCCATCGCAAAGGGCGGCGTGGCGGTGGCCACCGTGCTGATCGTCCCTGCGGACGAGGCCGTTGCGGATAGCATACGTGGCCTTGACGATCGCTTCCGCGGCGAGGTCGGCGTCTCCGCCTGGGACGGGTTAGCCATCGTTCGGCTGTGCGCCGCCGACGGCGCCGCGCTTCGTCACGATCTGATCGCAGTACTCACGGCCGTGCACACCGGATCGCTGCCGCGGCTATGGCTGAATTGACGTGAAGGCGGGACCTGCTGGCGAACTATGAATCTCACTCCGCGCGAAAAGGACAAGCTGCTCGTTGCCATGGCTGCCATGGTGGCGCGCCGGCGGTTGGAGCGCGGCGTCAAGCTCAATCATCCCGAGGCGGTGGCGCTGATCACTGATTTCATCGTCGAGGGCGCGCGCGACGGCAGGACCGTCGCCGAACTGATGGAGGCGGGCGCGAACGTGGTCACACGGGCGCAGGTGATGGATGGAATTTCCGAGATGATCGTCGAGATCCAGGTCGAGGCGACGTTTCCGGATGGGACCAAGCTGGTGACGGTGCACGAGCCGATTCGATAAGAGAATGCTGCGTAATTGGAACAGGAAATTCTGACGGCGGAGAGGAGCGAAGCCCGCATGATTCCCGGTGAAATGTTCATCAAGGACGGCGAGATCGAGCTCAATGCCGGCCGCAAGACGGTGACGCTGTCGGTCACCAATACCGGCGACCGTCCGATTCAGGTCGGCTCGCATTATCATTTCTTCGAGACCAATCCGGCGCTGAAATTCGATCGCAAGAAAGCGCGCGGCATGCGCCTCGACATCGCCGCCGGCACCGCCGTGCGCTTCGAGCCGGGACAGACCCGCGAGGTCACACTGCTGGCGCTCGCCGGCAAGCGCATGATCTACGGGTTTCGCCAGGACGTGATGGGGAAACTCTGAGCCCCAAGGCCGCGACTGCGAGGACGGACCATGGCCGACACGCCGAGCAGACGGGTGGAAGTCGGTGTCGTCCTCCAGGGCGGCGGCGCGCTCGGGGCCTATGAATGCGGCGCCCTGAACGCGTTGCTCGAGCTGATGGACGAGTTCGCGGCGCAGGGCCACGACATCGTGCTCAAGGCCGTGACCGGCGTATCGATCGGCTCCATCAATGCGGCCTGCGTGGTGGGCGCGAAGACCCGCGCCGACGCACGCGCGCGACTCGACGCGCTGTGGGACGATCTGATGCTGGAAGCGCCGCCGTTCTGGATGGCGGCGGCGCAGCGCGACCTCGCCTATTTCGGGCTGCCGGGCTTCTATACGCCGCGGCCGGATTTCTGGACCGCGCCGACCTGGACCTATGTCTACGATACCCGCCCGCTGCTGGCGACGCTCGGACGCCATGTCGACTTCGCTGCGCTCAATGCGAGCCAGACCGTGTTCGTCGTGACAGCGGTCGAGGTCGTGACCGGCGCGCTGCGGCCGTTCTCCAATCGGCCGCTGAAGCACGTGCCTGCGACCAAGATCGAGCCGCGCCATGTGCTGGCGAGCGGCAGCCTGCCGCCGGGATTCCCATGGACCGAAATCGACGGCATGCCTTATTGGGACGGCGGCCTCGTCGACAACACCCCGCTCGGCCTCGCCATCGACGCATTCAGCGCCGACGCGGCGGTCGACCGGATGCTGGTCGTCATGAATCTATATCCGCTGCGCGCCCGTCTGCCGCGCAATCTCGCCGCGGTCGAGGATCGCCTGCACGAGCTGAGCTTCGGCAACCGCCTGCGGCAGGATCATGACATGGCTCGGCGCATCAATGCGCTGGTCGAGACCATTGACGAGCTTGCTACGAAGGTCGCGCCCGATGATCGCGACGACTGGTTGAACGCCCGTCTCGACGAAGCGGGGCGCTACAAGCTCATCGACGCGATCGTCAACATCGACATGCAGGATCCGGCCGCCACGCTCGTTCCGTCGGCGCAGAATCCGGCCGACGACAAGGACGGAATGCGTGATTTTTCCCCTGACACCGTGCGTCGGCGCCGCCGGGACGGGTTCAAATTCGCCCACGACATCCTGCGGCCGGCGTTCGAGAACCGCTGGCGCATTGCGCGCGAAGAGGTGCCCACAAAATAGCAGCGGGCAAGCCGAAGCTTGCCCGCCGAGCTCAAGGTCCACTCTGATAACAAAAAGCCTTCATGAACTCGGTCAGTGTCGATCGTTTGCACAACCAACCAGACGGAGCGTCTCGAGGCGGCTTCTTATTGCCAAGGTGAAACGCTATGAACTGACGTGATGATACTTGAACCGTGCCGGGAATCAATTCGCGCGTGTTCGGATCGGCTGTGGAAAGCGGGTATTACTATGGCGACGAAAATCTCACGCTCGGTCTACGCCGAGATGTTCGGTCCCACCACTGGGGACCGGGTGCGGCTCGCCGACACCGACATCATCATCGAGGTGGAGAAGGATTTCTGCAGTTACGGCGAGGAGGTCAAGTTCGGCGGCGGCAAGGTGATCCGCGACGGCATGGGGCAGAGCCAGATCACCAACAGGCAAGGCGCGGTCGACACCGTCATCACCAACGCGCTCATCCTCGATCACTGGGGCATCGTCAAAGCGGATGTCGGCCTGAAGGGCGACCGCATCGCCGCCATCGGCAAGGCCGGCAATCCCGACATCCAGCCCGACGTCACCATCGTCATCGGGCCCGGCACCGAGGTGATCGCGGGCGAAGGCAAGATCCTGACCGCCGGCGGGTTCGACACCCACATCCACTACATCTGTCCGCAGCAGGTGGAGGAGGCGCTGATGTCCGGCGTCACCTCCATGCTCGGGGGCGGCACCGGGCCGGCGCACGGCACCTTCGCCACCACCTGCACGCCCGGGCCGTGGCACATCGGCCGCATGATCCAGGCCGCCGACGGATTGCCGGTCAATCTCGGCTTTGCCGGCAAGGGCAATGCATCCCGCCCGGCGGCGCTGGAGGAGATGGTCAAGGCCGGAGCCTGCGCGCTCAAGCTGCACGAGGACTGGGGCACGACGCCGGCGGCGATCGACTGCTGCCTCTCGGTCGCCGACGACTATGACGTGCAGGTGATGATCCACACCGACACGCTCAACGAATCCGGGTTCGTCGAGGACACCATCAAGGCGATCAGGGGCCGCACCATCCACGCCTTCCACACCGAGGGCGCCGGCGGCGGGCACGCCCCGGACATCATCAAGGTGGCGGGCCTCAAGAACGTGCTGCCGTCGTCCACCAATCCGACCCGGCCGTTCACCAAAAACACCATCGACGAGCATCTCGACATGCTGATGGTGTGCCATCATCTCGACCCGTCGATCGCGGAGGACCTCGCATTCGCCGAGAGCCGCATCCGCAAGGAGACCATCGCGGCCGAGGACATCCTGCACGACATCGGCGCGCTGTCGATGATGTCGTCCGACAGCCAGGCCATGGGACGGCTGGGCGAGGTCATCATCCGCACCTGGCAGACCGCCGACAAGATGAAGAAGCAGCGCGGCCGGCTGAAGGAGGAGAAGGGCGACAACGACAACGTGCGCGCCAAGCGCTACATCGCCAAATACACCATCAACCCGGCCATCGCGCACGGAGTCGCGAAGCACATCGGCTCGGTGGAGAAGGGCAAGCTCGCCGACCTCGTGCTGTGGTCGCCTGCGTTCTTCGGCGTGAAACCCGATTGCATCATCAAGGGCGGCAGCATCGTTGCCGCGCTCATGGGTGATCCAAACGCCTCGATTCCGACGCCGCAGCCCGTGCACTACCGCCCGATGTTCGGCGCGTTCGGCAAGGCGCTCACGGCCTCGTCGGTGGTGTTCGTCTCGAAGGCCGCGCTCAAGACCGGCCTGCGCAACAAGCTCGGCGTCGACAAGCAGTTTCTCGCCGTCGAGAATACCCGTGGCGGCATCTCCAAGAAGAGCATGGTGCACAACGGCGCAACGCCCAAGATCGAGGTCGATGCGGAGACCTACGAGGTGACCGCCGACGGTGAGTTGCTCACCTGCGCGCCCGCCGAGGTGCTGCCGATGGCGCAGCGTTATTTTCTGTTCTGAAGGGATCGATCCGATGCGACGCGCATCCGCGGTGAAGACGGCCGGCAACTGGGACGCGGCGAGCGCCATCGACCGCGTCGTGCTCGACGCCGATGACCGCCATCGCCGCCGCGTGACATTGACCGGCGAGGGCGGCATCGCGTTCCTGCTCGATCTGCCGCACGCGGCCGCGCTGCGCGACGGCGACGGCCTCGTGCTCGAGGACGGGGCCATCGTGCGCGTTGCCGGCAAGCCCGAGGCACTGCTCGAAATCACCGCGGCATCCGCGCACGACTTGGCGCGGCTCGCCTGGCACATCGGCAATCGCCATACCGACATGCAGGTGATGGGCGACCGGCTGCGCATCCGGCGCGACCATGTGCTCGAAGACATGCTGCGCGGCCTGGGCGCACGCGTGAGCGCGCTCGAGGCGCCGTTCGACCCCGAGCATGGCGCGTATGGGCATGCCGATCACCACGACCATGATCACGGCCATGGCCACTAAGCGACTGCGCCGCGCGAAGCGAAGCCGGCACGGCCGTGCTCCGGTCCGGGGCGCCGGCCTTCGCCCAGCCCGTCACCATGAGGTGGAGGTGGCCGTCGCAAGAGGTCCCCTCCTCCTGAGGGGCCGCGCACGGCGTGGCGCGAAGGATGAGGCGCCTGCCACCGGCGACGTGAACGCGGCCGCTCTGTATCGGCTGCTGGCGTGGCTGTCGCCGTCGTATCCGATCGGCGCATTCTCCTATTCGAGCGGCATCGAGTGGGCGGTGGAAGCCGGCGACATTACCGATGCGGACGCGCTGCGGGGGTGGCTCGCGGTGGTGATCGGCGAGGGCGGTGGGTTCTGCGACGCGGTGTTCTTCGTTCACGCGCACCGCGCGGCGATCTCGAACGACGATGCGGCGCTGCGGGCCGTGGCGGAACTGGCTGCGGCGTTTTCGCCGTCGAAGGAGCGGCATCTGGAGACGACCGCGCAGGGCCGCGCCTTCCTGGATACCACCCGCGCGGCATGGCCGACGCCGTCGCTCGATCGGCTGACGGCGGTCTGGGACGGAGCCGTTGCATTGCCGATCGCGGTCGGGGCCGCGAGCGCAGGGCATGGCATTGCGCTCGCGCCCGCGCTGCACGCCTACCTTCACGCCATGACGGCAAACCTGATTTCGACCGGCTTGCGGCTGGTGCCGCTCGGCCAGACTGACGGGCAGCGCGTTCTTGCGGCGCTCGAGCCGGTCGCGACGGCGACCGCCGCGCGCGCGCTCGTCACGTCGCTCGATCAGGTCGGAGGCGCGGCGTTCCGCGCCGATCTCGCCAGCATGCGCCACGAAACCCAATACACACGGCTGTTCAGGTCTTAACTCGGCTGTCATGCCCGCGAATGCGGGTATCCCGTGAACGCAGGACGCGACGTGACTCTGCAGCAGCGATGCTTACTGGATCGTCCGCTGGCGCGGATGATGACATCTCAAGAGGGGTATGAATGATGACCAGTTCCCACGGGCCGCTGCGCGTCGGCGTCGGCGGGCCGGTCGGCTCGGGCAAGACCGCGCTGATGGACGCGTTGTGCAAGACGCTGCGCGGGCGCTACGAGATTGCGGCGATCACCAACGACATCTACACCAAGTGGGACGCCGAATATCTCGTGCGCTCCGGTGCGCTCGCGCCCGAGCGGATTGCCGGTGTCGAGACCGGCGGCTGCCCGCACACCGCCATCCGCGAGGACGCGTCGATCAATCTGGCCGCCGTCGCGGAGATGCAGAAAAAATTCCCGGCGCTCGACCTCGTGCTCATCGAGTCCGGCGGCGACAACCTGGCGGCGACATTCTCGCCCGAGCTCGCCGATCTCACGCTCTACGTCATTGACGTCGCCGCCGGCGACAAGATCCCGTCCAAGGGCGGTCCCGGCATCACCCGCTCCGACCTCCTGGTGATCAACAAGATCGACCTCGCGCCCCATGTCGGGGCCTCGCTCGAGGTCATGGATCGCGACGCCAGGCGCATGCGCGGCACGCGACCGTTCGTCTTTACCAATCTGCGGGCGGGCGAAGGGGTGGGCGAGATCGCCCGGTTCATCGAGGCCAAGGGCGGGCTCGGTGCGGGCTGAGCCTCGTTCGGCGCGCGGCGTGAGCGTATTTTTTCCGACCGCCACTATAAATTTTGCATAAACATTCCTGAGCCCCACCAGGCCGCGGTCGCCGACAACGGCGCCGCCTGGTGCGGCCTCGCGAATACGTCTCCGCACGACGCGCGCTGGACCGGCGTGTGGTCCAGCGCCGTCACGCCTTGAAGAGGGGGCGCGCTATCTCCCCGCAACCTGACTCCCTGCATGGGGAAGCTTGGAAACGCAATAGCCGTAAGTGAACACGCGCTGGTCGCCCGTGTACATGTCCTTCGTGCTGGCCCGGCAGGGCTTCATCATCGCTTCGTGGTTCGGCGCCTTGGCGGCCGCCTTGGCTTTGGGGGCAGTTTGGGCGTTGGCGCAAGTGGTCGCCAACGCCAGACCGAGTGCGATCGCCGAGACAGTGAGCAGGTTGTTCATCGTTGAGCCTCCCTAGGCCAGACGACGGTAGGCAGAAGCTGCGGACCGCGCTGGCTGGTTGCAGCGTAAGCCTCATGACGTATTTGTGAAGAGTAAATTGATGCAAAATTTATGTCCTTTTGACACATAATTTACGGTTATGGGGAGCGCTCCAGTGAACGGCAACGGAGGACAGCCGAGACGGAGTCTGCGGACGTCTACTGCACCGCCGGCTTGGCGCCGGGTGCGGCGAGCGTGATGGGATCGCTTGCGCCGACGTCCACCGCGGCGATCTCGCCCGCCGCCTCCAGCACCGGATAGGCGACCGAGCAGATGTGCGAGTGGATGCGCTTGAGGTCGCGCAGCACGTCGAGGTGGAGCGAGGTCGTCTCCTGCGTCTCCGGCTGGCCTTCGCGCAATCGTTCGAAGTGCCGCTCCGCCGCCGCGAGCTCGGCGTTGCGCAGCTCGGTCTTCTCGGCGATCAGCTTGCGCGCCTCGCTCACATTGCGCGACATGAAGACGCTGAGCGCGATGCACAGGCTCTCGACGATCCGCTTGTGGAAGGCCCTGAGCTCCTCCGCGCCCTGTGCTGAGAATTGCAGCTTGCGCTTGATCTTCTTGACCGCGAGCTCGCACAGGTTCTTGTCGATGATGTCGCCGATGTGCTCGAGATTGATCGCGAACGAGATGATCTCCATGGCGCGGGCGCCTTCCTGCTCGTCGAGGCTGCCGCGCGTCAATTTGATCACGTAAAGCTTGATCGCCTCGTCGAGTTTGTCGACGGTGTTGTCCATGCGCGAGACCTCGCTCGCCAGCGCGCGATCGTTGGTCATCAGCGCCGTCATCACTTGCCGCAGCATTACCTCGACGATATCGCCCATGCGCAGCGTCTCGCGCCCCGCGTCGGCCAGCGCGAGCGAGGGTGTCTCAAGCGCGCTCTCATCGAGATAGCGCGGCGCCGCGGGATCGGCGCTCTTCTTGCGGTCCGGAAATATCTTCTCCAACAGCCAGGCGAGCGGGTCGAGCAGCCCGATGAAAGCGAGCGCCAGCGCGACGTTGAAGGCCACATGGAATTCCGCCGTCATTTTCGCCACGTGGGGCTGAAATGCGAGAAAGGCCCCGGCCAGGGCGGGCAGGAACGGTGCGACCAGAACGACGCCGATCAGCCGGTTGAGCAGGTTTCCCACTGGAAGCCGGTAGCTCGCCATATCACCGCGGCGTCGGCCCTCGATCAACGGATTGATCGCACTGCCGAGATTGGCGCCGAGCACAAGTGCGAGCGCGGCGGCGGGCGTGATGAATTGCGAGTAAGCGAGCGACATGATCAGGAGCACGATGGCGACGCTCGAATGCGCGGCCCAGGTCAGAGCGGCCGCGAGCACGATGCATAGCACCGGATCGCCGGTGATGGCGTTGAGCAGGAGACGTATCTCCGGTGCGTTCTCGGCCGGCGCCAGCGTGTCGAGCAGGATGTGCAGCGCGAGCAGCATCAGGCCGAGCCCGATCGATACCCGTCCGAGGTCCTTGATCCAGCTCCGCGCGCCGATGCGGAATCCGACCAGTCCGATGATGAAGAGCACCGGTGCGACAGCGGCGACGTTGAACGATAGCACCTGGACGATGAGGGTCGTTCCGACATTCGCCCCGAGCATGATCGCCAGCGCGGGCACCAGGGCGACCAAGCCCTCGCCCGCAAACGAGGCGGTCATCAGCCCGGTCGCGGTGCTGCTCTGAAGCACCGCGGTGAGCCCCAGTCCGGCCGCGAAGGCCGTGAAACGGTTGCCGAGCGCCGTCGACAGCAGATGCCGCAGCTCCGGGCCGAACGCGCGCAGGATGCCGCTCTGGACCATGTGCAGGCCCCACAGCAGCAACGCCACTCCA
>Ga0207689_10002402_pt1 | contig 17431 bp, 14 predicted proteins | sample KBSMisM52_FD_184312 | JGI IMG/M metagenome (GOLD analysis project Ga0207689, IMG submission 184312) | Miscanthus rhizosphere microbial communities from Kellogg Biological Station, Michigan, USA - KBS Miscanthus M5-2 (SPAdes) (version 2) | ecosystem: Host-associated > Plants > Roots >... | reverse complement strand
TTTTCGCCGACGCCGAACATCATGGTGCCGGTGGTGCGCATGCCCAGCTTGTGGGCAGTGCGGTGTACCTCGAGCCAGTCGTTCGTCAGGCACTTCAGACGGGCAATTTTGTAGCGAACTTCATCATCCAAAATTTCCGCGCCGCCACCTGGGATGGAATCCAGCCCGGCGTCGCGCAGCTTCCAAATCGTGTCTCGGATGCTCAGCTGGCTGTATTCCGCGATGGCGATGATTTCCGAAGCCGAGTAACAGTGCAGGTGAACCTGCGGAAAACGCTGCTTAATACCGCGCAGCATCTGCTCGTGCCACTCAATTTTCAGATCAGGATGCAGGCCGCCTTGCATCAGCACGCCCGTCCCTCCCATCTCGACGGTCTCACGTATTTTGTCGTAGATAGTTTCGAACTCGAGTATGTATCCCTCTTTCGCGGCAGGTCCTTTCAGAGGGCGATAGAAGGCACAAAAGGTGCAGTACTCGGTGCAGAAGTTCGTGTAGTTGATGTTGCGGTCGATGACATAAGTCGCCACGCCCTCCGGATGCAGCTTGCGGCGCACAGCATCGGCTTCCATACCGATGCCGATCAGATCATCGGAGTTGAACAGGTCTAGGGCTTGGGCTTTGGTCAGAGACATAACGTCACTAACAATTCTAACGGACTGCACAAATTTTTGTCATTCCGACAAGGAGCGGAGATGACAAAGAATTATTTTTCACCTATTCCAAACTGGTTACCGACTTTTATGACCTTCCCGTCAACCATGGTTAAATCCAGCAACTTCTCACTCTGTACGTCGCGGCCCATTTCGTCTTTCAGTGTGGCCACGATCTTCTTGCTCGCTACATCAACAACCTCACCGGTAGATGAATAAGCCACCTTGCCATCCATGCTGAAGCTGATCCATCCCACGCAATCCCGCATCTTGAGGCTAGTCTTCTGCTTCGGCGGCATGACAGTCGCATCAAACACGTGAATAGCGGTATTCGCGCAATCGGCCACCCAAAGCTCTTTTTCGTCTGCAGTCAGGGCAATGCCGTGGCTGGGGCATCCATGGCGCTTTACTTCGCCCTGCTTATAACCTTCGACCTCGATGTGGTACAGCTTCTTGCCAGTCTTTAGGTCGCCAACTTCAAAACCGAGCAATCCATTCACATTTACAAAGACCAAAGAATTCTTTCCATTGACGGTGAACGGACGAATCGAATTGGCGAAAGGTCCAACCTGACCTCCCACTTTTTGTGTTTTAGTGTCGGCCACGGAAAGAATCGGTGAACGCAGGCCAGCGAGATAAACGTGCGCGCCATCTGCGGAATAAATCGTGTTGTGAGAGCCGGAGTTGGTGGTGATGGTCGTGATCACATCGCCGGTATCCGCATTAACCACGTGCCACGAGGGCCCCTCGAACTGCGGGATGTATAACGCCTTGCCATCCGGGGAAATCGCCAGCCGGTCGCAGCCGCCTTCAAAAGCTTTGTCCCATATGACTTTGCCAGAGACCGCATCTATGGCAATCGTATGGGTCAGTGAAGTAACGTAAATTCTCCCAGGGTTGACGCTGGCAACAATTCCTTTGACATTCTCTGGCTTCTCGCCATCCGCCACGTTCCAGGTCGAGATGCGTCGTACAAATTCATATCCCTGATCGATATCGAAAACCAGAACGCCTACCCCGCCATATTCGGTGTAATTACGCACTCCCGGACTGGCAACGTAAAGCAAATGCTGTTGGCTCTGTTTGGGAGCAGATGAGGCGGGAAGAGCAAAAATGGCGATGAGAAAAATCTGCGCCATACGGACAAAGCGGGGCATTTTCATCAGAAGCAACTTTCTATCTGGATTGCAATTCACTGAGATGATACTAGCGCAAAGGGAGGATGATTACGCGGCTGCCGGATTATGGCTCCCGCGATGGCGGAGATACTGAATCAGAAAAACGATCAAACCCGCTGCGACAAGAATGGCGAGGACCGCCAGCGTGGGTTTGTAGTATTGAGAAAAAAATCTAGTGATGTGACGGCCATAAATTGACCCTAGCAATGCCAAAGCGGAAAAACGAATGCCACGCCCGACCGCCAGCGCTCCCAAAAACTTTTTGCGCGCATACTGCATTGCTCCCGCCGCCAGCAGAAAAGGCACAAACGGAAATGGGGGAGGCAATACCGCCGGCACCATCACCGCCAGAAATCCGTGTTCTTCAAATTTCTTGTAAATCTTGTTGATCCTGTCACGGGGGAGCCTACGTTCAAGCGCCTGTTTGCCACCCTTTTTCGCTAGGCTGTAAGTGATGTAGCTGCCAAGTATCGAGCCGAGAGTTGCCATCAGCGCGTAATAAGGCCACCATGTCCGATGGTGTGCAGCCAGCAGTATGGTTAGTACATCCATGCTTCCGGTCAACGGGATGATCGAGCTGTCGGCAATCCCCAGAAGCACAAGGCCCGGGCCTCCCATGCGGCGCAGCCAGTGCAGCGTGGTCATGGCCAGCAGGGCGTGGGCGTGAAAGTGCATCCAGCTTAGAAGCTATTTTTTAGGGCGACGTTGGTACGAAATAAGCCACATTAAATCAGCGCCGGCTTAGTAATTTCCAGAAAATCTAAAGCGGGAGCTGTAGGCAACGCCCCGCACTCCTGTGCAAAACGATAGTAGAGCTGGAGCCCTTCGATATGCGCGGGATCCAAATAATAATGGATATTGTCGGTCAGGTAGGACCGCACATCTGCCTCGCTTAACCCCACGCGTGGGGCCCATTCGCGGGCGATTTGATTCAGATTATCGGGGGCCAAACCGTGATTGCGAGACCGCTGAAAAATGGCCGCAAGATCCAAGTTTGAAGTTTTGTCTTTTAATGCATCTTTTCGCACAGCCCAGAAGGCGAAGACAAACGGCTTGCCGGTGAAGCGGAACCACTGTTCTGCGAGATCGAAAGTCAGAAATTTTGAGCGATCGACTTTGAGCGCGGAATCACCGATGAGAAGCGCTGCATCGTTTAGTTGCAGCATCGACTCTAGGTCCGGATCCATGGACGTAAATTTTCTTTTTCCGCCCCACCACTTCGCGAAAAGAACTTTTACCAGCGCTACTGAGGTCAGGGACGAAGTATCCAGAGCGACGGTCTGAATTTTCTCGACCGGCACTTTGCTAACCAGCAAAATCGAGCGAACCGCCTGTCGAGAAGCGATAGCCACTCCCGGCAGAATTACCAAATTGGGAACGGTCGTATAAGCCGCGGCCGGGATGATCCCTATGTCTGCATTTCCCTTTGCCAAATCTGCCGCGCATGCCGACGGAACTGTATAAGAAATATCGAAGTTATCGCCTGCCGGCCCGTGGTCGAAATCCCACATCAGAGGGGTTGTGTTCAGGAAAGAAATGGCGGAAATTCGCAGGCGTCCCATGAATTCGACAACACAATTTTAACAGCTTGTGACATGTAACCTTGACGGCGCTTTCCCCGCATATGTACAGTCCGCCGAAAGGACGAAAGCGGAGGGTCTGTGGCAGAAGCGGCGATTGTTCCTGCGATCAATACTGGCGTGCAGGCGAGAGAATGGCTGGCGATTACGAGCCACTGGCATTCGAACGGTTTCGGCCCAGTCCTTGGGTACCGGCCGATCTCTCGAACTGGCTCATGTGAAGCAGATCAAGGCCTCAGCGTCTGGGCGCACAGCTACTCGCCTGAGATGATCCCGCCTATCCTCCCCAACCTAAGGCAAATCTACGATTCGCTTATCCTTAATATATACGGGGTAACGTCAATATATACGGGGTAGCGTCGAAGCCCTGTCTTGCCCCGGGATTGCCGTGGTCCGAGGGGCGGTTGTCTTCGCGGCCTTGCTCAAGGAGTGGACTCCGGTGCGATTGCGGACAACGAAAAAACGGTTGCTGTGTTCGGAACCGGCGCCGACGTGGTTTACCCCAAAGAGAGCGGAAAGCTGGTTGGATCAATTCCTTTCGTGAGGCGGGGAGAGTAATTTCGGAGTTTCCTATAGGCACGGCCCCAACTCCGCAAAATTTCCCCATTCGCCACCGAATTATCAGCGGAATTTCGATCGGAGTTTTGGTGATTGAGGCGGCCAAATAAAGCGGAACATGCGTTGCTTCCCCCTTGTGTTCTGGAGCAAAACCGCGAAGTTTTCGGCGTCCCCGAAAACCTCACCCACTACAACTGCTGGGGGCCGAACAGGCTCATCACAGAAGCCGCAAAGCTGGTCACCACCTGGGAGGAACTCCCTGTAGAACTACGACTTACGCCTGAACCGAAAGCCGCCGATGAATCGAATGCGAACCACAATGCATCTCTATTCGAGGACGACAAGCTGGGGCCGCATGAAAGAAAAATTCCCGGCGTCGCTGAAGTCGGATGAAGCCATGCAGTGGGATGAAATCATCGAGCGGGTGGAGCCTGAACTTTCCTCTTCTGAGATATTTGCCGTATGTTTGAGCTGGAGTTGGCGGGCAAAGTGAGACCGCCTCCTGGTAAAAATTTTGTAAAGGTCTTCTAACACAAACTTGTTGACTTCCATCCATTCGTGCTAGCTTCAAACCCAGTACACAGGAAATTGAGGGAACATTGTCCAAAGGTTTAGTTATTGTCGAATCGCCAGCCAAGGCGAAAACCATTCAGAAATATTTAGGCAAGGGATTCACGGTCGAAGCATCTCTCGGCCACGTGAAGGATTTGCCCAAGAGCAACTTGGGTGTGGATATCGAAAACGACTTCGATACCGAATACATCGTTATTCCCGGAAAAGAAAAAGTTCTCACCAAGCTGAAGAAGCTGGCGCTGAGCGTTGACAAGATTTATCTCGCGCCTGACCCGGACCGTGAAGGCGAAGCCATCGCTGCTCATTTGGCAGATGAACTGGGCGAAGGCGGCAAAAAGAAAAAGAAGAAGAAAAAGAAGGGCGAGGACGCAGAAGAAGATCGCATCCGCCGCGTGACCTTTAACGAAATTACCAAGCGTGCGGTTCAGGAAGCATTCGAGCACCCGAGAGATATTGACCGCAATTTGGTAGATGCGCAGCAGACGCGCCGGGTTTTGGATCGGCTGGTCGGATATCAGGTTTCACCCTTACTGTGGGACAAAGTTCGTCGCGGGTTGTCCGCAGGCCGGGTGCAGACGGTCGCCTTACGGCTAATTGTTGAACGTGAGCGGGAAATCAAGGCCTTTGAGAAGAAGGAATACTGGACGATCGATGCGCATCTTGCCGCCGCTAAGCCGCCGGCATTCGATGCCCGGTTCTTAGGCAAGGGCGAAGAAAAGATCGAAGTACCGAACGGCGAAGAAGCGGAAAAAATCCGTACTGCCCTGGAGAAAGCCGACTGGCTGGTTCGCTCCGTCGATAAGAAAGAGCGCCGCCGTAACGCGACTCCGCCGTTCACTACCAGCAAACTGCAACAAGACTCATCCCGCAAGCTGCGCTTCAGCGTGAAGCGCACCATGATGATTGCTCAGCGCCTGTATGAAGGTGTGGAGATGGGTGAAGAGGGGGCAGTCGGTCTCATTACTTATATGCGTACCGACTCGACGCGCGTGTCGCCCGATGCGATCCGCGAGGTGCGTGGGTACATCGGCAATGAGTACGGCACGCAGTATCTGCCGGAACAGCCGAATACGTATAAAGAAAAGAAGGAAGCGCAGGCGGCGCACGAAGCCATTCGTCCGACTTCGGTCACCTATCACCCGGACAAGATCAAGCAGTATTTGAAAGAAGATGAGTACAAAGTCTACAAACTGATCTGGCAGCGCTTCGTGGCGTCGCAGATTATGCCTGCTGTGTTCGACCAGACTACGGTGGACATCGACGCCAAGTCGGGCGCGGAGACTTTCTGGTTCCGTGTTACTGGGTCGGTGCTCAAGTTTGACGGCTTCTTGAAGGTCTATGAGGAGTCCAAGGAAGGCAAGGACGAAGAAGACGAGGAACTGAAGCACAAGCTGCCCGCACTCGAACCTGGTCAAAAACTCACGCTGAAGGCGTTGAAGCCCGAGCAACACTTCACCGAGCCGCCTCCGCGCTACAACGAAGCTTCGCTGGTTAAAGAACTGGAAGAGCGGGGAATCGGACGGCCGTCTACCTACGCCGCGATTCTTACCACGATCCAGGAGCGTATGTACGCGCAGAAAATCGGTGGAAAATTTGTTCCCACCGAGATTGGCTTGGTTGTCACCGATCTGCTGGTCGAAAATTTCCCCGACATCTTCGATATCCAGTACACCGCGCGACTCGAAGAGGAGCTCGACGAAATCGAAGAGGGCAAGGAAACCTGGACGCAAGCGCTCACCGACTTCTACAAGAAGTTCGAGAAGGACCTCAAATACGCCTCCAAGCACATGGAGAACATCAAGCGTATGGAGAAGCCCACCGATGAAAAGTGCGAGCGCTGTGGCTCGCCGCTGGTCATCAAGTGGGGCAAGCACGGCTCCTTCTACGCGTGCAGTTCGTACGACAAGGAAGATCCGAACAGCTGCACCTTCACCAAAGAGAACCCGATCAATCTGCCGGACCTCGATACGGCCGATGTGCAGGAAACTACCCAGGAAGAGTACTGCGAAAACTGCGGGCGCACGATGGTGCTCAAGCGCGGGCGCTTCGGCCAATTCATGGCTTGCACGGGCTATCCTGATTGCAAGACGACGCGGCGCCTTGACCAAGGCAAGCGCGTGCCTGACATTCCTCTGGAAGAGAAATGTCCGAAGTGTGATCGCAACCTTATCATTCGCCACGGGCGCTATGGTGAATTCACTTCTTGCAGTGGGTATCCCGACTGCAAATATGTGAAGCAGAATTTTATCGGCGTGAAGTGCCCGCTTTGCGAAGATGGCGAACTGGTCGAAAAGCGCGCCCGCAAAGGGAACACGTTCTACGGATGCGGCAATTATCCCAAGTGCAAGTTCACCTCGGCCAACAAGCCGATTGCCGAGAAATGTCCGGATTGCGGCAACGCATTTCTGGTGGAGAAAAACCTTAAGGCAGGTCCGTGTATCGCGTGCCCAAACAAAGAGTGTGATTACGAGCGCTCCTTACCGCCATCTGCGGCAGGCGAATCTCCGACAGGTGCTTCGCCGAACGCTTAATGGTTCTTGTGCCGGCTAGTTTTCTGCTGTATCAATCCACCAAGCTGTCTAATTTCGCGGAGGTTTTTATGCCCAAGAAGCCCACAACTGCTGATGCAGAAATAGTTCTTAAACTCTATGACTTCCGCCGCGAGGCGGAGATGCGCAAAGCCCGCAACTGGTTCAACGGCCAATTCTGGCCGAAGAGCGCCGACGACATCATTGCTGTTACCAGCGATTTCAGCAAGCCTGAGAATGCTTGGTTCCGTCAGGTTGTTACCTATTGGGATATGACGGCCGCGCTGGTTTTGCACGGCGCATTAAATGAGGATCTATTCTTCGCTTCCTCAGCAGAACTGTGGTTCAGTTTCGCCAAGCTTTATCCGCACGCCAAGGCTTACCGCGAGAAGTCCGGACAACCCGATGCCTGGAAGCAGCTTGAGAAAATGGCTACTAACACGAAACAGGGAAAGACCCGCTTGGAGAACCTGGTTAAGCGAGTGACAGCTATGGGTGCAGCCCAGAAAGGGTAATGAATTCTCTCGTAACGGCCGGCTTCGGCTGGCCCGTTACGAGATGTATTCGCGAATGTAGTCGTCTTTGGAACTTGCCAACTGCTGCGCGTCGCCGTCGAAAATCACTTTCCCGTCACGAATCACAAGAAATGTAACCGGCAACTCCCGTTTGGATCCCGCAGGCAATGAGCTCATCTTGTTGGTTTGACGGTCGAAGTAGTGGGTCGCCATCGTGAACGCATCTTGCAGACGGTGTGATACCAACAACGCGCTGGTCTTATAGACATCGCGCTGTTTGACAATGAGTTCGACAATGGTTGTTGAAGTTACTGGGTCCAATCCGCCGGTGGGAGAATCATAAAGCAACAATTCCGGCTGAGTGATAATAGCTCGTGCGATCGCCACTCGGCGCCGCATTCCGCCGGAGAGTTCGGCAGGGCGGCGGTCGATGGTATGTTCGAGTTCCACGAAACTCAGCGCTTCGCGCACCCGCCGCTCAATTTCCTCCTCGCTGAGTTTTCCTTCTTCCATCAAGCGAAAGGCAACGTTATCTCGTACAGTCAGTGAGTCGAACAGCGCGCTTTCCTGGAAGATCATGCCAATCCGGTCCCGCAATGCGAGTAGTTCATCTTCCGACATTTCTGTAATGTCGTGCCCCAAAACCTGTATGCGTCCGGCATCCGGCCTTATCAACCCCAGAGCCAGTTTAAGAATGGAGCTTTTTCCCGAGCCCGCGATTCCAAACAAAGCTTTGGTCTCTCCATGTGACACAGAAAACGAAACTCCATCCAGAACAGGTTTATCCTCAAATGCCAGCACGACATTTTCGAAAACCACAACTGGGCCGGAAGATTCAGCGCGTTGGCCGGCGAGCATCTCGATGGGAACAGTAGGCACGATTAACGATAAACCAGCACAATGCTCAAAACACGAGTCAGGAAAAAGTCAATCACAACAATTAGCACTGATGAAACAACCACTGCTTGCGTGGTTCCACGGCCCACACCCTGTGTGCCGCCCTTGGCGGTCATCCCGTAATAACAACCGATAGTTGAGATCACAAACCCGTAGAAAACCGGCTGAATTAATCCGGTGATGACATCGGCGTTCTGAAGCACCTGCCAGGACGAGGTCCAATATTGGTGGGAATCCAACCCCAGCATCAGAATGGCCACCATACTGCCGCCGACAATGCCGAATAGATCAGCGATAATAGTCAGGAAAAACAACATGATCACCGTCGCTACCACGCGCGGGGTCACCAGTTTTTTCGTCGGGTCGGTGCCGAGTGCTCTCATGGCGTCGATCTGCTCGGTCACCTTCATGGATCCCAGCTCGCTGGCGATGCCAGAGGCATTACGTCCAGCGACCATCAAACCGGTGATCACAGGTCCCAACTGCCGTACCATTCCCACTGAAACCAGTTGCCCAATAAGTGATACTGAGCCAAAGCGTTCTAGAGTGCTGGCGCTGTTCTGTGCCAACACCGCCCCGGTGAAGAACCCCGCCAATACAATGATGGAAATCGAGCCCCAGCCAATGAAATCGGCTTGCTGGATAATGTCGGCGCCATAAAGAGGCCGGCGGAACAGATTCGCCATGGCCTGGCCGCACAATAAGACGTAATTCTGCACCGCGAGAATTTTCCCCTTGGCAAATTCCGAAGGGGAGATCAGTTCGACATTGCTCAGAAAGTCACCGGCGGCCATGCGGGAATCCTGACGGAACTATAGCAGAGACAACTGAGAACAGAGAACCGGGAACTGCGAACCGTTATTCCCGGCCTTTTCTCTTTATTTCTATGTTAAGCCGTTTGATTTTCTGATTGAGGGTAGAAAGAGGAATGCGGAAACGCTCAGCGGCTTCGGTCTGGTTCCAGGCGCATTTTTCCAGCATGCCGATGATGATCTGCCGCTCGCAGTCTTCCATGATCTCAAACAGGGAAGCATCCGCTCTATGTTCGAGCATGGGAAACGCGCCGCCACGGTTGGCGATGTGATCGGCGATCAGATCGATGCCAATTTCGGTACCTGAAGAGAGAACTACTGCACGTTCGATCACATTTTCCAGTTCGCGAACATTGCCCGGCCACGAATATGCCATCAAGGGGCGTAGTGCCTCTGGAGTGATCCGCCGTATGGGCCGTCCGTTCTCTTCCGAATACCGATGCAGAAAGAAATCGACCAGCAAAGGTATGTCTTCTTTCCGCTGACGCAGCGAAGGAAGATCAATCGTGATGACATTCAGGCGATAGTAGAGGTCGTCGCGGAATTTTCCTTCTTTTACCAACTGCTTAAGATCGACGTTGGTCGCTGCGATGATGCGGACGTCGACTTGAATCTCCTGCACTCCGCCCAGATGCATGAACTTACGGTCCTGAAGCACGCGGAGGATTTTCGCCTGCGTGTCCATGGTCATGGAACCGATTTCGTCCAGAAACAATGTACCGCGGTCAGCAACTTCAAACAGACCTTTCTTGGACGCGACTGCGCTGGTGAATGCTCCCTTGACGTGTCCGAACAGCGTAGATTCAAGCAGGTCCGGCGGCATGGAGCCAGTGTTCACCGGAACAAACGGACGGTCACGCCGCGGCGAGTTTAGGTGCAGAGCTTTGGCGATGAGTTCTTTACCCGTGCCGCTTTCGCCTTGCAGAAGTATCGTCGAGCGGCTGGGTGCAACTTGAGCGACCAAATCAAAAATCTTCAACATCGCGTCGCCCTTCCCCACGATGTTGTCGAAGTTATATCGCTGCCGCAGAGCCCGCTTCAGTTGAACGTTTTCTTCTTCCGCGCGATGCTTTGCAATTGCCGTCCGTACATCGGCCAGCAGCTTGTCATTGTCCCAAGGCTTCTGGATAAAGTTCGCCGCACCAGCCTGGGTTGCTTTCACAGCGTTGTCCACAGTGCCGTACGCGGTGATCACAATGACCGGCAGCTGCGAATCACGCTCATGAAGCTCAGCAAGGACATTCAGGCCATTTTTATCGGGTAATGCGAGGTCGAGCAGAACTAAGTCAAATGGACGGTCGCCAGAGCGTGCCAGACCTTCATTTCCCGTCGATGCCGTTTCTACCTCGTAGCCTTCCAGTTCCAAAAGGGTTTGCAGGGACTCGCGGATTTCCGCCTCGTCGTCAATGATTAGCACAAGTCCGGCGGGCGTCGCCGAAGCGTCGTTGGTGCTGCGTCGTGAGATGACGGCGGCTTCAGACATTTACTGTTTTCCTCGTCAGGGGAAAGTCGAGGTAGAAACTGGTGCCCTCGCCAGGCTTGCTCTCCACGCGAATTTTTCCTGCGTGCTCCTGAATAATTCCGTAAGTAACCGATAAGCCCAAGCCGGTGCCTTTGCGTTGTCCCTCTTGAGGAGCAGCTTTGGTGGTGAAAAACGGATCGTAGATGCGTTGAATGTGTTCTTGCGCGATACCGGTTCCGGTGTCGGACACAACTACGCTTACGGCATCGCCATTCATCGTGGAAATCTTCAGGGTGCCGCCGTTCGCCATGGCATCTTTTGCATTCAAGAATAGGTTCAAGAACACCTGCTGCAGGCGTCCTGCATTGCCTTGGATGGTCGGCAGATGCGAGGAAAGCTCGTCCTCTACGCGGATTTGCGAGGTCTTGAACTGGTGCTCCATCAGCGCCAGCGTGTCCAGAATGATTTTGTTTACATCGATCTCAGAGAACTCAGTGCCGCTGGTGCGTGAGAAGTTCAACAGGTTGTTGACGATCTCCGACGCCCGGAAGGTCTGCCGCGTGATCTTTTCGAGTAATGCGCCACGCTGCGGGTCTCCTTGAAGCTGCTTGGAGAGCATTTGCGCATACGATGAAATTACTGCCAGCGGAGTGTTCACTTCATGCGCCACTCCAGCGGCCAACAGACCAATTGATGACAGCTTGTCTGCCTGCGAAAGCTGCGACTCCAGCTCGACGCGCTCGGTGATGTCGTCCATGATGATCAAACGGCCGATCACGTTGAACTTGCGCGTCACCAAAGGCGCGATAGCAATGTTGAGTACGCGCGTCTCTCCCGCGGGGGTAAGCACCCGAAACTTGTACAGATTGTGAATGCCGGGATTCTTGCGTACGCGGTAAAACTCTTCCGCAAACGCTTGTGGAAATACTTCGCCCAGTGGCCGCATCAGCGCCTGCGCGCGTGGCAGTGCGTACATGACTTCCATCTGCGAGTTCCAGGATTCGATACGGTCTTCAAGGTCTACTGCGAGCACGCCAACGTTGATGGACTCTACGATGTTTTCGTTGAAGTCCTTCAGGCGCTCGTATTCGATGACCTTCTGCTCCAGCGAAGCGTACAAGCGGGCGTTCTGAATCGCGATGCCGATGTAGCCGGCGAGGGTTTCTAGCAGTTCAATATCTTCGCTGGAGAGGAAGTCGCCCTGGATGGTTTTACCCAGGCCTAGGAATGCGATGGTTCTTTGCTGCGCGCGACAGGGAATGTAGTAGTTCAGATCCAGCTTGGCGATCGTTTGCTGAGCGCCGGTCGATTCACGCGGAACCAGGTGAGTGTTCTCAAAGAACAGGTGACCCGCTTCCATCTCCGGACGCGGAGCGCTGAGGAAACTCAGGTCGAGACCGCCAGTCTGGCTAATGCCAAACGACTTCGCCAAACTTAACGGTTGATCTGGGTCATTCCCAGCCAGGAAAATCGCTAGCCGATCCACCAGCAAAGTCCGCGCCAACCGGTTCTCGACCGAGTCAAGCATCTTATTCAGATCAGTTTCCGCACTGAGCTCGCGTCCAAATTCAATCAGCGTGCGGCGATAGTCGTAGCGCGTGCGGTAAAAGAACTGGTCAATATGCTCCTGAATCCATTTGCGCACTGGGTCAAACAGCAGTGCGGTGACAACAATGGTGAGAATCTGTCCGGCCGAACCAAAGCCAGGCACATGGCTTCGCACCAATTCCACAATTCCGGCGACCACGGCAAAGTAGAGTCCAACGATCGCGGCCGCGGCCAGGAAGTACACCATGCCGCGTTTGAAAATAAGGTCTACGTCCATCAACCGGTAGCGGAAGATGGCGTAGCCAAATGTAAGCGGCAGCAATCCCAACGACAGCACCGAAACTTTCATGGCTACGCTTGGGAGATGCCCGGTAAGGTAGGGCACTACATAAAATGCGGTGTAGGGAACAAATGCGAGAACGGTTCCGCGGGTTACCCACTTCAACTGTTGGCGCAGAACTGCATTGCTGGCCCGTTCATAGCTGTACCAGAGGATTCCAGCCGCAGCGATGAAAAAGATGGCCTGATAAGCCATATCGATGCGATCCAAACCCACGCGCAGGTTCTCGGTTGCTTGCGCGAAACGGAATGCAAGCAGGCGGATTGTCAGCAGTACAGCGCCGGGGACGTAAATCAAGGCCAATGCCCAGCGATGCTTCTTCGCGACTTCTAATTTCTCGGGGAACACCAAAACGAAATGCAGGAACAGTGCGGGCTGGAGCAGCCAGGCAACGACGTTGCTCCAATAAATCGTCCAGTCAAACTGATTCAGTTTACTGGTGTAGTGGAACGAATACAGGATGAACGAAACCAGACAGAAAATATAAAAATGCGTGGACGCCGGTGCCGTCCAGCGGCGTAGCAAAACATACAATCCAATGCCGAGATAAATGACTGCAATCAGCCGTTGCCAATGGAATAGGGAGCGATCCGCCGGAGCCAAAATGATCGAGGTATCCACTGGTACCGTCTGGCGAATGAACGTGTAGGTGGCCTTGGACCACGGTCCAAGCCGGTAAAGCTGCCGTTGCAGTGCCGGAGTGCTGTTTACTTCGCGGTGGTTGATGGCGGTGAGTTGATCGCCAATTTGAATACCAGCTTTAGCGCCCGGACTGTCAGGATCGATGCGAGTGACGGTCAAAACACCGTTTTTCTCAGTACACCAGATGCCATCGTAAGGAACTTGAAATTCCCGTTCCTTCTGGAAATTGATGACCCCAAGGACGACCGCCGCCGTGGTGAGCAGGATCAGAAGCCCGGCGGTAAACCGGATTTGAAAGTCACTCTTCATGTGTCTCGACGGCAACCCTTGGTGGTTGGTTGCGCTAGCCCCAAGATAGGTTTGCACGTTCGCTGCCATGAGAATGCACAATCTCCTGCATCTAAGTCCTTAACAAACAAAGACTTAAACAATTATAAAAGGAAGGGAAGAGCTCGGCTACGGTTTTTGGAAACGATTCTCTAAGATTTTGTAACCATTGAGCCAGCTTGGAGTTACAGGGCAATTTTACAACTGATCCCGCGTAGAATGCATAATTCACTGAGGGAAGGTGATCTACGAAAAAGCATCTCAAAACTCACCGTCGCTTGATCTCGAACCTTCTTCTCCAATTTACAATCAAGTCGCTTTGAGCAAAATCGCACAGAAAAATCGGGGAGCCGAAGCTCCCCGCATCAAAACGACAGAGGCGATATCACTTACATAGAGCTTAGTTCTTGTGCGGAAGTTGCCTGCAAAATAAATTGAAAGCAGAATCGTGAAATCTCTACTCGATATGGAAGTTGCCACGCCTGCTCAATACTACATTCAGGACCACTGGATCACGCTCGATGGAGCGCGTATGCGCTATCTGCGAGATGGCCGCGGTCCGGCGTTGGTGCTGGTTCATGGGTTGCTGGGATATTCGTTCTCCTGGAGATACGCCATTCCGGTATTTGCGCAGCGGGCCACGGTTCACGCAGTGGACATGCTGGGCGTTGGTTTCTCGGATCGTCCCGCGGGGCTGGATTGCTGCCTGCAAGCCAGTGCGGAAAGACTGTTACGGTTTCTGGATGCGGCGGCGATTGATTCGTGTGATCTGCTGGGGACGTCGCATGGTGGAGCGGTGTCGATGATGGCCGCGTCACTGGCGCCAGACCGCATTCGCCGTCTGATTTTGGTCGCTCCGGTCAATCCCTGGTCACTATTCGGCAAGCCGACCGCGGAGTTCCTCACCAAGCCATGGGTGACTCCCATTTTTTTGAGTATGGCTCCGTTTTTGGAAGTGATTCATGGATACCTCCTCCGACGTTTGTATGGTGATGCCAGGCGCATGCGTCCGGGAACGTTGAAGGGCTACTCCGCTCCGTTCGCAATGCCGGGAGCATTCCGATATGGGATCTCCGTATTGAACACTTGGGGGGAAGATTTACAGCGTTTGGAAGCTGCTTTGCCGCAGATTGCCCATATTCCTACCTTTATTGTTTGGGGAAGTGTGGACAACGCTGTGGACCCGGCATCTGCTCCCAAGTTAAGCCGGCAATTTCATAATTGCCAGGTGCGAATGCTGGAAGGCGTGGGACATCTTCCTTATGAGGAAGTTCCAGACGAGTTTAACCGGGCAGTCGTGGATTTTTTGGCGAATGGTCACGCAGAGTTGTAATACGGTCGCCGATTGCCGATGATGGGTCCAGTTAGGGTATTGCTATGAACAGGCACGCCAAGCGCATCCTAATATTGATGGTTGGCTGGGCATTCATCCTGGTGGGAATCGTCGGTCTATTCCTGCCCATACTGCAAGGCGTCTTATTCATTTTGATCGGACTGATTATTCTTTCTTCCGAATACGTCTGGGCACATCATTTGTTGACTCGTCTTAAGCAGCGTTTTCCCAAACTCGGCCGCGTGGCCGATCAGGCGACAGAAAAAGCCAAAGCCTGGATGCAGCGTCTTACTGGTCAACCCCGTACCGATTGAAGCGCCCCCGACGCGGTGCTAACCTCGAACCACCCAGCCATCCATGCCTGTTCCGCAGCAACCCGCCGTTTCTTCCGAACCCAAGCGATTGGGGCACATTTTCAATTTTCAGATACCTGAAGTTTGGATTCGCTTTTTGATTGCGATCGTGGGACTGGCGCTGGCTTTCGGCGCTGCCCTTTTCTCCACAGTCTCGCGCCAATCTGGAAATCTATGGGCGACGCTGATTCTGTCCTCGGTGGCACTGATATTGGCGGTGGTTGTGGGGTTGACCACAGTTCCATATCTCGCACGACGTGTTGCGGTGGAGCAGTTCAAAGATGTTTTTGATTATGAGGTGACTCGAGTCGGAATCATCTACATGGTTGGAGTTGTTCTAATTGCAATTGCCGCGCTGAATACTGGGAACAATCTTCTCTACATTATTGTCGCAACTTTACTGGGAGCCATTTTGGTTTCGGGAATTGCGTCAGCCGTCGTGTTGCGCCCGCTCGAACTGGATGTGCGTTTGCCGGAACATGTGTTCGCCGGCCAACCCGTCTCAGGGAAGGCCGTGGTTCGCAATACGCGGAAATGGTTGCCATCCTTTTCCGTGAGCTTGGTTCCGATTCGACAGAAAAGCGGAAAGCAATGGCAATGGGTCCCAGCGACTTTTGCTTTCCCAGCGCAAAGGCCTCCGGAGAAACAGTGGTTTCGCGTTCCCGACCGCCGCTTGCGCCGTGTCGATAACGAACCCGCCGGCCCCGGCATTTTCGAAGGCAGCGCATACTTTGCTTATTTGCCCGCCGCAAGCCAACTCTCTGCTGAATTGGCATTAAACTTCGAGCATCGTGGGCGTTATCAGGAAAAAAGCTTCGGGTTAGCAACGCGGTTTCCGTTTGCCTTCCTGACTAAAACACGGCATATTGCCTTGCCACGTGAAATCGTTGTTTATCCCTCTGTGGAGCCACCGGACGAGTTCTTCGAGGTGCTCCCGCTGATTAGCGGAGAGTTTGAGAGCTACATCCGTGGGCGAGGTAATGACCTCTATCGCATCCGCGAGTATTTGCCGGAAGACTCTGCCCGTCATGTGGATTGGAAGGCTACGGCGAAATCGGGCTCACTCAAGGTACGCGAATTTGCGCGGGAAGATGAGCGCAAGCTGCGGATTGTGTTCGACAACCCGGATAGCGGTGCCTTATCAGAGAAGGCTTATGAAAATGCGGTGAGGCTGGCAGCGTCACTAGCCTGGAACTTTGCTGATCAAAACACGCTGCTGTCATTCCTCTCACAGGAATACAGAGGTGGGGAGAAAATCTACGATTTTCTGTCGTATCTGGCAGAGGTACAACCAGGACGCGGACCATCGCTCCTGCAAAACTTGTCTATCTCTGGCGATTACAACATCATTCTGACCACCCAGTCGCAAGGAACCATCCCGACCTCGTTGTGGTCTTGTTCCTACTTCGTATTCCTCGGGGCGGAAAGGGCAACGGCAAGTTAAGTCGAATGCATTCAAGTACTATCGAAGCACGCCTGAGATGCAGCCCCGGCCTGGCTCGAAGCATCCCATAATCAGGATCGCGAATTAACAAGCTCAAGGAATCCTCAATGAACCGCAAATATCGCTCTCATGCCTTGATGGTGGTTTCGCTCGTCGTTTTGTCCTTATTCGGGTTGGCTCAGAAGGCTCCGGAAATTCCCTCCGGCACCACCATTAAAGTCCGCGTGATTGACCGGCTCACCAGTGCTGAGGCGCGCATTGGCGACAACTTTCACGCCACGCTAGAAGAACCGATCATGGTCAATGACAAGGAACTTTATCCACGCGGCGCTGACGTGACCGGACGCGTAGTGGATGTTCATCAGTCGGGACGTTTGAGCGAGCCCGGTGAGTTGGATCTTGTTCTGAGCACTGTGAGTTCCGGTGGACGGACTTCATCCCTGAGAGTGACGCCGCTGGTAATGAAGGGTGAATCCCACGGTAAGAGCAACGCCACCAAGATCGGAGGAGGCGCGGCGTTGGGAGCGATCATCGGAGCAATTGCTGGTGGAGGCCAAGGCGCCGCCGTCGGGACAGTAGCGGGCGGAGCGGCCGGAACTGGTGCCGCAGCCGCGACCGGGAAAAAGGAAGTAGTGATTGCTTCAGAAACCGTTCTTTCCTTCCTTACTTCAACCGCAGCGGATGTTGCAGG
>Ga0207689_10002401_pt1 | contig 17436 bp, 16 predicted proteins | sample KBSMisM52_FD_184312 | JGI IMG/M metagenome (GOLD analysis project Ga0207689, IMG submission 184312) | Miscanthus rhizosphere microbial communities from Kellogg Biological Station, Michigan, USA - KBS Miscanthus M5-2 (SPAdes) (version 2) | ecosystem: Host-associated > Plants > Roots >... | reverse complement strand
CCGCAGCCGACGATGACGATGTGTTCGCGGACGTGCCATCTGCGACTCGCATCACGCATGTGAGTCTCGTGGGCGGCCTTGGTCATCGTGCTTGCGTGATCCGCTGCGCCGATCACCGCGGCATCACGGTATCCAGGCGACAGAAGGAGGTCGCGACCCTCGCGGAGGGTTGCTGCCCAGACCCCACGCGCTTCGGTGCTGCACGGCGAGGCCCTACGCCGCAGTTACGCCTGCGGTCTCACCCCGAGCTGCAAAAAGCGATGAGCCGCACTGAGCGAAGTCGCCTCTGTAGGAGCGGTGCCCAACGGGAACGGGTTATGCCACGTGGGTTCCGTGGAAACCGAGCACCCTGCGATCAGAGAAGCACGTCGTCTCCGCCAGCAGGCGGAGCGCCTAACACAGATGCTTGGGGCGACCGTGCACGGTCTGAGGGAGGACAGAGCGGCTGCGCAACGGGCGGCAGAAGCGGTTGCGGACACCCTGGCGGGCATCCGCCGCTTCGACAACGACTCGTCGCCGCCTTCGCCCGAGTCTCGCTATCCGGTACTCGGCGTCCGAGTTGCGTCGGCTAGGAACACTCGAACCAGTTCAGGCGAGTAGCCAACCAGAGCAATCGCTTCGGCTAGTTCTACTTCCGTACAGCCAAGACGGATACACCACTCGCGGATCTCGGCATAGTGCGCGATCGAAATTGAGCCCTTGGAATCGACTGTCGGGGGGTCGCCTTGCATGTCACGCTCCTCCGGTATTGAAGGTTTACGAACTAGCGGCCGCCGCCTTCTCACAGGTGCGGTGGGGGTAGGACGATGCGCCCTGGTTGAAGGCTAGTCAGTCAGACAGCAGGCAATGCTTTTGCCAGAAGAAATAGAGACGCCCTAGCAGCCCCGAAGGAGCAGTTCAGATGGTCGCGCCGGTCAGGCGGGCTGCGCTCCTAATCGACGAGCTAAACAGGGGAATGGAAAGAGTGCTCTCGAGGAGCAGGATGCGGCCGCATGAAGAGCCATAAACCCTGCGTCGCTTCATCATCATGGCGAGCGCGAAGAAGGGGGACATCCCACGTTATGTTGCTAATTCGAGCGGACCGCCCGGGCGCGGGACCAGCGCGTGGGCGGCCCAACTGCTACTCGGGGAATCCGTCGACCAGACTCTGACCGACAGCCCTCAGAGTGCTGACGACGCAGCGGACGTTGCCTTCGGCACCTGCTTCGGTCGCCGCAGCCAGGAGATTTCGTCCCAGTTCCGGCGCCGAAATCGCGCCTCGCTTGTGGAGGAGCGTTGCCAGCTCCAAGAAGAGAGCCGTAGTTGCCGACAGCGCCGCGACAGGCGTCACCTCCAAAACCTCGTCGTCCATCTCTTGTCTCCGAAGCAGAGTGGCCCGGCTCTTAAGACGAAGAAGTCGTTCGCAACGGCATGCAGCACACGCATCGGCGCTGCGGTTGATCGTCTTCTCAAGAACTCTAGATGCCATTCCTTCGAAATGACTGAAGGGCACTAGCGTCCCAGCTCGCTCAGCGTCGAGTTCGCTGCTGGAAAACTTGCCTCCGCGTCGAAACGCGGAGGCAAGTGCGGTCACTTGAATCAGGCAACCTTCACGTCGATTCGCTTCGGCCGAGCCTCTTCGGACTTCGGGATGTGCAGTTGGAGCACGCCGTTGCGCAGCGTGGCCTCGATCTTTGCCGGATCGAGATCACGACTCAAGGTGAACGAGCGCCGAAAGTAGGGGCTGCGCACCTCGCTGTGCAGCAGCTCGATGTTCTCCGGCACGTCGACCTGTGCCTGACCCTCGATCGTCAGGTTGTCGCCCTCGACCTGGATGGTCAGCCGCTCCTTGGACACCCCGGGCATATCGGCGAACAGCGTGATCCCGGACGCTCCTTCGGCGATGTCAACCGCGGGAGCAAGTGCCGCCCTGGGCATGTTCTCCTTCTGCCCGGTGCGAGTGACGTTCGAGGTCTGGTTCGTCCTGGTGACGTTCGTGTTGTCGCTCATTGCAGACTCCTGTGACGGTTATGACTTCCATCAATATCAGCTGACGCTGATCTGGCGTGGCTTCGAAGACTCCTTCTTGGCCACGGTCACGTGCAGGACTCCGTCGCGGAACTTCGCCTCGACCTTGCCCGGATCGGCGTCCTCGGGAAGGCTGATGACGCGGCGGAACCTGCCCGTGAAGCGTTCCTGGGCATAGGTGTTGGTCTGGCCGCCTTGCTGACCCTGGGAGGGGTCGCTGCGCCGTTCGCCCGACAGGCTCAGCAGCCCGCGATCGACCGTGATCTCGATCTCCTTGGGATCGATCCCCGGGGCGAAGGCGATCACCTCGACGGATTCGGGTGTGCTGCCGACGTTGACCGCCGGAAATGCGCCATAGGCCAGCGAGCGGATGCCGGCGACTCCCGCTGGCTGAAAGAACTCCTCGAGCTGCTGCTGCAGCCGGGTCAATTCCGGGAACAGGCTCCCGGCAGCCTGGTATGAACTGAACATGCTGCTCTCCAAATTTCAACGGCCGCTCCTTGAGGGCAGGCGTCTCTGTCCGCTCCCTCGGGGTCGGGCGGCCGCGTGCCCGACCGGACCGAAAAATAGGTGCCGAGGAAACGACTTCAAGAGGTCCGCTGCGCTCTTGAAAACTCCCATCCGCGGACCTAGTTCGGCGCCGTTGGATCCGGCTTCTTTCGGCTTGGCGTTGGCCATGCCGCGGCCCGGCGGCTCGCGCATGGCACACGAGCGAGGGGGCCGTCTTGGAGAAAGGAGTTGAGCATGAACAATCTGACCCAACAGGTGAAGCAAGGCGCCGAGCAGGCGCTGGCGTCTCTCTCGCAGGGCTGGCGGGAACTGAAGGACCGGGCAAGCGGCGCCTTGACCCGCTTTCAGCCCAGCGCCCCGAAGAGCTCCGGAGAAACTGATGGCGAGTTGCCGTCTCTGAGCAGTTGGGCGTTCATGGCCGCCGACGTCGTCGACGGCAAGGACAGCATCATCGTGCGCCTGGAGGCCCCCGGGATGAGCCGCGGCGACTTCAAGATCGAGATCCGCGGAGAGACGCTCTCCATCCAGGGCGAGAAGCGTATCGAGCGCGAGTTCGAGGGCGAGGGCCATCGCACCCTGCAGTGCGCCTACGGTTCTTTCCGGCGTGACGTTCCGCTGCCCACGGACGTGAACGCCGACAAGGCTACGGCCACCTACCGCGACGGCGTCCTGCGCGTTGTGCTGCCAAAGACGGAAGGGGCCAAGAGCCGGCGCCTTTCGGTCAACGTGAATTGAGCGCTTTGCAATCCAAGGAGCTGATCATGACCTCGCTCAACACGACGAAGCGTCGGGTCGCTGCTGCAGTTGGGGTCGCTGCGGCCGGCTTGGCTTTCATCGCACCCGCCTGTGGCGATGCCCGGTACAAGGTGGACCGCACGTACTGCATGTCCGGCGAGGCCTCTGAGGCGCGCGACCTTTGCCTGAACGAGGCGGCTGCGGCACAAGCCGAACGCCAGAAGGGTTTGCATAGAGCCGCGACGCATCACAGACATCCCAGCCTCAGCAAAGACGCCCCCGCGGCGCCGGAGAAGCACGGCACCACCTCGTGAGGAGCTGACCCTCGGTCGTGTGCTTTCTAGGCCCGACCGAGGGTCTGTCGTCATCGGCCCCCGGCGGCGGTTCACGATGCCCGCCAGCGCAAAGTCCCTTAGATCCTCGCAACCCGCGCTCTCGCACGCACCTTGGCCACACTCGCCTGGAGCAACAGATGATCGGCACGATTGGCACAGCGCGCCTCGAGCTTGAACTTCGCAAGCAAGACGACCTGAGCTATGAATGGCGATTGAGCCGCCCGAGTGGAAGGGTCATCGAACGAGGTGCCGAGGCCTACATTTCCAGCTGTGTGGCAGCGGCCGGCGGCGCGGTTGATCCGGCGAGCCGGATCGAGGTTTCGGTCGATGGCGTCCCGGGCGGCTGCTACGCCGCTGTGCGAATGCAGATCGGTCCGATCGATGTCGCCGCCGAGATTGCGCAAGCCCTGCTGGTTCGAACGGGCCGAGGTCCTCCTCCGAGGGCCTGAGATGGTGCCGTGATCGGGTCGGTCCCCATCCGGCAGCGCGTGGCCAGTCGGCCGTCGGCCAGGGCTGCTTGACGTGGGTGCCGGTCGACCTGCCGGTCGTACGGTTCACCCTCTTCGCCGAATCCGCCCGGCGGAAATCTCGTTGCCGCGCCGGCGACTGCTTTCGGGCCTGCTCACACTCGTGCCACCGGTCTGCTGTGACGCATCAGAAGCGACAGCAACCTTCCGCGCGGACCTGCAAGACCAACAGCCGTCGTGTCGACTGGCTGAATCGCGGCGAGCAGCGTGAGTGGAGTAGCGCACTACTTTTGGGCCAGCCCCGGCCGTTCACTTATCCGGCCCACCCGCGCAGTAGGAATCGCTCAACAGGGCTTCTTGTATTCCGCCAAGCGCGAGCAGGCACAGGGCTACCGCCGGCCTGCGCATCTTCTACGGGCCAAACTCGGAGACGAGAAGAAAAGAAGGAGCTATTGATGCATGTGAAACATCAATCCTTCCAAACGTTGCACTTAACTGCAGTGATCTGATCGGCCAGACTTCTCTCCACGGCGCCGTACGAGCACCGCAGGAGACAAGAGATGGGCCTTGAATCAGCAAGCCTCGGCGCATGGATCGGCCGCGGCGAGACGATGCATGACGTCGCGGGCCGTACCCCCGTCGCCGCGCTGACCGCGACCCTGGACCATCCGCCCGCGGAATTGCCGCCTGGCACCGCGCTGCCGCCGCTCTGCCACTGGCTCTACTTCCTCCCGATCCATCGACAGTCGGAGATCGGTGCCGACGGACACGCGAAGAGAGGCGGATTTCTGCCTCCCGTGCCGCTTCCGCGGCGGATGTGGGCCGGCAGCCAATTCGAGTTCGTCTCGCCGATCCGGATCGGCGACCGGCTGGCGCGCACGTCGACGATCGAGGACGTGACGAGCAAGGAAGGGCGCACAGGCTCGCTCGTGTTCGTGAAGGTGCGCCACGAAGTCCGCTGCAACGAGGCGGCAGCCCCCGCGCTGATCGAATTCCACGACATCGTCTACCGCGATGCCAAAAGGCCGGGCGACAAGGAGCCACCGCCACAGCCGGCACCCACCGGCGCGCCATGGCAGCGCGAGATCGTCCCCGACGACGTGCTGCTGTTTCGCTACTCGGCGCTCACCTTCAACGGGCACCGCATCCACTACGACCGCAGGTACGTGACCGAGGTCGAAGGCTATCCCGGCCTGATCGTGCACGGGCCGCTGATCGCGACCCTGCTGATGGATCTGCTGCGTCGACAGATGCCCGACGCCGACGTCGCGGCGTTTCGCTTCAAGGCGGTCCGGCCCACCTTCGACCTGCATCCGTTCAAGGTCAACGGCGCCCTCCAGGAGGACGGCAGGACGGTGCGGCTATGGGCCCAGGACCACGAAGGCTGGTTGACGATGGACGCGACCGCAACGCTCCGCTGACCGCCGCCGCAAGAACCATCGAGGAGACAACGATGCAACCCCTCAAAGGTCTGACCGTCGTGACGCTGGAGCACGCGATCGCCGCTCCGTTCGCCACGCGCCAGCTCGCCGACCTCGGCGCGCGCGTGATCAAGATCGAACGTCCCGGCAGTGGCGACTTCGCGCGCGGCTACGACTCGCGCGTTCGCGGAATGGCCTCGCATTTCGTCTGGACCAACCGCTCCAAGGAGAGCCTCACGCTGGACGTCAAGCATCCAGAAGCCGCGAAGGTGCTCGAGCGCCTCGTGGTCGAGAAGGCGGACGTGGTGGTACAAAACCTCGCGCCCGGTGCCGCGGCGCGTCTCGGCCTCGGATACGAGCGGCTGGCGGCGCTCAAGCCCGGCATCATCGTCTGCGACATCTCTGGGTATGGAGCCAACGGCCCGTACCGCGACAAGAAGGCCTACGACCTGCTGATCCAGAGCGAGGCGGGCTTCGTCTCGGTCACCGGCACCGCGGACGAGCCGTGCAAGGCCGGGCCGTCGATCGCCGACATCGCGGCCGGCATGTACGCGTACACCAACATCCTCGCTGCTCTGCTGCAGCGCAGCCAGACCGGCAAGGGCCAGCACATCGACATCTCGATGCTCGAATCACTGGCCGAGTGGACCAGCTACCCGCTCTACTACGCGTTCGACGGCGCGCCGCCGCCGCCTCGCACCGGCGCTTCTCACGCGACGATCTACCCGTACGGGCCGTTCCCGACTGGCGACGGGGGCACCGTGATGATGGGCCTGCAGAACGAGCGCGAGTGGGTCAACTTCTGCGAGAAGGTGCTGCTGCAACCGACGCTCGCGAAGGATCCGCGCTTCGCCGGCAATGCGAAGCGCGTCGCAGAACGCGTCGCGCTGCGCGAGCTGATCGTCGAGGCGTTCCGGCCATTGACCGCGGCGCAGGTCGTCGAGCGACTCGAGGCCGCGCAGATCGCGAACGCGCGCGTCAACACGATGCACGACCTCTGGGAGCATCCCCAGCTCAAGGCGCGGGAGCGCTGGCGCGAGATCGGCTCGCCGGCGGGTCCGCTGCCGGCGATGCTGCCGCCAGGCACCTGGGACGAAGGCCCCCGGATGGATCCGGTACCAGCGCTCGGCGAGCACACCGATGCCCTGCTGGCCGAGCTCGGCATCGATGCCGACGGCATCCGTGCGCTGCGCGCGGCAGAGGCGATCTGACATGGCTGCGCGCACCTATCTGTTCGTGCCCGGCAACCGGCCCGAGCGCTTTGCGAAGGCGCTGGCGAGCGGTGCCGACAGCGTCGTGCTCGACCTCGAGGATGCGGTCGCACCCGAGGCGAAGGCGAGCGCACGCGATGCCATCGCAGACTGGGCTGCCAGCGCCTCGGCGGCCGAGCGCGCTCGCGTGGTCGTCCGCATCAACGATGCCGGCTCGGGAGAGTTCGCGGAAGACCTGCGGTCGCTGCGTGCCGCCCGCCTCGCGCTCGTGATGCTGGCAAAGGCCGAGTCTCCGGTGCAAGTGGCTGCGGTACGGTCGACGTTGCCCGACGCCCAGGTCCTCGCGCTCATCGAAAGCGCGAACGGTGTGGCGTCGATCGACGAGATCGCAAAGGCCGCGGGCGTCGTGCGCCTTGTCTTCGGCACGCTCGATCTGGCACTCGACCTCGAGCTCGACATTGCCGAGCAGGCGGACGGCCTGTCCCATGTCGCGAGCCGGCTTGCCATCGCCTCGCGCGTGGCAGGTCTGGCCTGTCCGGTGGCGGGCGTCACGCCGCAACTCGACGATGACGCTCGCCTGCTCGCCGACCTGGCGTGGTCGCGCCGGCATGGGCTGCACGCCAAGCTCTGCATCCACCCGAAGCAGGTCGATCCGATCCACGTCGCACTCGCGCCCAGCGCGCAGGCCCTCGACTGGGCACGCCGCGTCCTCGCGGCCGATGCCGCGTCGCCGGGCGTCGCTCGCGTCGACGGCCGGATGGTCGACCGCCCGGTCGTCCTCGAGGCCGAACGCACCTTGCAGCGCGCCGGGCACTGAATTCCAACGCTGACCAGAGAGAAGCAAGCACCATGGCATCCACGATCATCGATTCGGCAATCTTCCAGGGCATCTTCACCAGCGACGAGATGCGCCACGTCTGGTCGGACGAGAACCGGACGCAGAAATATCTCGACATCGAGGCGGCGCTCGCCAAGGTGCAAGGCCGGCTCGGTCTCATCCCCGAGGAGGCGGCCGAGGAGATCGTCAGCCACTGCCGTCTTGACCAGATCGACATGGTCAAGTTGCGAGCGCAAACCGAGAGGATCGGCTATCCGATCCTCGGCGTGGTGTCGCAGCTCAACCTGCTTTGCCGCGACAAGCTCGGCGAATACTGCCACTGGGGCGCGACGACGCAGGACATCACCGACACGGCGACGGTGCTGCAGATCCGGGAGGGGCTCGACATCGTCGATCGTGAGCTCGCCGCGATCTCGGCGGCGATGGCCAAGTTGGCGCGCGAACACCGCGACACGCCGATGATCGGCCGCAGCAATCTGCAGCAGGCCATCCCCGTGACCTTCGGCTACAAGATGGCGGGCCTGCTCTCGGCGATCGAGCGCCACCGCGAGCGCCTCGGGCAGCTGCGCCCGCGCGTCCTGGTCGGCGAGTTCGCCGGCGCCGCAGGCACGCTCGCGTCGCTCGAAACGGGCGCGATGGCGACGCAGGCGGCGCTCTGCGCCGAGCTCGGGCTCGGCCAGCCGGTGATCGCCTGGCACACGATTCGCGACAACATCGCCGAGGTCGGCGCGTTCCTCGGCCTGGTCGGCGGCACGCTCGGCAAGCTGTCGATGGACGTCAAGCTGATGATGCAGACCGAGGTCGGCGAGGTCTACGAGCCGTTCGCCCACGGCCGCGGCTCGAGCAGCACGATGCCGCAAAAGCGCAACCCGATCTCGAGCTGCTACATCCACGCCCAGGTCTCGGTCGTGCGCCAGCACGCCGCCGCCTTGATGGACGCCATGATCGCCGACCACGAGCGCTCGACCGGTCCCTGGGAGATCGAGTGGATCGCGCTGCCCGAGGCGTTCTGCCTGATGGCGGGCGCGCTGAAGCAGTCGCGCTTCGTCCTCGAGGGCCTCGAGGTCGACGCCAAGGCGATGCGCCGCAACATCGACCTGACGCACGGACTGGTGATGAGCGAGGCGGTGATGATGGGGCTCGGTCGCTACATCGGACGCGAGTACGCGCACGACCTCGTCTACGACATCTGCCGGGTCGCGGTGAAGGAAGACCGCGAGCTCCTCGACCTGCTCGCCGAGCACCCGGAGATCAACAAGCACCTCGACCGCGCGGCACTCGCAAAGCTGTGCGACCCGGCCAACTACCTCGGCCAATCCGGCGTGATGGTCGATCGCGTGCTCGCGACCTTGCGCTAGGCCCGGCGCAGCGCCCACCTCCAACCCTTCAGCGCGAGACCGGCGGAAGACCGGTGCGCTGCCGCATGTCCAGAAACGGAGACACACCATGCATCCCTTCAAGCTGATCAAGCTGCTCTACGTCCAGGTGCTCATCGGCCTGGTGCTCGGCATCACCGTCGGCCACTACTGGCCTGAATTCGGGGCGGCGCTGAAGCCGCTCGGCGACGGATTCGTGAAGCTCGTCAAGATGATGATCGCGCCGATCGTCTTCTGCACCATCGTCAGCGGCATCACCTCGCTCGGCGACTCGAAGGAAATCGGCAAGACGCTGCTGAAGTCGATGGGCCTCTTCTACGCCCTGACGATTGCCGCGCTGCTGACCGGGCTGGCGGCGGTCTTCCTGCTGCAGCCGGGTGCCGGCATGCACATCGACCCGAAGCACCTCGATGCGGCGGTCGCGGCGAAATACACCAGCCAGGTGCCGGCGCGCGGCTTCGTGGAGTTCGTCATGCACATCATCCCGAACTCCTTCTTCGGCGCGTTCGCCGAAGGCGAGGTCCTCCCGGTGCTGTTGCTCGCGGTCCTCTGCGGCTTCGGCCTGACGCGGATCGGCCGCGCGGGGCAGGTGGTGCTCGACGGCATCGACAGTTTTGCGCACATGCTGTTCGCCGCGTTCGGCTTCATCATGCGGCTCGCCCCGCTCGGTGCTTTCGGCGCGATGGCCTTCACCGTCGGCCGCTACGGCATCAAGTCGATCGGCTCGCTGGGCCTCCTGATCGGCACCTTCTACATCGCCTGCATCTTCTTCGTCGTCGTCGTGCTCGGCGCATTGGCGTACCTCCACCGCTTCAAGCTCTGGCAACTGGTCCGCTACATCCGGGAAGAGCTCCTGGTCGTGCTCGGGACGTCATCGAGCGAGCCGGTCCTGCCGCGCCTCCTGATGAAGCTCGAGCGGCTGGGCTGCAGGAAGGGCGTCGTCGGCCTGGTGCTGCCGACCGGCTACTCGTTCAACCTGGACGGCACGGCGATCTACCTGACCCTGGCGTCGATGTTCATCGCGCAGGCCTGCGACATCCAGCTCTCGTGGGGACAGATCGCCGGCATGCTGGGTTTGATGTTGCTGACGTCGAAGGGCGCGGCCGGCGTCACCGGCAGCGGCTTCGTCGCCCTGGTCGCCACGCTGACCGTGATGCCCGATCTCCCAGTCGCCGGTGTGGCGCTGATCGTCGGCATCGACCGCTTCATGTCGGAGGCGCGCGCGTTGACGAGCACCATCAGCAACGCGGTCGCCGTCATCGTCGTCTCCAAGTGGGAGCACGCCTGCGACCACGACGTCCTGATCAGCGAGCTCGGACAGGGCTATGCGAAAGCCGAGGAGGCTCTCGAGAAGGGCGAAGATCTGACGCTCGTCACGCCGGCGGGCGTCCGCGTCGCGCCGGCCGTCCCGGTCGCGCAGCTGCATTGACTGGCGCGGGGCGATGGCTCTTCTTGCGTGCCGGCTTCATCTCGAGCAGGAAGTCGTAGAGCTGCTGGGCCGACGGCGACAGCGGGCGGCCCTTGCGGCGGATCAGCCCGACCCGGCGCGTGACGACGGGACCGACCAGCGGCACGCTGACCAGCAGCGGGTGGTCGGCCGCGGGCATCGCCAGCGACGGCACCGCCGCGACGCCCAGGCCCGCCTCGACCAGGCCGAGCATCGTCGTCACGTGCTGGGCCTCGTAGATGCTCTGCGGGCGGCCCGACACGTGCGCCAGTGCCTGGTCGAGCAGCAGGCGATTGCCAGACGCCTTGCTCACCGAGATGTAGTCGTAGGCCGAGAGGTCGGCCCAGGTCGCCTGGCGCGTGCTGGCAAGCGGATGGTCTCGGCGGCAGGCTGCGACGAACCGGTCCTCCAGCAGCGGCTTGAACTCGATGCCGGTCTCCTGACTGCCCATGAAATTCAACCCGAACTCGGCCTCGCCGCTGGCCACAGCGGCGAGCGCTTCGTTCGCGCTCGCGTCGAACACCTTGACTCGCACCCTCGGATAGCGCTCGTGATAGCGGCGGATCACGCGCGACAGGAAGTAGTAGACGGTCGACGGCACGCAGGCGATCGTCACCTCGCCCATGCGCGACGCGGCGACGCCGCGAATGCCGAGCAAGGTGTGGTCGAGCTCGTCGAGCAGCTGCTCGACCTTGCGCGCGAAGTCGCGGCCGACGACGGTCAGGCTGACCCGACGCGTCGTCCGTTCGAGCAGGCGCACGCCGAGGGCCTGCTCGAGCTTGTCGATCCGCCGGCTGAACGCCGGCTGCGAGATGTGCACCGCGTCGGCGGCCTTGCGGAAGTTGCTCAGCTCCGCGACTGCACGGAAGGCGAGCAGGTCGTTCAGGTCGAAGTTGATCGCCATGGCCGCTCCCGCTCGGTCGCATCAGTGATGCGAATTGTGGATCAATCGTTCGAAATCATGCACTTCACTCCCACGGGCACCGGCTCGATCATGTGCCCATGAGTCGGAGCCTTCCCTGTGTCCTGATGCGCGCCGGCACCTCCCGCGGCCCGTTCTTCCTGCGCGAGTGGCTGCCGGCTGACGAGGTGGCGCGAGACGAGGCGTTGATCGGCGCGATCGGCGCCTCCGACCTGCTGCAGCTCGACGGCGTCGGCGGCGGCAGCACCTTGACCAGCAAGGTCGCGATCGTGTCGCGATCGGCCGAGCCGAATTGCGATGTCGACTATCTCTTCGCCCAGGTCGGTGTCGGCCAGCGCTCGGTCGACACCCGGCCGAACTGCGGCAACATGCTCTCCGGGGTCGGCCCGTTCGCGATCGAGCAGGGACTGGTCGCGGCGTGCGAAGGCACGACGACCGTGCGAGTGTTCAACGTCAACACCCGATCGCGCATCGACGTCACGGTGCAGACGCCGGGCGGTCGAGTTCGCTACGACGGGCAGGCACGCATCGACGGCGTGGGCGGCACGGCGGCGCCCATCCAGCTGAACTTCCTCGATGCCTGGGGCGCGGTCACGGGGTCGCTCTTCCCGACCGGCCGGCGCATCGACGGGATTGACGGCATTGATGTGACCTGCATCGACGCCGCGATGCCCCTGATGATCGTGCGCGCCGCCGACCTCGGCGTGGCCGGCCGCGAGTCCCCCGACGTGCTCGACGCCAACACGGATCTACTGCAGCGCCTCGAGTTGCTGCGCCGCGCCGCCGGTCGCCTGATGGGGCTCGGCGACGTGTCCGAAAGCGTCATTCCGAAGCCGGTGCTGGTCAGCGCCGGCGACGGCGCCGACGGCATCACGTCGCGCTATTTCACGCCGCGCCGCTGCCATGCGTCGCACGCAGCGACCGGCGCGATCGGCGTCGCAACCGCATTCGCGTTGCCCGGAACGGTCGCCAGTTACGGTAACCCGCGCGGCGGCACGCGCAACGTCCTGGTGCTGCACCCTCAGGGTCGCATCGACGTGGCCATGCAGCTCCAGGGCGAAGGCGCCGACGCCCGCGTCACGAGCGCCGCGCTGGTGCGCACCGCACGAAAGATTCTCGAGGGTGAGCTTCACCTTCCCGAGTACGTCTTTTCCAAACCGATCCAAGGAGACACGCAGACGAAAGGCCCGGTCGCACCACTCGTCAGCGCGGCAGTCGCGGCAACCGCGCCGGTGCTCGCTCAGCCGGCGTTTCCATCAAAGGCCATCACGATCGTCGTGCCGACTGCGGCCGGGGGCGCTAACGACGCGATGGCGCGCACGATCGCGCAGAAGCTAACCCCGATGCTCGGCCAGCCGATCATCGTGGACAACCGCGCCGGCGCAAACGGGTCGATCGCCAGCGAGTACGTGGCGCGCGCGGTGCCCGACGGTCATACGCTGATGCTCGGCTACATCGCGACGCACGGCATGAATCCGGCCTTGCAGAAGCTGCACTACGACCCGGTGGCGGACTTTGAACCGGTTGGCCTGGTGGGCTACTCGCCAACGTTGCTTATCGCGAACGCGAAGGTGCCGGTGAAGGAGGTCAAGGACCTCGTCACCCAGCTCAAGGCGAAGCCGGACAAGTACACCTACGCATCGGCCGGCAACGGCACGGCGCCGCATTTCGCGGCCGAGCTGTTCAAGCTGAACGCCGGCGTCGTGATGCTCGGGGTGCCCTACAAGGGTTCGGCGCCGGCGATCAGCGACACCATCGCTGGGCAAACGCAGTTCATGTTCCCGAGCCTGTTCACTGCGCTTCCGCACGTCACGTCGGGCAAGTTGCGAGCGCTTGCAGTGGCGGGGCCGAAGCGGGCCGCGGAGCTGCCCGACATCCCTACGCTCAAGGAGCAGGGGGTGGAAGGCGTCGACGTGACACAGTGGTACGCGATCTTCGCGCCGGCGAAGACACCAAGAGCGATCGTCGAGAAGCTCAACAAGGCGATCAATGAAGTTCTCCGCGACAAGGACACTGTCAAGCGCATCGAGGAGCACGGTGCCGCCGTCGAGACTGGCTCCCCCGAGCAACTCGCGACGCTTCTGAAGGGCGAGCTCGTCAAGTGGACGCGCGTGGTTCAGGCCGCGAAGTTGACTGCTGAGTAAGCGCACTCGGCGGAGCAGATCGGGAGAAAGCGTCTGGGCGTCCGCTCTCGATGCACTGGGGAAGGCGAGAAATGCTGCCAACAATTTGAAAGCAGGTCATCAAATTGGAAGGCGGGCTCCCCTCGATTTCGACAACGTCGATATGTAAAGCGCGGCGCCAGTGCCGCCGCGCCCCGACGGACGCTCATGAAAGTTCCCCGTCGTCCGCTTTCGGGCGGTCAATTGCAATCTAGCAGCTTCGCCTTTGGGTCGATTGCTAGCACTTCTGCTTGCTGTTGACGCACCCGAAAGCAGTCACCTGAAGTAACCCCAGAGCGGGCGGTTGCGTGCCGCCCGGATCCGGCCAGTTCCGGTCTTTCACCAGCGGCTGCTTCAAGGTCGCTGTTCGCGGCGCGTGCCCATGTAGTTCGGCGTCGGAGCGCACAAGTAGGTTGTGGTCCACTGCCGTCAGCAGCAGGGAAACAGGCATGATCCCAGATCAGTCGTTCGGCGACTTCGAGCTTGCTGGATGGGAGGACGAGTCAACCGTCGCCGAGTACGACAGGCACCTATCCCTTGTGACAACCCAGTCCGTCGAGGCGCTGCTCGACGATGCGCATCTGAGCAGCGGGCACGAGGTCCTCGATGTCGCGACTGGCGCCGGCTATGTCGCGGCAGCGGCCGCTCGGCGCGGGGCACGACCGGTGGGAGTCGACTTCTCGGCAACACAGGTCCGCCTCGCACGAGAGCGGTACCCGAGCATTCGCTTCGAGCAGGGAGACGCCCAAGCCCTCCCATTCGATGCCGATACCTTCGAAACGGTTGTCATCGCTTTTGGACTCTGCCATCTGCCCAATCCTGACATCGGACTCCGCGAGGCGTTCCGGGTGCTCAAGCCTGGCGGAGGCGTTGCATTCTCAGTCTGGGACATGCCTGAGCGGTCCGTTGGCATGGGGGCGCTGTACGCGGCCATCCGCGCGCACGGATCACTGGATGTCGGGCTTCCCGCCGGCCCGAACTTCTTTCTCTTCAGCAGCCCCGAGCAGAGTACGAAAGCGCTGCGGGCCGCTGGATTCGATTCGCCCACGTTCCGACAAGTACTGCAGGTCTGGCGCCACTCCAATCCCGATCAGCTGTTCGCCATGATGGCCACGGGTACAGTGCGCGCCGCCGCAACGCTGCGAGCTCAAAGCTTTCGGGCACGGGAAGCTATCCGTGAAGCCGTGCGAGAAGCCATCTCTGCATACCGCCGCGCCGATGAGTACGAGGTGCCGATGCCCGCGGTCGTTGCGGCCGCGGTTAAGCCACGAAGGTGACGCCTAACACCTCGCTCGAGCCGGCCGAACGGCCGCTTTGGAGTTGGCCAACGATTCGTAGGGAGGGTCCGCTTAGGGTCGCCTCGCGCCGATCCTCGAGCGGCTTTGAGCGGGCCAAGAGCGGACGCCCGCAACGTCAGCCTGGCGCCGGTCCCCTAGTTTCTTGACGCGCTACGAGCCGACGCGCTGCAGAGTACCCCTCAGCACGGAGGTGTTTGGCTCTTGTCCGGGCCGGCGATGCAGACCGTGGTCGAGGTGGAGAAGGAGAGATCGTCACCGTCGCTGAACGCAGTTTCAGCGAACACGGCGGTGTAGCCCTTCTCGCCGCGTGCCGACGAGCAGACGTACTTGCCATTCTTCTGCGTGCACTCACTTGACGACCAATGCGCGTCGCGGAAGTCAGGCGTGTCGCTGCGCGCGCTCCAGATGAGCACGCGACTGGCGGGCCGATCCGTCTGGACCCCAATATCCAAAGACCGCGGGGAAGTGGCGAACGACCAGGTCGTGCTTGGCAAGGGCCTGCCTGCCGCGGCGTAGCGATGCGCGGCGCTGACCGCGCCCACGACGCGCTCGAGGTCGCGCAGTCCATGCCCCTGGTTGGGCACGTAGAGCACCCGCTTGGGGTCTGGCAACGCCGTCCAGTAAAGGTTCAGCGCATCGAGGGGCCAGTAGCGGTCGTTCGTGCCCAGGATGATGAGCTTCGACTGAGTGAGCTGCTTTCGATAGCTGAAGGGATCGACCAGCGACAACAAGGCCGCGCCCCGCTCGCTCCTGAGGCGGGTCGGCAGAGCGAGCGAGTCGTAGTCGCGAATCTGCTCCGACAGCGCGCCCCACGTGGCTCGCTGGTGCTCCATTTGCGCGCTCATGTTGAGCACGTCGATCACCATCGGGATGACTGCCGTCACGCGCTTGTCGGTGGCGGCGGTGAGCCATGCCGTCCATCCCCGCTTCGAAGCGCCGGTCAAGGTAAATGACTCCAGCGATGCGTTCCATCGTTCGCGCGCGATCTTTTGCATCGCGTCCATCGCACGGACTGTGCTCTTGACCATCGGCAGCAGCAGCGGCCAGTCGCTCTCGCCGGTCCGAAGGTACTGATCGAACGTGAATGCGATCAGCGCATCCTCCTTGAGGTCGAACATCGGCTGAAAGGGCACTTGCCGCAGCACGCCCACGGGCGTCCCGAGCTGCTTGGCCAGCTGCGCGAACAGCAGCGCCTGCATCGGAAGATCGGCCTCCTTCCGCTCGCGGTCGTATTCCGACTTCCAGCTTCCACCGGTGACAAACAGCAGACCCTGCCTCGCATCCTTCTGCATGCCTCCCGGCCGCAGCATGAACAACTGATGCTTCCACGGAGTGCCCCGCCAGGTCTGCGACGTCAGCAGGTACTCGACGTATTCGACGTCGCCCAGCTTGCCGGACGCGAGCTCGCGCCAGCCGAAGCTGTCGTCGCGCGCCGCGACGTACCTCGCGAGATCGTCGGAGGGTTGCGGGACGTTGTCGCTCGCCCACGCGGGAACGAGCAACGTGCTCACGAGGGCCGCGGCAAAGGCGACCTTGCGAAGAGAAATGAGCGGTCGCATGGGTGCGTACCCTACCCCTTGTCCTGCACTCGATGGTGGTCGCGGCTCGCGATCCGAAAACCGCCTGTCTACCTTCACCCCCACTCACGGGGTACAGCAACGCCTGAATACGAAGGACACCTTTCGGGTCGCTCCGCGACGCTAGCGATGAGACGGCATACGGCCAGGATCCCACCTTCGCGACAGTCGGCTGCAGGCGAAGAGCCGGCGATCAAAGCCGCCCGCAGCCTCTCAACGTACGACCTCGTCGGCGCGCGACAACAGGCTACTGGGCACCGCGACACCGAGCGCAAGGGCGGTCTTCAGGTTGATCAGCAATTCAAACTTCTGCGGCTGCTGGACTGGGAGGTCGCCGGGCTTCGCGCCCTTGAAGATCCGGTCGACGTAGCCGGCGGCGCGGCGCGACTGCGCGGCGAAATCCGCCCCGTACGTCAGCAGGGCACCGCCGACGTGGTGGTAGCGCTCCGCGCCGATGCTCGGCAGCCGCGCCTGCGTCGCTGCTGCCACCAGCTCGGCGCTCGAGTAGACATGCCAGGGTGCCGGGAGGATGAACAACGCATCGGTGCCCGTGCGGCCGAGTGGAGGGATGACAGCCGCGATATCCTCGACACGGTTCAGCCCGACCTGCCGGATGCGCATGCCGAGCCGAGGCGCCAGCGCCTCGATCTGCATCAGCTCGGTGCGCGAGATCGCCATGTCGGGCATCCAGAGAACCGCGACCTCGCGCGCCTGCGGCAGCAACTCGCGCAGCAACTGGAGCCGCTTGCCGTGCAGTTCGTCGTCGACGGCCGATAGGCCGGTGAGGTTGCCCCCGGGTCGCGCCAACGACGGGACCAAGCCGCTCGCGACCGGATCGCTCACCCCCGAAAACACGATCGGGATCGTGGTCGTCGCGCGCTTCGCGGCCATCGCCGCCGCGGTGGTAAGACAAAAGAACAGGTCGACGCCGTCCGCCACCAGCGCGACGGCAAGCGCGTCGAGACTCTCCTGCTTGCCTCCTGCGTGCCGCCAGTCGATCACATAGTCCCGGCCCTCCTCGTAGCCCTGCTCGCGCATGCCGGCGAAAAAGGCATCGAAGACCGGCACGGCGCCGGAGCTTGGCCGCGGAAAAAACGAGATGTAGCCGATGCGCCGCGGGCGGTCGGCTG
>Ga0207689_10002399_pt1 | contig 17446 bp, 15 predicted proteins | sample KBSMisM52_FD_184312 | JGI IMG/M metagenome (GOLD analysis project Ga0207689, IMG submission 184312) | Miscanthus rhizosphere microbial communities from Kellogg Biological Station, Michigan, USA - KBS Miscanthus M5-2 (SPAdes) (version 2) | ecosystem: Host-associated > Plants > Roots >... | reverse complement strand
TGTTACACTCGGGGTTCGGTCGGGCGCGTGGCTCAGCGGTAGAGCATTCGCTTCACACGCGAGGGGTCGGTGGTTCGATTCCACCCGCGCCCACCACTTCAAAATTCGACCTTTCGGCCGCCGCTAACCTGCTAAACAACGGTGCGGAGCCACTTTCGTCACTGAGGTGGATTCTTCACTTCCACCTTCGGCGGCACGCCGGAAGAATACTCGACTTCGACGGACAATTCAGGAGCCGGCAAGATCTTATTGTCGATTCTTTGTTCTATAGTCTGCACCGGTTTGGGCTTGAGTCTTCCCGGCAAGAACACAAACCGTTGTCGATCGGATGCGGGCTGTCGCACATATAGAAAATCGTCTTCGCTCACGGCGGGAACTGCCGGATACGCCGTCTTGAGATAGTCGTTCGCCGCCTTCAGTACTTCGGCAACCCGACCTCTACCTCCCGCCCTGACGATGTTGAGAAGATGGCTCAGCCGCTCTTCCACCGCCGCCAGATCGCCCACACGTTTTGCATCCGGATAGTAGTAGGCGTGGGCAGACAGTTCATAGAATCGCGCCTCGTGCTCCCGTTCAGCCGTTCTGATTCTAATGACTGTGTCGAAGCCATCAGAGGTACTGAAGCTGAATTCGGTCTTCTTCGCCTCCTCTGACACTTCACGGTTCGCGATCGCTTCGTCAAAGTCGAAAAACTTGTGGTCGTCGATCGCGAATCGCAAAAGGTCCTGGAGTTCCTCGGCCGACATTTTCGTTTCAAGCGGCCTGACCTTCCCCGCGGTATCGACCACTCGCACCCTCGCATCCGCGAAAATCGTCAGTGGCGGCCGGTTATCTTCTCGCGGTGGGCCAAAACCTCCGATGAAGTCCAGCGTCACGACCACGGCACGCTTGTCCCGAGGCAGCGGAATGTCTCGCCTTGCCTGTGGATAGCTCGTCGAAGGTAACAATACGGATACGAACAGGGCCGAAATTGACAGGACAGGTCGTTGCATGACGCCTCTCCGGACGAATGGCGTTGTGATGTTAACAAAATGACTCTCCGACGGTGCGGAGTCGCCTATGGACAGCGAGCGTCACACGTTCGCGAACTGGATGACGACCTTGATGTCGTCCGGTTCCCGCCGGAGCGCGTGCATGAAGGCTTCCGGCGGCACCGTGCGCGTCACGAGGCGGCCGAGCCACGCGCGGTCCGCGCGCGCCAGCACCTGTCCTGCCTTGTACCAGTGCCGCCTGTTGGCGTTCACGCTGCCGACCACGACGTTGTTGCGCAGCACGACGTTGGTGGCCACGTCCGCCGTCGGAAGGCCCACGGTGCGCCCGCCGCTCCCGACGCCGGTCAAACACACGACGCCCCCGGGCGCGATGCACTGGATAGCGTCGGCAACGACCTGCCCGACACCGGTACATTCGATGATCACATCAGGCTGGACTCCGACGCCCGGGAGGGAGCCGGTGTGGTAGGTGGCCCCCAACGCCCGCACGAGCGCCGGCTTGGGACCTGATTCGACTCGATCGAGGACGTGGACATCGAGCCCGTGCTGTCGTGCGACGAGCGCCGCCAGGAGACCGATCGGCCCGGCGCCGGTCACGAGAGCGATGCGCGGCTCCCAGAAGGCGCGCTGACCGACCGTGACGACCTGCTCCCATGCCTTTGTGACGACGGTCGCGGGCTCGAGCAGGACGCCCAGCAGGCCCAGCGAGGGGTCGACCTTCAAGGCGAACGCGGGGTCGACCCGCCAGCGCTCCGACATGAAGCCGTCGATCTCCTTGATGCCGCGCTCGGTGTACTGGCCATTCCGGCACATGTCCCACTCGCCCACCGCGCAGCTCGAACACGGCACGGGGTCAGGACGCCGGACGATGCCGGCCACGAGGTCGCCCGCCTCGAACCCACCGTGTGGACCCGGGTCGAGCACCCGCCCGAGCGACTCGTGTCCGAGCACGAGACGCGCTGACCCCGGCGGAGCCCACCCGTACTTTCCCTCCACGATCTCGACGTCGGTTCCGCAGACACCCACCGCCACAGCTTCTACCAGCATCGAGCCGCCACGCAGGTCGGGCTCGGGGATCTCTTCCAGCCTGACGGTGTTCGGCTTGTGAGGTTCTACGGTCACGGCCTTCACATGGCCTCTCTTTCCGTGATTACTTCGACGCGTTGGAGCCCGTCCGTTTCCGTCAGTCCCGGACACCCCGCGAGCAACTTGCAAGCCACCTTCTGCGCCGATACCGCATAGCCTCTCTCGACTCCCTGGACTCCACTGTGCGCTGCACTTCAAAGGAGGATCCATGGCCTCGCTCATCGAATCGCTCACGCAGTCGTTCACTCCTGATCTCCTGGGCCTGGTCGGCAAGGCCACGGGGCTCGACGGTACGCAAATCAGCAAGGGGCTCGGCATCGTCGGACCACTTGTCACGGGGGCGCTGGCGAACCGGGCGTCCACGCCGGACGGATTGAGCGGATTGATGAACTCGCTGTCTCAGGCTGGCGGCGGCGCGGCGACGACCAGCCTGTCGAGCCTGATCACCGGCGGCGGCGCATCGTCTTCCATGCTGTCGAGCCTGATTGGCCCTGGCTTGGGGGCGATGTCCGGAACGATCGACAGGGCTCTCGGTTTCAAAGTGAGCCCGCTGATCGCGATGGTGGCCCCGCTCATCATCGGTCAGTTAAGTCAGCGTGCGTCCACGCAGAAACTCGACAAGGACGGCATCGCGAGGCTGTTGCGCGATGAACAGTCCGCCGTCATGAAACAGGGGGGCGAGGCCATGACAGTCGTTCAGCAGGCGCTGGACGCAGGACGAGATGCCGCGGACACGAAGGCGAAGTACAGCGCCGATCAGTGGAGCGACGTGCGGCTCGGCGCCGCGGCGGTGGCGGTTCTTGTCATGGGCGCGTCGCCGTCTGGCCTCGTCGGCGCGAGCAAAGAGGTAGTCGCGCTGGGAAAGGCTCTGGCCGAGTCACGGATAGACGCGGGGCCGACATCCATCCTGAATCTCGCCTGCGAATCGGACCCCGGCATCGAGGACTACAAGAAACTGCCAGAGGACGGCCCCGGGCTGGTCGATGTGGCGCGACGCGCCCTGCAGGCGGTTGCCACGAAGAGTCCGGCGGACGCCGTGCGCTATGGAAAGATGCTCGTCGACGCGGCGACACGTGTGGCGGAAGCCTCGAAAGAGGGCGGCTTCCTCGGAATCGGTGGCACGCGGGTGAGCGGGCAGGAACAGCAGGCGATCGACGAGATTCGCGCGGCGGTCCGGCAGGTGGTGCAGGTGGCGTAGACCGGAGCGGGCGTCCCGATCGTCGGAACACCCGCTCACCTTCTAAGGGCCACCACTTCCAACCTTCAGTCAATCGAAAAAGAGTCCAAAGTCGGCGGAGCGGCGGTCGAACACCGCCCCTCGACCTCGGCGATGCCCGGGGTCGAGTCAGCCGCAAATGTGACAACATCAGCGCGTGCGCTTGTCCTTTCGCGACGATTGCTGGCGCGCTTTGCTGGTGGTGTGGCTACTCCACTCGCCGCTGTCGGCTGTGGCACGCGGCGAGACCAGGCACGTGCTGGTGCTGTCGTCCTCCGAGCGACCGGTCGCCCCCCAATCCGGCTTTGCCGACGCGCTCGTGAGGGATCTGATCCGATCGTCTCGCGAGCCCATACAGTTTGTCGAGGTACCGGTACAGACCGCGCGCGCGAGCGATGAGGCCCCCGGGATCGCGGTCGCGCAGCGCATACAGTCCGAGTTTGGCGCTGCCAGGCTCGACCTGGTCATCACGATTGGCGGGCCCGCCGCCACGTTCGCGCAACAGTTTCGCCACGAGCTGTTTCCCGCCACGCCAATGCTCTTCGCCGGCGTCGACCGCCGTTTCGTGGAGAACGGCACGTTCACCGACAACGAGACGACGGTGGCCACGGAACACGATCCCGCGGGGATGATCGACGAGATTTTGCGCCTGCTCCCGCAGACGCGCAGCGTCATGGTGGTCGTCGGCGCCTCCCAGGTAGAACAGTTCTGGTTGCGCCAGATGAAGCGCGAGTTCAGCCGATTTGGCGATCGGCTGCAATTCAGCTGGACCAGTGAACTGTCCTTCGACGAGATCATGGAACGTTGCCGGACGATGCCGAGCCAGTCGGCGATCTTTTTCGCGCTCCTGGCGCTGGACGGCAAGGGTGAACCGCAGGTCGAGGGCAGCTCGTTGAAGTCGCTGCACGCCGCGGCCAATGCGCCGATGTTCGCGTTGTGGGGCATGGGGGACGGTGTCGTCGGCGGGCCACTGCGGTCCAACGCCGAGCTCAGTGAAACCACCGCACGGGTGGCACTCCGCATCCTCGCCGGCGAATCGCCGGGCAGCATCAAGACACCGGTGCACCGCAGCGGCACGCCGACCTACGACGCACGCGAACTCCGGCGCTGGAACATCGACGCGGGCCGGCTCCCGCCGGCGAGCGTCGTACTGTTCCGCGAGCCGACGATGTGGCAGCGCAATCGGCGCCCGATCATTCTCGGCGCGGCGCTTGTCGGGATTCCGATGGCCGGGCTCGTGCTTCTCGCCGGTCTCGTCGGTCGACGTCGCGCCCTCAGCCGCGGACCCGTTGCGACGGACGCCCTGACGCCAGGGTCTGCGGATGGGACGATCAGGGTGTGGACCGCGAGCGCCGACGGCGAGCGCGTGGAAGCCGGCCAGACGTCCGTGACAGCGCAGCACGACTCGTGGACGGCTTTCGTGCATCCCGATGACGTCGAGCGATGCCGTGAGATCTATCGTGGTGCGCTCCAAAGGCGTGAGCCTTTCCAGATGTCATACCGCGTCCGCGATGCCAGCGGCGTAGAGCGATGGGTCCTCGACACCGGGCTCGTGAGGTTTTCCGGAAAGGACTTCGACGGTTACGTCGGGTCGGCCGTAGACATCACCATGCTGGGACGGGCGCGCGCGGAGCTGTCGAATCTCAGCCGCCACCTGATGCAGTCGCACGAACGGGAGCAAGCTGCGCTCGCCAAGACCTTGCATGAGGACGTCTGCCAGCGGATGGCAGCGCTCACGCTGCGGCTGCACAACCTGGAGGGCGCGGCGCACGACGGCGAGATCGCCGATATCAGGGAGAGACTGGCCAGGCTGGTCGGCGAAATCGCCGCGGTGTCGGATCCGCTCCCTCAACGGCTCGCGTTGCTGGGCCTGACGACCGCGGCCCGGGAATTCTGCAGGGACCTGGCCGCGCGGTACGACATGGCAATCCACTTCGAGGATGACGGGGTTCCTCGCGACTTGCCATCCGACGTCGCGATTGCCCTCTTTCGAGTGTTGCAGGAGGCCACGGTCAACGCGGTCGTCCACTCTGCCGCACGCGAGGTCTGGGTTTCGGTGCGCGGCACCGCGGCCGAGGCTCGTGTGCAAATCGTCGATCGCGGAGTCGGTTTCGATACGCAGCGTCCGGTTCCGATCGAAGGGGTTGGGTTGGTCGCGATCCGCGAACGGCTCAGGGTCGTCCACGGCGACAGCAGGATCGTCTCGCGTCCAGGCGAGGGAACTCGCGTCGAGGCCTGGGTGCCATTGCGCTAGGCGATCGAGCACGGTTCGAGTGGGCCCGTCGCAACGGACTTCAGGCGCTTTTCATCTTGGCCACCGGCACCGGCAGTGGATGCTCGCTGATCGTCTGCAGCGTATCCACCACCTTCCCGCCCAGCGCGGTCTCGGGCGCGACCGCCAGCAGCAGATCGTTCATCGAGACGATCCCCACCAGCGTGCCGTCCTTCTCCACGACGGGCAGCCGCCGCACGCGCGCCGACTTCATCTTGGCCATCGCCTGATGCACGTCGTCGCGCGGTGAGCAGGTGACCGGCGCGGGGCGCGACACGGAGCCAACGGTCAGCTCAGACGGCTTCGCGTCGCGCGTCGCGAGCGCGATGAACAGATCGCGATCGGTTACGACGCCGATCAATTCACGATCGCGCACGACCGGCAGCACGCCGCAATCGCCCTCCCACATCAAGTGGGCCGCTTCCGCCACCGTCGTATCGGGCACGCATGTAATCGGTCCCGGGGTCATCACTTCGGCTATCTGCATGACGAGGTCCTCCGCCATCCGCGGCAGTACGCAAGCGCCGTGCCCCGGCACCGGCGTACGTCGCGCACGGGCTAGCGTCCCCGAGTCAGGCTGATGTTGACGGGCGTGGCCCCGTCCTCGCGGACGTCGATGTCGGACGAGAAGCGCTGGAAGCCCTGCAGCTCGACTTCGACGCGATGCCGCCCGGCCGGCAGCTGGATCTGGAACTCGCCGTCGCCCGACGTCATCCAGCGCTGACCGTCCACCGACACCTCGGCCTCGCGCGGCTGCACGTGCAGGACCAGCGTGCCGAACCCTTGGGCGTCACCACGGGGGACGCGGCCGCCACCGCGGCGGACGGGCGGCGGCGGCGGCGGTCCTGCTTCGCGCGGCGCGCGGCCGCGCGGCTCGTTGTAGGTGCCCTCCGGCGGCGCGGGCACCGGCGGCGCCACTTCCGGCGGTTCGCTCGTCTCACCGGCGGCCAGCGGCACGAGCGTCTCGTGCATCTTCATGGTCGAGCCCGGCTGCAGATACAGGCTCTTCCGAACGGTGCGGAACCCGTCCATGAAGAGCTCGATGCGGTGGCCGCCCGGCGTCAGCGGCAGCCGCTGGAAAGTGCCGTCGAAGTCGTCCACGACGCCGGCATAGAAGCCGTCGACGTAGACGGCGGCGTCGCGCGGCGTCGCCTGGATGCGGACCTCGGCGCGATAGTCGAACACCGGGTAATAGCCAAAGCCGTAGGCCGAAGTCGGCCACCACGGATACGGTCCGTAAAACGGGTCGTAGAAGTAGCCACCCACGAACACGTACGAGCCGCGGCTCCCGTAGTACGGCGTGCCGCGGTAGGCGCGCCCGCCGCTAACCACCGCTCCCCCGCCGGTCACCGCCCCTCCACCTCCACCGCTTGGACCGGGTGCCGGACGGACCCCTTCGCGCGGTTGGGCAACCCGCTCCCCGCCTCCTCCGCCGCCGCCTCCCCGTTGAGGCTCGGCGCTCGCAAGCGAGGCGCTGAGCAGAATGGACATGGCCGTCGCGGCCAGTTGGTGGGTTCGTCGCATGGGACCCGGCTCCTGTGGGATCGCCGGGCGTCTGCTGGCGAAAACGCGGGCGATCACACGCCTAGTGAGCAAACGTAATGCCGGTCGAGCCGCACGAACTACGGCCATTTTCGATGAATCCAGGGGGATCGTCGCCTGAAGAGCTCAGGGGCAATGACCGGTGGGCAGGACGTCCGCCCTCGCCCTGAGATTCCCGCAGCCCCGCGGGTTTTTCCCGATTGCGCCGCCGCGAAGACCGTGAAAACGGCGGCCGTCCACGTCCGGGCCGTGGCACGCCGCGTGCTCCCCCGCCTCAGGTCTGACGCAGCCCGAACTTCTCCATCCGGTAGCGCACCTGGTCGCGGTTCAGCCCCAGCAGCTCGGCGGCCTTGGTCTGGTTGTTGTTGGCCCGCTCGAGCGCCTGCACGACCAGCTGACGCTCGACCTCCTCGAGGTCCACGCCCTCGGCGGGCAGCTTGAAATGCGCGGCCGACACGGTGCGCGTGAGCGTGGTGAAGTCCTGCGGCTCCAGCAGCTCCCGGTCGGCCAGGAGCATGGCCCGCTCGATGGCGTTGCGGAGCTCGCGAACGTTGCCCGGCCAGGCGTAGTGATCGAGGAGCTCCTGGGCAGCCGCCGACAGTCCCCGCACATGCTTGCGGAACTCGCCGTTGAAACGGTTGATATAGAAGCGGGCCAGGAGCGCCACGTCCCCGCGTCGCTCGCGCAGCGACGGGAGCGCCACCGGCATCACCTGGAGCCGATAGAAGAGGTCCTCCCGGAACGTGCCGGCCTCGACCTCCTTTTCAAGGTCGCGGTTCGTCGCGGCAATCACCCGCACGTCCACGCGGATGTCGGCCAGCCCGCCCACGCGCTTGAAGGTCTTCTCTTCGAGGAACCGGAGGAGCTTGGCCTGGAGCCCGACCGTCATCTCCCCGATCTCGTCCAGGAAGACGGTACCGCCGTCGGCGGTCTCGAAGAGCCCGCGCTTCTGCTGCCGCGCGTCGGTGAACGCACCCCGCTCGTGCCCGAAGAGTTCGCTCTCGAGCAGCTGCTCGGGCAAGGCCGACGCCGTGATGTTGACGAACGGCCGGGCCGCGCGCGAGCTGTTGTAGTGGATCGCCTTGGCCGCCAGATCCTTGCCGGTGCCGGTCTCGCCCGTGAGCAGCACCGTCGAGGCCGGGCTGCCGGCGACCTTCCCCAGCAGCTCCTTCACCCGGGTCATCGCCGGCGAGGCGCCGACGATGGCGTCGAACCCGTAGTCACGTCCCTGGCTGCCGCGCAGCGCCACCACCTCGCGCCGCAGCGACACCGTTTCGAGCGCCTTCTCGGCAAGCAGCAGCACTTCGTCCAGGTTGAACGGCTTGTTCACGTAGTGGAACGCGCCGAGCTTCATCGCCTCCACGGCGTTCTCGATCGTCGAGAACGCGGTCATGAGAATGACCGGCAGGTCGGGCGTTCGTTCCTTGACTTTCCGCAGCACCGACAGCCCGTCGCCGTCAGGCAGCTTGAAGTCGAGAAAGATCAGATCGATATCGTCGCGGGCCCGGTCGATTCCCTCGGCGGCGGTGGCCGCCTCGACGACGTCGTGCCCCTCGGCGGTCAGCCGCTCGCGGAGCGACCAACGGACCAGCTCTTCGTCGTCCACGACCAAGATTCGCGAGAAGGCCATGCCCGGCCAGTATAGCGGCGGCCCAGCCATTCGACGGACTTCGTGGAGGGCCAACACCGCCACCCATCTGGCCGGGTTGGCGCTGGCCCTGCTTGCGTTTGCAGCCCAGAGGCAGGCCCCTACGAGCCCGGCGGTCGGCGGTCTCTATGCGCTTCCTATCCTGCTCGGCCCCTGGACCACCTGGCAGCGCTACACTCCGGCCGCCACCCTCCTCAGCATTGCCCTGGCCACCGCCGGCAGCGTGGGGTTTGGATCCGGCACCCTGCCCGCGTTTGCCGGCGAGACGGTGCCGATGATCGTGGCGCTGACGCTCGTCGGCATCGTGATCGCACGGTTTTCGGCCCGGCAGCGCGCCCGCGACGACGCCACCGTGCAGCTGCGCGACGTGAAACGCGCCCTCGACCAGGCCGCCATCGTGGCCACCACGGACGTCCGCGGCCACATCACCTACGTCAACGACAAGTTCTGCGAGATTTCGGGGTACTCACGCGAAGAGCTGATCGGGCAGGACCATCGCATCATCAACTCGGGGCACCACTCGAAGGAATTCATCCGCGAGCTCTGGGTCACGATTGCCAACGGCAAGGTGTGGCACGGCGAGCTGCAGAATCGCGCCAAGGACGGGCATCCCTACTGGGTGGACACGACGATCGTGCCGTTCCTCGACGAGCGCGGCAAACCGTTTCAGTACATCGCGATCCGCGCCGACGTCACCGCCCGCAAACAGGCGGAGGAGCGGGTGCGGCAACAGGCGGCGCTGGCGCGCGTGGGCCAGATGGCGGCCGTCGTGGCGCACGAGGTTCGCAACCCGCTGGCCGGGATCAAGGGCGCGATGCAGGTGCTGATCGGGCGGCGCGCCAAGGACGACGAGGAGCTGCAGGTGCTGCGCGACATCGTCGCGCGCGTGGACTCGCTCAACGACCTCATCAGCGACCTCATGCTGTTTGCCCGGCCGCGACCACCGCAGCTGGCGGACGTCGAGCTCCTGCACCTGGCCGGCGAGGCCGTCACGATGGCCCGGCGGGATCCGTCCGGGCAGGGGCTGGACATTCGCGTCGAAGGGGACGTCGTAACGGTACGCGCCGACGCGGACCTGGTGCGCGCCACGCTGCTGAACCTGTTGCTCAACGCCGGTCAGGCGCTCGGCGGCCATGGCCAGGTGAGCGTCCGCGTGACGCAGCCGGACGGGCAGGCGTCGATCCAAGTGCGGGACAACGGTCCGGGTGTCCCCGAGGCGCTGCGGGATCAGGTGTTCGAGCCGTTTTTCACGACCAAGGCGCGCGGTGGCGGACTGGGCCTGGCCATTGCCAGACGTACTGCCGAGATCCACGGCGGGACCGTGACGCTGGCGTGCCCGGCGAGCGGAGGAACGGTTGTGACCTTGACGCTGCCCGGCAGTGCCAATCCGGATGCCAATCCGGATGCCACTCCGGATCAGGCGCGCGGCAACGGCCGGCCGGCCGCGGCACGAACGTAGTGGGGGCCGCTGAGGCGCAGGAACTGCTCGTCCACGAGGCGGTTCAACACATCGAGGCTGGTGGCGGCATCGACGTTCCACAGCCGGCAGGCCTGCGCGAGCGTGAGGCGCAGGCCGGGCATCTCCATGTACTCACCATGAACGCGCTGCAGAAGGCGGGAGTCTGAGGCGGCGTGAAACGGCTGGGTCATGGGGTCCTTTCTCCCTGGGTTCCGTCGCTGCTGGGCAGGCAGCGGGACAGAACCGAGTGCACGGAGCGTGCCCACCGGGCGCTCGTCACGCTTTGATCGCTGCGGCGCCGCGCTGCTGGGCTGCGGGCGGCAGTCCGAACTTCTCGATCCGGTAGCGCACCTGATCGCGGTTGATGCCGAGCAGCCGTCCCGCGTGCGTCTGGTTCCAATCGGTGCGATCCAATGCCTGCAGAAGGAGATCGCGCTCCACTTCTTCGAGGTTCAGCCCTTCAGGGGGCAGCTTGAAAGTGGTGGCGCGCGAGCCGCGCGGCAACGCCGAGAAATCTTCGGGCGTGAGCCAGTCGCGCTCGACGAGCAGCATCGCTCGTTCGATGACGTTGCGGAGCTCACGGACGTTGCCAGGCCACCCGTACTGTTCCAATACGGCGATCGTTTCGGGCGTCAGCCCGCGGACGCGTTTTCGGAACTCCTGGTTGTACTTTTCGACGTACCACTTGGCGAGTTGCGCCACGTCGCCGCGCCGCGAGCGCAGCGACGGCAGCACGATTGGCATTACCTGGAGACGGTAGAACAGGTCTTCACGGAACTTCCCCGCGCGCACTTCCTCTTCGAGGTCGCGGTTGGTCGCCGCAATCACCCGGACGTCCACACGAATATCCGTAAGGCCGCCCACACGTTTGAACGTCTTCTCCTCGAGGAAGCGCAGCAGCTTGGACTGCAACCCCGGCGTCATCTCACCGATTTCGTCCAGGAACACCGTGCCGCCGTCGGCGGTTTCGAACAGGCCGCGCTTCTGCTGGCGGGCGTCGGTGAAGGCGCCGCGCTCGTGTCCGAAGAGCTCGCTTTCCAGCAGCTGCTCCGGCAGTGCAGAGCACGTGATGTTTACAAAGGGCTTCGCCGCGCGATCGCTGTTGTAGTGGATCGCCTTGGCGGCCAGGTCCTTGCCGGTGCCCGTCTCGCCGGTGAGCAGCACCGTGGACGCGGGACTCCCGGCCACCCGGCCGAGCAACGTCTTGACGGCGGTCATCGCCGCCGACTGCCCGATGATCGTCTCGAAGCTGTACGCCTTCGCTTGCGTGCTGCGGAGCGCCCGCACCTCGCTGCGCAGGCGGCTCGTCTCGAGCGCCTTCTCGACGCACAGCACCACCTCGTCGAGGTCGAACGGCTTGTTCAAGTAGTCGTAGGCGCCATGACGCATCGCGTCCACGGCGTTCTCGACCGTGGAGAAGGCCGTCATCAGCACCACCGGCGTGTCCGGCGCGGTTTCCTTGATCCGGCGCAGCACCGTCAGGCCGTCACCGTCCGGCAGCCGGAAGTCGAGCAGCACCAGATCGGCACCAGACGACTGTTCGATGCCTCCGGCCGCCGTGCCCGCCTCGATGACGGTGTAGCCCTCGCGCGTGAAGCGTTCGCGCAGGGACCAACGCACCAGGTCTTCGTCGTCAACGATGAGAAGCGTCGCCTTCGCCATGTCGTGGGTCCATCCTCGGAAATTTTCCCCAGCGTTGCGGAGAATCCCGCGTTACGAGCCCCCTAAAGAGCCCGTACAGCGGTATTTAGCAACTTCTGGACCCGGGACGGATGTGGCGAAGGGTGGGCTACGACGGCTTCTTGAGCGTCTCGATGAGCGCCTGCAGCATCTGGCTGTAGGCTTCGTCGTGGGTGACGTAAATCTTCGTGTACTCCTGCTCCGACAGCTTGGCCTTGCGCCAGTCGCCGTCGAAGGCGGTGGTCTTGCCGGTGGCGTCCACGGTGTCGAACGGCTGGTTCTTCTCGCGCTTGAACTGCAGCCCGTTGGCCCCGAGATCGGAGATAAAGATCTTCGACGCCTGATCCACGGCGCCGTTCAGCTCGACGTACAGATCCTTGTACGACTTCTGCAAGATCAGGTATTTCATCCGATCCGGCACCGTCGTCTTGGCGTTCACGACCACCAACTGGCTACCGGGGAAGTACATGGCGGCCACGTACTCGTTGGCGCTGCGGCTGCCCGCGACCGAATCGAGCTTCATCGAGTCCAGCAGCTTCACGAGCTCGGTCGCCAGAGGCGCCGACTTCGAGGCCGGCGCCTGAGCGAGCGCGAAGCCTGGGCACAGCAGCAGGAGAGCGAACGCCGTCGAGATCAGGGATTTCTTCACGGGGGGTGGCTCCTCCCGCAGCTTGTAACAAACCCCGGTCCGGACGTCAATCCAATGCGGACAGGACTGCGGGCCGCGGAAGCCCCGGCCCTGCCCGAGGTCAGCCGATGAAGAGGTCGTCGTGCGGGGCTTTGGGGTCCTTGCGCTGGGGCGCCTCGCGCGGCTCGCGGAAGCTCGCAATGACCGCTTTCAGGCCGCTCAGCAGGGCCAGACCGTCGCGAGCCGGCTGGAGGATCGTCTGCTGCACGGTGGCCGCCGTCTCCTCCACGCGCCGCGCCACATTGGCCACCAGGGCGTCGAGCCGATCGACCTGCGCCGCCGCCTGCGCCGAGGCCCGCGCCGCCTCTTCGGACACCTTCTGCAGGTTGGCGATGATCGGGCGCACGTCCCGCTCGAAGCGGCCGGCCATCTCCCCCGCCCGCCGCGCCGCGCGGATGGCCGCCACGACGGCCGCCACCTGGATGGTGGCCATGACGAGGACGCCGAACGCGATGAGGCCGAGATACACGTCGCTCATCAGAACAGCGTGACTCGGATGTTGAGGTACTTCTTCGGATCGGCCTTGATGGCGGCGATGAGCGAGCGCGCCTCGTCGAGCGTCCCGTTGAACTTCTCGTACATCGCCTTGTCGTTCAGCAGCAGCCCCACCGTGCCCTCCTTCTGCTGCAACGACGCCGCCACCTTGTCGAAACGCTCGCTCATCGAGTTGAGGCGATCGTAGAGCTCCTTCTCGGTGAGCAGCTTGCCCATGGTGCCCTCGCCGCGATTCATCTTGCCGGTCACGGAATCGAGGTTGCCCGTCAGCGACGTCAACGAGGTGGCCATCTTGTCGTCGTTCAGCAACTTGCCCAGGCTCCCTTCGCCCGAGCGGATGCGTGCCGTCACCGCTTCGAGGTTCTGCAGCGAGCCCTCGAGGGCCTTCGCCATGGCCGGGTCCTTCGTGAGGCGGCCGATGCTGCCGTTGGGATTGTTCAGATTCCGCGCCACCTGTTCATACGCGGTCAGCAGCTCGTTCAGCTCGGTGTGCAGCGTGTCCTCGGTGAACAGCCGCCCCATGGTCCCTTTGCCCGCCCGAAGATCGCCGACCAGGGCGCTGATCTGTTCGATGCCCTGCGAGGCCTTGTCCGCGACGTCGGTGAACGACCCGGAGGCCGGCCCGGAGCGCACGTAGCCCCACTCGGGCACCGGCGTGCCCTGGCTCGACGCCGTGATGTCCACCGCCGACTCCCCGAGCAGCGAGACCGACCCGAGCGACGCCACCGAGGACGAGGTGATACGCGGCTGCATCTCCTTGCTGACCTCCATCAGCACCTCGACGCGATCGCCGATGAACTGCACTTCCTTCACCGAGCCCACCTCGACGCCGGCCACACGCACCGGCGCCCCCGCCTTCAGGCCCGCAACGTTGGCGAACACGGTCTTGATGCCGAAGCGCTGCCAGAAGAAGCCGCCTTCCCCGCTGAGGAGAAAGATGAGCAGCCCGGCCATCACCAGGGCGACGATGGACACCACGCCGATCTTCAGTTCGGCCCAGGCCAGGGAACGGGTGCGGGGCATGGCTCGAATCCTCTAAGACAGAAACGATCGAATATACGGGTCGGTGGACGCGCGCAGCTCGGCGGCGTTGCCTTCGAACGCCACCAGCCCTTCCTTCAGCATGATGAACTCCGCTTCGTCGGCCTTGGCGGCGTCGGCCGGCGCCACCACTATCTGATTGCCGCCAGCCTGGGTGCCGCCGCGGCGCGCCCCGTGCGTGGCGACGAAAAACGCGTCGCGCAGCTGGTGGGTGACGACGATCGAGCTCACCCCTTCGAGATCCCGGAGCTTGACGATCTCCTCGTCCACGGTAATGGCCGTGATCGGGTCGAGGCCCGTCGTGGCCTCATCGTACAGGAGGATGCCGGGTTTCGAGGCCATGGCCCGGGCAATCGCCACGCGGCGGCGCTGCCCGCCCGACAGCTCCGAGGTACGTCGATCGACGTAGTCGTCCAGGCGCACGAAGCCGAGCACCTCTTCCACGCGCTGCCGCACGTCCTCGAGCGGCATGTCGGTGTCCTCGTAGAACTTGAAGCCGACGTTCTCGCCGACGGTCAGCGAGTCGAAGAGCGCCCCTTCCTGGAACACCATTCCCAGGTCGCCGCGCATCTTCAGCAGCTCTGGCTCGGCCATGCGATCGACGCGCTCGCCGTGCACCAGCACCTCGCCGTCGTCCGGCTTCAGCAGCCCGAGGATCAGCTTCAAGATCGTGGACTTGCCCGATCCGCTCGCACCGAGGATCAGCTTCGTGTGCCCTGGCAGCAGCGTGAAGCTCACGTCCTTGAGCACCACCTTGTCGTCGAACGCCAGCGACACGTGTCGCAGCTCGATGTCGGCGGGCTCGGAAGAATTCACAGCCATCAGTAAAGCAGGTCGATGAGCAGCTGCGTCACGAAAAGGTCTACGGCAATGACCGCGACCGACGCCGCCACCACGGCCTGGGTCGTCGATCGACCGACGCCCTGCGTGCCGCCGCTCGTCCGCATGCCGACGTGACAGCCGATGGTGACGATGGCCAGGCCGAGCACGAACGGCTTGATGAGGCCCATCCACGCGTCCTGCAGATAGAGGCCCTCGGTCACCGAGGTCCAGTACAGGCTCGAGGCTACCCGCAGCTGGAACACGGCAATGATCCAGCCGCCGAGGATGCCGAGCGAGTCGGCGATGATCGTCAGCACCGGCGTCATCATGATGCCCGCGAGCACGCGCGGGACGACCAGCTTCCTGATCGGATCGGTACCGAGCGCGCGAAGCGCGTTGATCTGATCGGTGACGACCATCGAGCCGAGCTCGGCGGCAATGCCCGACCCGACGCGGCCCGCCAGCATGAGCCCGGTGAGCACCGGCCCGAGCTCCTTGACCATCGAGGCGCTCACCAGACGGCCCACGAAAGGACGGGCGCCGAACTGGTCCAGGGTGATGCCCGTCTGCAGCGCCAGCACCGCGCCGGTGAAAAAGCCGGCGAGGACGACGACGGTGAGCGAGCCGATGCCGATCTGATCGAGCTGCTCGATCAGATCGTGCATGTAGAAGGGGCGCGAGAAGATGCCCCGCGCCACGGCGATCTGCAGGCGCACGTAGTCCTGCACCTCCTGCACCGCCGTTTTGAGCCCCTTGTCGACGAATTCCAGCACGGGCTATCCGGCCGCCGGAAGGTCGCCCAGCCCGAGCTCGCCGGTGCGGAGTCCCTTGATGGTGTCGCGCAGCGTGGCGGCACGCTCGAAGTCGAGGTTGCGGGCCGCTGATTTCATTTCCGCTTCGAGCCGCCTGATCTCGGCGTCGCGCTCCGCCATGGTCTTGAACGTCCGGCGCGTGTCGCGCGGCTCGGGCACCGAGCTGTAGTCACGTTCGTAGACGCTCGACATCACGTCGTCGATGTCGCGCACCACCGACTCCGGCGTGATGCCGTGCTCGAGGTTGTAGGCTTCCTGCCGCGCCCGCCGGCGCTCCGTTTCCGCCAGTGCTGCTTTCATGGATGCTGTGATCGTATCCGCATACATGATGACGCGGCCGTTCACGTTGCGAGCGGCGCGGCCGGACGTCTGGATGAGCGAGCCCGCCGAGCGCAGGAACCCTTCCTTGTCGGCGTCGAGAATCGCCACCAGCGACACTTCCGGCAGGTCCAGCCCCTCGCGAAGGAGGTTGATCCCGACCAGGACGTCGAAGGTCCCCCGCCGCAGGTCGCGCAGGATCTCCACCCGCTCGAGCGTCTCGATGTCGGAGTGCAGGTAGCGCACCTTCACGCCGAGCTCCTGGTAGTAGGTCGTCAGGTCCTCGGCCATCCGCTTGGTGAGCGTGGTGACCAGCACTCGCTCGCGGAGCTCGGCGCGGGCGCGAATCTCCTGCAGCAGGTCGTCCACCTGCCCTTTGACCGGCCGCACCTCGATCGGCGGGTCCTTGAGACCGGTCGGCCGGATCACCTGTTCGACCACGACGCCTTGCGACTTCGACAGCTCGTAGGGGCCGGGCGTGGCCGAGACGAACACCATCTGCGGCGCACGCGCCTCCCATTCGTCGAAGTTGAGCGGGCGATTGTCGAGCGCCGACGGCAGGCGGAAGCCGTACGACACCAGCACTTCCTTGCGCGAGCGGTCGCCGAAGAACATGCCGCGGATCTGCGGCACCGTCTGGTGGCTCTCGTCCACGATGAGCAGCGCGTCGTCGGGGAGATAGTCGAAGAGAGTCGGCGGCGGCTCGCCGGCCGCGCGTCCCGTCAGATGCCGCGAATAGTTCTCGATGCCATGGCAGTAGCCGATCTCGCGCATCATCTCGAGGTCGAACATCGTGCGCTGGTGCAGCCGCTGCGCCTCCAGGAGCTTGCCTTCCGACTCGAGGAATCCGCGTCGCTCGGCGAGCTCGGCCTTGATCGACTCGACCGCCAGGCGCGTCCGGTCGCGCGACGCCACGAAGTGCGACTTCGGGAACACCGACACCTTTTCGATCCGCCGGATGGTCTTGCCGGTCAGCGGATCGAACCAGGCGAGTTCATCGACCTCGTCGCCGAAGAGGCCGATGCGGAGCGCATGCTCCTCGTAGGACGGCACGACTTCGACGATGTCCCCGCGCACCCGAAACGTGCCGCGCCCGAACTCCACGTCGTTGCGCTCGTACTGAATCTCGACCAGCTTGCGCAGGATGTCGTCGCGTTCCATGCGCTGCCCCTTCTCGAGCGGCAGCATCATTCCGTAGTACGCCTCGGGCGATCCCAGGCCGTAGATGCACGACACGCTGGCCACGATGATGACGTCGCGCCGCTCGAAGAGCGACCGGGTGGCCGACAGCCGCATCCGGTCGATCTCGTCGTTCACCGTGGCCTCCTTCTCGATGTACGAGTCGGTGGCCGGCACGTAGGCCTCGGGCTGGTAG
>Ga0207689_10002395_pt1 | contig 17484 bp, 17 predicted proteins | sample KBSMisM52_FD_184312 | JGI IMG/M metagenome (GOLD analysis project Ga0207689, IMG submission 184312) | Miscanthus rhizosphere microbial communities from Kellogg Biological Station, Michigan, USA - KBS Miscanthus M5-2 (SPAdes) (version 2) | ecosystem: Host-associated > Plants > Roots >... | reverse complement strand
AGCCACCGCCGCAGGCATCGCTCATCGTGCATCGCTTGGTGGAGTTGATGGTCGAAGCAGGCCTCCCGGCTGGCATGATCAACGTCGTGCACGGCGGTGCGGACGTAGGTGCAGCACTAGTCGCAGATCCTCGCGTCGACTTCATCACCTTCACCGGGTCGAGCCGCGCCGGTGCCGCGATCAAGGCCGCAAGCGGACTGCGCCGCGTGGCTCTGGAGCTCGGCGGCAATGGCGCTACGATCGTCCACGATGACGCGGATCTTGCACCAGCCGCTCAGGCCTGCGCGCGCAACTCGATGCGCCTGGCGGGTCAGAGTTGCATTTCGGTACAGAGCGTCTATGTGCAGCGGCGTGTGTATCAGGCGTTTCTCGAGATGATTGAAGCAGAGGTGCGCAAGCTCAAACTCGGCGATCCTCTCGAATCTTCGACAGATGTCGGAACGCTGATCGATGAGAACGCCGCGCGGCGCGTTGAAAGCTGGGTAGCGGAGGCGGCAGCGGGCGGCGCGCAAGTGTTGACTGGTGGTCGACGCCGTGGCGCCGCTTTTGAGCCGACGTTGCTCGCGGGAGTCAAACCGCACATGAAAGTGGTTTGCGAAGAAGTATTCGGCCCGGTGGTGAATGTTATCGCGTACGACGCGCTCGAAGAGGCCTTCACCGCCATCAACGCGAGCCAATACGGACTGCAAGCCGGAATCTTCACGCGATCGAACGAAGTTACCTTTCGCGCGATTCGATCGCTACGTGTCGGCGGCGTGATCATCAACGGTACATCCACCTGGCGTACTGACCAACTCGCCTATGGTGGGGTCAAAGCCAGCGGCACCGGACGGGAAGGGCCGCGCTACGCCATCGAAGATATGACGGAGCAGCGGCTTGTGGTGTTCAACCTCTAGCGACTCTTTTAAGGTCCCCTCCTTATTCCCTCCTCCGCTTGCGGGCGAGGATGGGGGAAATCGGAAAAGACAAATGCGCGTACTTATCACCGGTGGCGGCGGATTTCTCGGAGCGGCGGTTGTCCGTGCATTGGTAGCACGCGGCGACACTGCTATCGCATTCGATACTCAGCTCGCCGGCCTTGCCAGCGGAGCCCGGGAACCGCGGCTCATATGTGTCCCCGGTGACATTACCGACATGGCGAATGTCGCGCAGACTATGTTGGTTCACAAGCCTGACGCCGTCTTGCATTGTGCCGCCATCGTCGGTGTGCTCTCCTCGCTCGGCAGCCCGATCAACGTGGTGCGCGTCAACATCGAGGGCTCGCTGAACGTGTTCGAGGCGATGCGGCTCGGAGGCGTGCGGCGCTGCATCCACATCAGCTCCGAGGAAGCATACGGAGCATTTCGCGCCGACAGGATCGAAGAGACGCACCCGCTGGACCCGGTGATGCCTTATGGGATTTGCAAAGCTGCGGTCGAGCAGCTCGGGCGCAGCTACCGCGACCTGCACGGACTGGAGGTCATCAATCTGCGTCCGTCATGGGTGTATGGCCCGGGCCTGCCGCGCAATCGCATCCCGAAGAATATCGTCGACGCCGCCATTGCGGGACGTAAGCTGCATATCCGCGCCGGCGCCGACACTGCGATCGACCATACCTACGTCGACGATGTCGTATCCGCCATGCTCGCCGCGCTCGACCACTCGCGGCATCGCTTCGATGCATACAACGTCGGGAGCGGCATGGCGCCCACTGTGGCCGAGATCGTCAACATCGTCCGCGACCTTGTGCCCGGTGCGGCGGTCTCGGTGGGGCCGGGCGCTTACCGTCACGGCGACAAGATCGATCTGGTTCGCAAAGGTGCCCTCGACGTGAGCCGTGCCGCTGTCGAACTCGGCTGGAAGCCGCGCTACGACATTCGCAGCGGGCTGGCCGCCTATTTGAAAGCAGAGCGTGATCAACTAGTGTCCTGAGTTACTAATTCGTCGTCTAATGCCTGGTAACCAGACACTGTGAGAAAGGATGAAAACTGCTCGTGTTCGTCGTCAGGCAAGGCGCGAACCACAGCCAGGTTGAACACCTGGCGAGGATTCGTAACGCCGCATGGCGGCGAACTGAGCATGTTTGCATCGACGAATTAGTGACTCAGGACACTAGGGAGTAATAGATGAGTGCGAGAGATCCGAAGATGGCCAAAGCAGTCATTCGACCTTCGGCCAGTGTGATGTGGGAAGAGCCGCCTGCGCATTACGGCGGGGCGTACTCCAAAATGCTGGTGCGCCCCGAGCCCTGTGGCTCGAAGGTGCTCGACTATCGCGTGTCGGTGTACCAACCGAAGGCGTACGTGGCTCCCCACAAGCATCGAATTCAAGAGCAGATCTATCACGTCCTCGACGGCGAGGGATTGATGGAGATCGAAGGCGAGCGGACCGTTGTGCACAAGGACGACGTGATCTTCATTCCGCCGGGCGTCGAGCACGCGATCTACAACACCGGCATGGTGGATCTGCGATTCATCGTGGTGACTTCACCACCCGACGAATGAGCGATGGAAAAGATTCTCGTTCTCCAAGGGGCCAACATGAGCTTTCTTGGCCGGCGTCAGCCCGAAATCTACGGCACCAGCACAGCCGCCGAACTGGATGCAATGCTCGTTGCGCATGCCAAGGCCAACGCCTATGAGTTGGAGATCTTCTACACGCACGTGGAAGGCGAAGCGATAGGCCGCCTCTACCGCGCAGCGGACGAGGGAGTGCAAGGATTGGTAATGAATCCCGCCGGGTTCAACTACGCGGGTTATGCGCTGCGCGACTGTGTCCTCGCACTTCCATTTCCCTACGTGGAGGTGCATATGAGCAATATCGAGAAACGCGGAATCCGATCGGTGCTCGCTGGAGCGGCCGTCGGCTCAGTATTTGGCTTCGGGGTGCACTCGTATGTGCTCGGTCTGGAAGCGATGCTGAAGCTGCTGCGCAAGTGAGCGCAGGCCGGCGCCAGCGCCAGTTCTAGAGTTCCGGGGGCTCGATCCAGTTGTGCAGGGCCAGCCCGCCATCCACCACAACAGTAGTTCCGGTGACGTAGGCCGAGAACCTGTCGGCGAGCAGGGCCACTGCCATCCCCGCGATGTCTTCGGGAGTCCCGAGGCGCCGTAGACTCGTACAGCGAGTGAGACGCTCGATACCTGCCCCCTTAGCGTCGAAACCTCCGCCCGGGATGGCGCCCGGCGCGATCGCGTTTACGCGAATTCCGTGTGGGCCCAGCGCATTGGCGAGCTCCTTCACCAGCATTGTCTGCCCTGCTTTCGCTACGCTGTAGTGCGGCAGGTTGCGTGGCGTTCCCGCGTGCAGGGAGGTGATGAACAACATGCGGCCCTTCAAGCCCTGCGCCATCATCGCGGCAGCGGCCTCGCGTGCGAGCACGAATCCAGAGCGTACGTTCACGGTCAGCATTTGATCCCAGGTGCTGTCGCTCACCGTCATGATGTTGTCGACTTCGAGGCGGCGTGGGCTCGCGCTGTGGACGAAGATGGACACGGCGCCGATAGCCTCGACAGCCTGACTCAGCAGTAGAGTCGGACCCGATGCTGTGCTGAGATCGGATGGGAGAAAGCGAGCGTCCCGGCCTTCGGCACGTAGCGCGGCAGCCGTTTCTTCGCCCCGCTGCGCGTCTACATCGGAGAGAACCACGCGCGCACCCTCGCGTGCAATGGCGATCGCGATGCCGCGCCCGATGCCGGACGCAGCGCCCGTGACTAGTGCGGTATCGCCGGCCAGCAGGTCAGTTGTCATGGCCGGGGACGAAATTGCCGGTTACGCGAACTTCGCCTGCTCCTGTCGTGCATATGCCTCGCCCCAAGTCTTCTCCCAATCGTTGCCGACGGGGTCTACCTCTCGCCCATCGGGCTCGAAGAAGCGGTTGGGGATTTGGAACATGCCGAGCATCAGGCCGCCTTCGGGGCCCGCCCACGCTTCGTGCCGGCTTCCCGCTGGACGCCAGACGAATTCACCAGCCCGGCACACGCCTTCGTGGCATACGAGGCTCCCCTCCAGCACGTAGGTCTGTTCGATGAGCATGTGCTCATGGTCCGGCAATTTCGCTCCTGGAGCCATTCTTATCAGCATGGTCAGCAGGCCAGTCGAACGATCCACCACAAGTGTTTTGGTCTCGCATCCGGCGTGACGACCCTTTTCCCATGGGAGTGCTGCAACGTCCACGAAACGGGAAGCCAGCGGCGGGAGGTTCGTATGATCGGCCTTCGGGGTAGTTGCGGTCATTTTCTCCTCTCCTACGGATCCAAAAGTGAATGCCTGCGATTCGCGACGCGCTTTGTGCGACATCGGGCATTATCCATCAGTGGTGTCTGGCCTGCCCGCACCCAACGTGGCGGACTACCCGCTAGCGCTGTGCCCCGTCACTTTCGCAGTCGAAGTCTCCAGCGCGGAAGATCACGCGCTCTTTGCTATCGATCCAGGCGAGATAAGCGTTCTGGATCGCATAGGCCTCCTCCTCTTTCGAACGCTCGCGCTCGCACGGTGCCAAGCCTGCGAACTTGGGATGACCTTGCTGCAGATAATGAACGAGTTCGTGCAACAGGGCCGAGCGGTCCAACGGTTCGCGGATCGGATCGAGATTGGCGGCCAGATAGATTCCTTCCCGCGGCACATAGGCGGCGCTGACATTGCAGGGCTCGTCGCAGACTTTTGCCTCGATCGCATACTGCGGCACCTGAAAGATCGGGGGAAGAGTCACGTTCGATCGGTAATCCGACAAGGCCTGTATGTTTTCCAGCAAAAGCCGAGTTACCGACTCGAGATCGCCGACGTCGGACGATGTGTCGGGAGGCGTCGCCGTTTGTGCAATGGCCGTCAGTGTATACGTCGCGTAGACGCTACAGAGCAGCATCACGACTACGCTGCGAATACGAACCATGGCGAAGAACGGAGAGGTCTGTACGAATGCGCACGGACCAGTGTGATTGGAATCGCTGCGGTAGGATGATAGCAGGCCGCCAAGTTGTCGCTCACATACCCATTCGTCCCGGCGCGAAATTTGCGGTGGCCTTGGGCAAGAGCCCTCCTTGGTATCGGCAATTCGAGCTCGTTTCCTGGCTAAATTGGCTAACTCGCTGAGAAGGACACCTATGCGAACGGAACGAATTTCTTATCACGCTAGCCCGCGCTCCATCTTTCAGTCGTCGCACCCCTCGGCCCTGTTTTGGGGAATGGCGCTGCTATTGTGCGCCTCAGCGATGCAGCCGGTCCGGGCAGATCCAGAGGGGGGTGCGGCTGCCATTCCTCGGCAATTCAGCACGGTTGCCTGTTACGAGCTGGTGCAGGACGCGGGACGCATGATTGCGTGGGCGCGGTGGGAACGCCAGTTCCCGCTTGAAAAGACGCTCTCAGGGCGTTTCCCCGACGGCACTCCCGCGTGGGCGGTGGACCTCGTGGGGGGGTGGATCACCGACGCCTATCAATGGCGGGTGACCGACGAACAGGTCTACGAATGGGCTGCCGAGCTGGGCAACGTAGACAACCTGCCTCATGCCGACCGCCTCTCCGTGCACGAGACCATTGCGATCTGGATGCGGCGCATTGGACGCCAGTGCAGCGGGCACTCACCGCACGCTTGACCTGTCGTCCCAAGACGCCAGACCATGTCGGCGAAAAAGGACTCCGTTTCCCTATTTGCTGACCGGTGTACAGCGGACCAGATCGTCTTTCAGCACGCAGTGTGAATCCCCCAGTTTGAACTGCGCAACCGGCTTGCCCTGTTCAGTAGCAACCTGAATGGTATTGTCTGTGGCGTGTGCCGGCCCGCATAGGAGCCACGTCGCGACAAGGATGCTTCCCAAAATTCTGCTGGCGGTTGTCATAGTTCGATACCTCTGGTTCTGCCTGCTCCGGACTTTCCCGCTGGCGGTCTAGGCCCAGCGTTCGATCCGATCTGATGCAAGTAGTGTAAAGAGGCAGGGCAGCAATATCTTGAACGCTCTTGCCCAGGTTTGGTACGTTCTTGTTATGAAGAAGACGCTCCATAACCGTCGTTCCTACACCACGCAACGTGTTCGTCGAGCTCTTCGCTGCTACGATGTGGCGGATCCCAGTCTTATTTGCCGGGTTTTGGTAGGCTTTTTCCTTATGAAGAAAAAGCTCCATAAGTGCCTGTTCCTATGCCGCGTACCGCGCTAGCTGAGCTGCTCACCATGGCTGACGTGGCCAGTCGCGATGGACGCCGAATCGATATTCACGGCGAGGATCCTGTATTCCCGACTCGCTTCCGCGTGGGCGCGGCCGGTGCGGCTGCCATAGCTGCGTGTGCCGTCGCTGCGGACGATCTGTGGGCATTGCGAGGATCTGAGCGGCGATGCCAAGCCATCTCGGTCGATCTGCGACATGCCTCCGCTTCGCTCAGAAGCGTGCGCTATCTGCAGATCGATGGCGCCGCCCCAAAGGAACTCTTCGATCCGATCAGCGGACTCTACCAGGCACAGGGCGGGCGCTGGGTATTTCTACATTGCAACTTCTCCAACCACCGCGCCGCCGCGTTGCGCACACTCGGACTCCCCGTGGATGCCGGCCGTGAAGCATTCGCAGACGCTGTGCGCGAATGGGATGCATACAAACTCGAGGATGAGGTGCACGCTGCGGGCGGCTGTGCCGCAGCCGTACGCAGCTCTGAGGAGTGGTCGCGTCATCCCCAATCGACTGCGGTCGCGTCGTTGCCGCTGATCGAAATAGAGCGCATAGGCGATGCACCGCAGGAATTACTCTGTGCCGCCGCACGACCACTGTCCGGCGTGCGTGTGCTGGACCTTACGCGCGTATTGGCCGGACCAACTTGCGCAAAAGCCCTTGCGGAGCACGGTGCCGATGTACTGAAAATCTCAGGGCCGCACCTGCCGCATTCCGGCGAAGTCGAGATCGACACTGGCCTGGGCAAGCTCTCTGCCTTCTTGGACCTGCGCAACTCGGCTGATCTCGAAACGCTCTTCTCGCTCATCCGAGACGGCCGCTGCGACGTGTTCTCGCAATCCTACCGGCCAGGATCGCTCGCACAGCGCGGCCTCGATGTCGTGACTCTGGCCGCTTTGCGCCCTGGGATCATATGCGTAGAGTTGAGCGCCTGGGGTCGCACCGGACCTTGGGCGCCGCGACGCGGGTTCGACACTGTGACGCAATGTGTAAGCGGCATGGCGACGGTGCAGGGCGGCAACGCTACTCCGCGCACCATGCCAGTTTCCGCGATCGATTACGTGAGCGGATATCTCATGGCGTTCGGTGCCATGGTCGCACTCGAACGGCGCGCACACGAAGGTGGAAGTTGGCGCGTTCGCGTGTCACTCGCTCGAACCGGCAAATGGATTGTGGATCGTGGCCTTCTCGACGCAGATGCGATCGCCGATATTCCGAAGGAACTGTCGGAGGGCGAGATCGCGCGATTTGCTGCCCATACGCCATCGTCTCTTGGATCGATCCGGCATCTCTTGCCGGTTGCGCACATGTCCGAAACCCCACCGCATTGGTCGCGTTCTCCCGTGCCTCTTGGGCACGACGCAGCTGCGTGGCCGTCCTCGCTGTCCGTACTTCGATAGGCAAATCCTCGAAGAGCCGGGTTCCCGGCGGCTCCGTAATGCCGAGCGTCCGGTTTGCCTATCCTCTCGGGAACCGCACCTTAACGAAATAGTCGCAAGACCTTAACGACGCCGCGCTAGCCTAATATCTCCGAGCCACATTGGAGGTGCCATGATTGGAGAACTTTGGGATGAGGGTATGCGGGAGCTCATCGACGAGATCGAGGATGAGTCCGATCCACTAGACGATGAGCTAGCCGATGAATCCGAAGGCGGAGATGACTTCGAAACCTGGCAGGCCATCCGCTACCTACCCGTCGGGGTAGAGATCGGCGAATGATCGCTTAGCCTCCCGTTCTGCAGGTTGTCCTGCTCATGAGCGTCCCGCATGCGGAATTTTCCGCCAGAGCGTTTGTCTACTCTGAATGAAGGGCCTGCTTGTAGGCCTCGACGGTTCTGTCCTCACGGTTAGTCTAAAGCTGTCAAAATATAGGTCCGATTCACCTGCTCGTGTCGGGATATGGAGAAATCGACCCTTATCGTCCTTTGCCGACACAGCATGTAACGTGAAAGTCATGGTAGATATGGCATAGTGAGTATGCGGGCAGGACGGCACCGGTTATACTTGGTTTGGTCGCTCTTCGTTACAAACCACGACGAGGTACATGCGTGAGCGTGACAAACGAGCCCTCGGTCTTTCGTCTCAACGGTGCATTCGCTTTCAAGACGTTTCCACGGCTTTCCCGTTTGATCGAAGGCGGCATCGAGCGCGCTTTCGCCCTGGAACAGCTTGACCAGATCTATCGGCAGCTGCCGCCGACCCATGGACCGGGGGATTTTCTCAGCCATGCACTCGAAGCCTTCGGCGTCAGCTATGTGACGTCGTCGAGGGAAGCCGATCGCGTTCCTGAAACCGGATCGGTCATCGCTGTGGCAAATCAGCCCTTCGGCGCCATCGAAGCGCTTGTTCTTGCGCACCTGCTGCTGCAACGTCGTTCTGACGTGCGCGTCTTGGCAAACCACTTTCTGCATCGGGTGCCGGAACTCTCCGAGCTTTTCATCCCGGTGGATGTATCGGGATCCAGCCGAGGAGTGCGCGCGAACGTGCATCACCTGCGCCAGGCGTTGCGTTGGGTAGCGCAAGGCGGCTTGCTTCTGGTCTTCCCAGCCGCGGCGGCCTCGCATCTGCACTTTGCTCAAGGGCGTGTGACCGATCCTCGATGGAGTCCGTCAATTGGGCGGATGGTCTCCCTCACGAAGGCTTCCGTGCTGCCTCTCTACGTGCACGGCGCCAACGGCGCGATGTTTCAGCTCGCTGCCATGCTGCATCCGCAACTGCGCACTGCGTTGCTGCCGCGCGAGCTGGTCAGCAAGACGCACAGTTCGGTGCGGCTTCGCATCGGTCGGCTGATCCCACACGCACGCCTCGCGGGCCGCAGCTCCAACGACGACATCGTTCGCTACCTGCGCATGCGTACCTATCTGTTGGGTGCGCTCGAAACCTCCACCGCTGAAGAGACGGCACAATCGACGCCTGTCGGGACGCCCGCGCCGATTCAACCGGCTAGCCCGACGCACTTGCTGAAAGCCGAGGTCGATGCATTGCCGCCCGCTCGATGCCTCGTTTCGAGCGGGCCGTTTCGCGTCCTGTGCGCCCCCGCGAACGAGATTCCTCAGTGCCTCCAGGAAATCGGCCGTTTGCGGGAGGTGACTTTCCGCGCGGTGGGCGAGGGAACCGGAAAGAGTAGCGATCTGGACATGTTCGATTCCCACTACTTGCATCTGTTCATTTGGAACGCAGAAACTGCAGAGCTGGTGGGTGCGTATCGCATGGGCCTTGCGGACGAGATCCTGGCGCGCCACGGAAAGCGCGGTCTTTATACCAATTCCTTGTTCCGCTACCGGTCGCAAGTTCTCAGACACATCAATCCGGCGATCGAACTCGGTCGATCGTTCGTTCGCGCTGAGTATCAGAAGAGTTTTTCCCCCCTGATGCTGCTATGGCGGGGAGTCGGCCAGTTCGTCGTGCGCAACCCCCGTTACGCTGTGCTGTTCGGGGCGGTCAGCATCAGCAACCGGTACGCGCAATTGTCCCGGGAACTCATGGTCGACTTCCTCAGGCTCCACCGCATCGACTCCGCGCTTGCACGCTATGTCAAGCCGCGAAGCCCGTTCCGCACTCGCCGTCCGGCAATGACCGAAGAGGTGAACTCGTCGCACTTGCAGAACCTCGAAGAGCTGTCCCAGATGCTTGCTCAGATCGAATCCGATGGGAAAGGTGTACCGATTCTCTTGAAGCAGTATCTGAAGCTTGGCGGCCGCATGCTGGGCTTCAATCTGGACGATCAGTTCGGCGACGCGCTGGACGGACTCGTCGTTGTCGATCTGCGCCGCACCGATATCGGCGTTCTCTCCCACTACATGGGTGAGGACGGCGCAAAGGCCTTTCTCCGATATCACGCCGAACACGCGGATGAGCAGCGGGCGCTCTGACGCCGAGGGCGCCCGCTAAAGCGTCGATCCGCAACCGCAACGCGGTGGTCGCAGTTGATCGTGCCTGGTCTTCATGTCCCGGCCTGAATTCCGTAGCTATCTCGCAGTTCACCGTAGAGCGATCCCTGTCCCTCCACCGGCAAGGCGCGGCGCTGCTGTTAACATGGGAAGGTATCGAAGGCCGCCACTCGATTTCGGGTTCGTGGCCAATTCCTACTCTCAACTCTAAGGTATGTCGGAATGAAAGCAACACGCGCGGAAAGGCGCCACAACTCGGTCAAGGCGTATCTGAAGGAATCGTTCTTGAACAGCAGCGGCGCCCGGCCGCTACGCATCCTCGCGGAGTATCTAGAACCGAAGAGCCGGTTCGATCATTACAAGATCGACGACACGGTGGTGTTCATGGGATCGGCCCGCATCCTCTCCAACGAGCAGGCGCAAGCCGGCCTCCAGGCTGCCGAGCGCGGAGAGGGTAATCTCGAGCAAGCGCGCGAGCGGCTGGCGATGTCGCGGTACTACGAGGATGCGCGCGAACTGGCCCGCCGCTTCACAGAATGGTCCAAGAGCCTGGAAGACGAAGGACAACGTTTCGTCGTCTGCACAGGGGGAGGGCCCGGCATCATGGAAGCGGCCAATCGGGGCGCGTCGGAGGCCAAGGGACTCAACATTGGCTTGACCATTTCCATTCCACTGGAGGAGTTCGACAACCGCTATGTCACACGCGAACTGTCGTTCCACTTCCACTACTTTTTCATGCGCAAGTTCTGGTTCGCCTATCTGGCCAAGGCCCTGTTGGTGTTCCCCGGCGGCTTCGGTACGCTGGATGAAGTGTTCGAGATTCTGACATTGCGGCAGACGCGGAAGATGGGCAAGCCGATGGTAATCGTGCTCTTCGGCACGAAGTACTGGGACGAGGTCATCAACTTCGAGGCACTCATTCGTCACGGCACGATCAACCGCGAAGACCTCCAGTTGTTCCACCGGACAGACTCGGTGGACGAGGCTTACGAGATCGTCACGCGACAGCTCATGGAGCACGCCTTCACCGAACGCGGCCCGAATATCTAGGCCTGCAATGAAACTATCGGTACTCGATCAGTCGACCTCCGCTCAGGGCAGTGGTCAAGACGTCGCGATTCGGGAAACGCTCGATCTCGCACGGCACTGCGAAGCGCTCGGATACCATCGCTACTGGGTGTCGGAGCATCACAACAGCGACAGCATCGTCGGTACCGCTCCCGAAGTCTTGATGGCAGCGATCGCGGCGACGACGTCACGCATCCGTGTTGGGAGTGCTGGAGTGATGCTGCCGCATTACTCCGCGCTGAAAGTTGCCGAGCAGTTCCGAGTGCTCGAAGGCATCGCGCCAGGCCGGATCGATCTTGGCGTTGGCCGTGCACCGGGCTCGGATCGGCTCACCGCTTACGCGCTCAATCCGCATTCCAATGCCGCGGACGAATTTCCACAGCAGGTACTCGATCTGCAGGCCTGGGTATCGGGCGGGCCACTGGCCGGCGACCATCCGTTTCGAGCGATCAAGGCGCATCCGCTCGGATCCACCAGTCCCGAGCTCTGGATACTCGGCAGTTCAGATTACGGAGCGCAGCTTGCCGCGCATTTCGGCCTGCCGTATGCGTATGCTTATTTCTTCAGCGATGGCCGAGGTGTCGAGCAGGCCCTCGAGTTGTATCGTCGCTTGTATCGCCCCAGTGAACGCTACCCCGAGCCGCAGGCGACCATCTGCGTATGGGCGCTCGCCGCGGATACCGAAGCCGAGGCGCGACGGCTGCTAATGACGCGTGAGTATTGGCGTGTGGGCTTCGAGCAAGGCATTCGCAAACAACTGGTATCGCCAGAGGAAGCGGCCGCATATCCTTACACCGATACCGAACGTGCCACCGTAGAAGCCCTGCGCCGCAAAGCTTTTGTAGGTACCGGGGATCAGGTGGCCACGCGCCTCACTGAACTGGCGCAGCGCCTGCGACTGGATGAACTGGTCATCGTCACCTGGACTTACGACCCAGTTCCACGGCATCGATCTTATGAGCTACTAGCGCACGCGTTTGGTCTCGACAAAGTGTGACGCGATACGACCTGGGCAATGAACCAACTCAGTCTAGCGACTACTCCGGCGGTCGAACTTGTCCAAGCATTGCGCGACGGGATCGTGCGTGCCGTCGATCTCTTCGACGAAGCGGAGGATCGGCATCGACGCTACGGCGATGCATTGAATGCATACAAGCTGTGGCTGGGACTAGCGGCCCGCGCGCAGGCACAAGCGGCCGACGCAGCCTTCAAGGTCGGTGCAGACCTGGGCCCTGCGCAAGGCTTGCCGATCTCCATCAAGGATGTTTTCGGCGTGCGCGGCACGCCGACCTTTTGCGGTACACCTCGACCGTTGCCTTCTAAGTACGAAGCTGAAGGTCCGATCGTCGCCGGTCTGCGCCGCCAACTTGCCGTATTCCCGGGCAAATCGCACACGGTGCCGTTTGCCTTCGGTGTCATCGGCGTGAACAAGCATTGGGGTTCACCGCGCAATCCCTGGGACGCTTCCGCTCATCGCATGACTGGTGGATCTAGCTCCGGCGCGGGTGTCTCGCTGTGGGAAGGGAGTTGCCTGTGGGCGCTCGGGAGCGATGCAGGCGGTTCGGTTCGCGCGCCCGCCGCGTTGACCGGCTGCGTCGGACTACGAACGTCCATCGGACGTTGGCCGGTCGGGGGCGCCCCGGCGCTCTCGCCCACGTTCGACACGCCCGGCATCCTTGCACGCTCCGTCGAGGACCTGATCGTGGGGTTTGCCGCGATCGATCCGAGCGTCGAATCCCTGCCGATGCTGCTGCAGGCTACCGCTCGCTCTCTCGACGGTCTGCGCATCGGCGTTCCAGACGATCATTTCTATGACGAATGTGGGCCAGGTGTAGTCGACGCAGTTCGCCGGGCCCTTGGAAATCTGGAGGCCAAGGGGGCGACGCGCGTATCTCTCGCCTTTCCGGAGGCGGCAGAAGCTGCGCAGTGGATGGCCAATGGTGGAGTCGGTGTGCCCGAAGGCTACGCGTTCGTACGCAGCGAGTTTCCGGAATGGATCGAGACGCTGGACCCAACGGTCTGGTCCAGGCTGTCGACGTATGGAGCGATCGACGTTGAGGAGTATCTGCAGCGTTTGCGCGAAATAGAACCGGCGCGTGTTCGTGCCCACGCCCGCCTCGAAGGACTCGATGTCATCGCTACGCCCACGACACGTTTGACCGCGCCGACTGCGCGCGAAGTCGAGTCACTAGAAGACTATCGCCAGCGCAACATGGCCATCGGTCGAAACCTGATGCTGATGAACCTGTGGGATTTTCCGTCGATCACTCTGCCGGTAGGGAAGGACCCGAACGGTCTGCCCGTTGGCCTGCAACTATCCAGTCGCCGCGGCACCGACGACAAACTGCTCGGAATTGCCCGGGCCGTGGAGACAGTACTGGGGACGCCACGCCAGATATTGGGGACACCGCCGCTCTGTCCGTGATTGGTGGGCATGATTGTTAGATAATAGCGCCGGCGTATTCGCTCCTCTTCACTGCAGCCTGACGGACGACACAGTATGAAAATACAAGCGATAGAAACCATCATCCTGCGCGTTCCCTATACCACTGGCGGCAGTGCGGATACCGAAGCTTGGGGCGGCAAAGCGTGGAAGACCGCGGACGCGCTCCTGGTGAAAGTCACAACCGATGCGGGAGTGACTGGGTGGGGCGAAGCGTTTGGCTACAACGTCATTCCCGCGACCAAAGCAGCCATCGACGAAATGCTGGCGCCGATGTGCGTGGGACGTGATCCGCTCATAATCGAGAGCCTGATGCGGGAGCTACAGCAGAAGCTGCACATCTTCGGGCGCGGCGGGCCGGTCATTTTCGGTATTTCAGGCATCGACATCGCACTCTGGGATATCGCCGGCAAGCTCGCGGGACAACCGGTGCATCAGTTGCTCGGAGGTCGTCGGTTGGATCGGCTTCCTTGCTATGCCAGCCTCATCCGCTACAGCGCTCCGAAAGTGGTGGCAGCGAATGTCGAGCGTGCGGTGGCGCAGGGATTTCGTCACATCAAGCTGCACGAAGTCGAGGTCGCACCCACGCAGGCGGCGCGCGATGCCGCCGGGGACGACGTAGACATCATGCTGGATGTGAACTGCCCCTGGTCGCTGAGAGAAGCGCTGGATATGGCGGCAAAGCTGCGGCCTATCAACCTGCGCTGGCTCGAGGAACCCGTGTGGCCACCGGAGGATTACGCCGCGCTCGCGCAGATTCGCGCCAAGGGTGGGATTCCTGTAGCCGCTGGTGAGAATGCCGCTACCCTGCTGCAGTTTCAGCGCATGTTCGAAGCGAACGCGGTGGACTTCATCCAACCGAGTCCCATAAAGATGGGTGGAATTTCCGAGCTGCGCAAAGTATTCACGCTAGCCGCTGCGCACAACGTCACCGTGATGCCGCACACTTTCTACGATGGCCCCGGATTGCTCGCCGGCCTGCATGTGAATGCTGCGCTGGGGCAGGGATCACTGGTGGAGTGGCGCTACTTCGATCTGGAACAGCGGCTGTATGGCGATGCTGCGGTACCAAGAGATGGTTCGATCGCCGTGCCGCTTGGGCCTGGGCTCGGCATGGATCCCGATCCCGCGGTCGTTGCGCGCTACAGAGTCGCGTAAGTTAGCGATCGAGTCGCCGAGCGATCTCCCAGCCGGCACTGGCCAAAGGCAGAACGAGATCCTTGTTTGCGATTGCCCGCACGTTTGCCGCCGTTCCTTCCGTCGCGCGCTTCACGATACCTTGGGAAATAGCCGCGGCCCGGAACAGGTTGTAAGCGATGTAGAAGTCCCAATGCGCAGGGCGAGGTTTCGCCACTCGCGCGCAGTACATGGACACGTACTCATCCTCACTCGGAATACCGAGTGCACCCAGGTCCAACCCGGCGATACCGCGAATCAGGCTTGGCGGCAGATGCCAGCTCAAGCAATGGTACGAGAAGTCCGCCAGTGGATCTCCCAGCGTGGCCAGTTCCCAATCGAGCACCGCAACAATGCGGGGTGCATCATGCGCGAAAATCAGGTTGTCGAGCCGATAGTCGCCGTGCACGATTGTTGGCGTAGATTCGGGAGGCAGATGCGCGGGCAGCCATTCGATGAGTCTGTCCATCACATCGATGCGCTCGGTCTCGGAGATCCGGTACTGCTTGCTCCACCGGCTCACCTGGCGCGAGAGATAATTGCCAGGCTTGCCGAAATCGGATAGACCGATTGCCGAGAGATCGACCGAGTGCAGCGATGCGATCACACGATTCATCTCCGCGTAGATTGCTTGCCGATCCGTTTGCTCGATCCCTGGCAGAGATTGATCCCACAGCACGCGGCCGTCGATCAACTCCATTACGTAGAACGCGCGGCCGATCACCGTTTCGTCTTCGCACAGGCAATACACCTTCGGCACTGGAACTTCTGTCTCGGCCAACGCACGCATTACCCGATACTCCCGTTCGATCGCGTGGGCCGACGGCAGCAGCTTCGCAGCAGGCCCCGGTTTGGTTCGCATCGCGTAAGAGCCGTTGCGTGAGGTCAGCTTGAAAGTTGGGTTCGACTGCCCGTCCGCGAATCGCGTCAAGGCCAGCGGGCCTGCATAGCCGGGCAGCTGCGTTTCGAGATAGTCGTTCAGAGCGGCAACATTCAGCTCTTGGCAATCGGAGCTGCTCATTGTTCCGCTGGATGTCTCACCCTTCCTTGATTGCGAGCACCGTGAGCATGGCGACGATGAGCGGGATCGAGAACACGTAGTACAAATCGGCCGTCTTCCAACCCCCATCGATCAGAAAGCCGACGACGGTCGGCGCCAGGATCGCGCCGACGCGTCCGATGCCGATCGACCAGCCCATGCCGGTGGTGCGTATCGCCGCGGGATAGATCCTGGGAGCCAGGGCGTACAAGCCGGCCATGGACCCGAAGATGAAAGCACCGATCAGCACGGCAATAGTGAATGCCATGTCCAGCTGCGATGCAAACAATCCGAACAACACCAATGCCGCGGCGGTGATGACCAGATACGCCGCCGTGAGGCGTTTCAGTCTTAGCTTGCTGGAGAGAAAACCGAACAGGACGCCTCCGATGACGCCACCAACGTTCAGCAGTACACCGCCGGTGATGCCTTGCTGATTCGACAACCCCGCAGCGACCAGAAGTTTGGGTGTCCAGCTCAGCACGAAGTAGAAATTGAACATGAGCAGGAAAAACGCGAGCCAGATGAGAATGGTCGAGCGGGCGAGGCCACCCGCGAACAGCCGCTGGACAGGATTGCCCCGCGCGTACTGCCGATCGATCGTTGCGAGCTCGGGAAGTTGCGACACTGTTGCCTGCTTCATGCTGCGCAATAGTGCGTTCAATCGATCGAGTGCGCGGGAAGGTTGCTTGGCCAGCAGGAAGTCCATCGATTCGGGCAGCCGCCAGATCACGATAGGTATCATCACCAGCGAAGCGATTGCACCGAACAGAAATGCCGACCGCCAGCCGTGCTGCGCAATCAACACCGCTGCAATAGAGCCCCCGATCGTGGCGCCGATCGGGTACCCGATGACCTGAATGCTGATTGCGGTGCTACGCCACTTGTCGGATGAATACTCCGCTGTGATCACGTTGATGCTCGCCAGCATTCCGCCGATCCCGATGCCGGTGAGTACTCTGAGCAAGGCGAGCTGCCCCGCACTCTGTGTCGCAGCGGACAGCAGCATGCCTAAGGTGATGAGGATCAAAGAGGTCAGGGTGATGGCGCGGCGGCCGAACCGATCCGCCCAGGGTGCGAGAAACAGCGAGCCGCCTGCCATCCCGAAGAGTCCCGCGCTCAGCAGCACGCCGAGCTGAGCGCCCTTTAATCCCCAATCTGCCGACACCGCCGGCGCGGTGAACGCCATCACCAGAACGTCGAAGCCATCGAGCATGTTCAGCACGACGCAAATGGCCACGCACCCCACCTGAAACCGGCTCATGGGAGCGCGGTTGATGATCTCCCGGATATTGTTGTTCATTTCTCCCCCAAGAGCACGAACAGTGCGCTTTGCGTCGCATCTTTACCTTCAGGGCTTGAACACATCCACGGCCACTATGATGGCGGGCTTGTCGCCGGTATTTTCCGCCCAGTGCGTGACCTCCTTGGTTTCCGTGATGGTGTCACCCTGAGGATGTTCCTTGACCCAGCCGCCCTCCCGGTGTTCCGTCACTGTTCCTTGCAGGATGTAAGCGATCGCAGGCCGGCCTTTATGACTGTGGACTGCGGCCGTTCCACCGGGTTCGAACGTGATCACGCGCAAACGCAGCTGCCGGCCCTCGACCGAGTCGATCTCCTGACCGAGCTCGATGAGTGTGGGTTTGCTGACGTTCATTCCCTTGTTCTCGGTCGGGGGCGCCTGCTCACCAACGGCGACGCCGATGAAGAACGCGGATGCGAGGCTGGTGATGACGGCT
>Ga0207689_10002394_pt1 | contig 17489 bp, 14 predicted proteins | sample KBSMisM52_FD_184312 | JGI IMG/M metagenome (GOLD analysis project Ga0207689, IMG submission 184312) | Miscanthus rhizosphere microbial communities from Kellogg Biological Station, Michigan, USA - KBS Miscanthus M5-2 (SPAdes) (version 2) | ecosystem: Host-associated > Plants > Roots >... | reverse complement strand
CCAGGCAGAAGACCCAGTCCATCGTCAAGCAGGCGTGCCAGAAGGCAGGCATCGACGTCGAACTGAAGTCGGTGGTGGGATCGGTGTTCTTCTCCTCCGACGCCGCCAATCCCGACACCTACCCGCATTTCTATTGCGACGCGCAGATGTACAACACCACCATGCCGCAGGCCGATCCGCAGTTCTTCATGAACCAGTATGTGTCGTGGCAGATGGCGAACAAGGACAACAAGTGGCAGGGGCGCAACGTCTCGCGCTGGCAAAGCAAGGAGTATGACGCGATCTACAAGCAGGTCGAACAGGAGCTCGATGCGGTGAAGCGCGCCGCGCTGTTCATCCAGCTCAACGACCTCGTCGTGACGGACAATTACATCCAGCCCATCATCTCCCGGACCCGCGTCGCGGCGCTCGGCGGCAAGCTGACCGCGCATATCTCGGGCTGGGACAACGATCTGTGGCAGCTCGGGAGCTGGTACCGGGAGGGGTGAGGGGGCGCATGTGTCGGGCTAGCAGCTCGGCCACGGGGGCAGCAGCCGGCTGGGGCGAAACGGGGCGGGAAACAGCGGGCGGCTCGTCGGGCGGGAAGTGTTTAGAAGAATGCTGCAATTTTAGTTTATCTATGGTGCCATTGCAGTCAGGTATCTTCATGCGTTGCCGGTAGCATGAGGTTATCACTCTTTTAACCCTTCAATGCCGAATGCAAATGCTTGACGAAACGACGGATACGAGAACGTTCCATTCGTTGATCGATGAAATTCAGGACACGACAGTCCCGGGGTCAACGAAACGGCAGGTAAGGGCGCTCGCGCGCATGGCCGATTTGTTCGCCGCCGGGTCCAGTCGTTATTCGGAGCAACAGATCGGGCTGTTCGACGAGGTTTTCAAAACCCTTGTTGCCGTGATTGAGTTGAAAACGCGAATCAAGCTCGCTCGCCATCTTGCAACCAACCCGGCTGCGCCGGCGACGCTGGTGCGAGCATTTGCCTTCGATGAAGCCATCGCCGTGGCGGCTCCGGTTCTCACTCAGTCGATGGCCCTTAGCGAGGCCGATCTTGCTGTCAGCGCCAGCACCCAGAGCCAGGGTCATCTTTACGCCATCGCGCAACGTCAAACGATCAGCGAAGCAATCACCGAAATACTCATCCACCGCGGTGAACCCCGGGTCGTCCATGCCGTTGCCGGCAACGCCGGTGCGCGCATTTCAGATGGAAGTTTTTGCGAACTGGTCGCGCGATCCGCCGATGACGTCGAGCTGGCGCTCCGCGTCGGAACGCGCCGTGATATTCCCCGGCATCACTTCTTGAAACTGCTCGAAACTGCCTCCGTTTCGGTGTGCAGCAAGATCGTCGCGGCAAATCCGCAATTTGCCGAAGCCGTGCAGGGTGCGGTGACGGAGGTGGTCGATGACATCAATCTGGAGGTTCGCGCCCGGTCGATTGATCACGTCAAGGCAAAGCGGAAGGTCAAGCGGTTCAAATACTGGCGGGAGCTCAGGGAAGCCAATGTTCATGCGTTCGCTCGCGCGCAAGACTTCGAGCACACGGTGATGGCCTTGTCGGTTCTCGCGGGCTGTCCCATCGAGATGGCCGAACGGGCGGTTCTCCATGAGAATCCCGGCGTCGTGCAAATTCTTGCAAAAGCCGCCGGCTGCTCCTGGACGACGGTCAAGGCGCTGCTGCTGATGAAGGCCGCGGGCCGCCGAATGTCCGGCAAGGATCTGGATCGTGCGCGCGAAAACTTCGAGGGGCTCGAAACCCGAACGGCCAAACGTGTGCTTGATTTCTACAACGCGCGCCGCAACGCGACGACCGCCCGCCGCTTCGGAAGCAGCTGCGGAGCTGGAAGCCCTCATGGGGTAGGTTCTCCCATTCAGCCGGCTCTGCGGTCAGGCGGATGATTGAGCCTCGCACGGCCTGGTAGCCCGCCGTTGGCGGGCTTTTTCATTTTCAGCGATAACGCCGCAATGCGTCAGTGCTCGGTGCTCGCAGCGTGATGGGTGGTTGCGCCGGACGCGGTCACAGTCTGCAGCCCGAGCGCCTGTTCCAGACCCGACCGTTCTTCCTTGTTGCCGCAATCGTCGAGCATGCCCGCAAATCTGGAACGGGTCCGATCCGAGAGAACCCAGCCCAGCGGGGGATTCAAGAATTTCTCGCACATCGCCATATGCGAGAAGTGTGGCGCCTCATTCGCGATGCCTGCTGCTGGGCCGGTCTTGCCAGTCGGGTCTGTGGCGGTTTTCCGATCCAATACGCTTTGCATCGCCTGTTCGACCTTGTTTTTTCCCTGGCAGATCGACGCGGCTAGCTCCGCTGCGGCAATCGTACCGTGGGCCTCCCGGACTGACATGATGCCGACCAGGGGTGCGCTCAGTTCGTTGGCATAGGAAAAAACAAAGCCTTCTCCCTCATTGGCGTGCCCGCCTTCGGGGTCGATCAGTTTGAGGTAGTTGGCTGGATCCGTCCGCTTGGCTGCCGTCGCATTGGTTAAGGTCGAATCTTTCGTAAACATGCCAGTGAAAATCTGCGTCAGCCGGCCCAAAAGACCAACTGTCGCAGGGGCAGAATCAGGCATGGAAGGTTCGAGGCTCGAGACGAAGCATCCCTCCGGCCGCACCCGGGCCCGCACGAGCGTTCGGTCCTCCTTCAGCGTGGGGTCGCTGCTGATTTGCAAGACGACCAGTTTGACCTTGTTCTTATGATTCGGCTTCCCGTGCTCAGGATCGATTGCTTCGATTGCCTTGCGCGCGAGCTCAAGTGCGGTCTCGGCGCCATAATTCTCAAAATAGCCGCCATCGATGATGTAGCCCCTGTTGTGCTGCGATTCTGTGGCGCTCTTCGCGTTGATGAGACTTCCGGCCGGCGAAACATAGGTGAACCGGGCACTGTTGTGAGCCGCAGTGCTCAGCCGCACGTCCGAATTGAGAACCTGCAACGCGTCATAGCTGTCGATGAAGATGTCGCGTTCGATCTTGATGTGGCTGGTGATGATACGCCGGCCGGTTTCCTGATGCGTCGCATTGAGGATCAAGGCTGGCCGCCAGGAGGGAGGCGTCTTGCCTCCACCGATGGCAGGAAAGAAGCTGAGGAAATTGTGGGCAGTCAGACCATCCTTGTCGTGTATGGTTCGGCTTGCGAGTTCGAAGCCGCGCTCAAGCGCCTTGCCGCGGTCGATTTGCCCAAAGTCAGGCAACATGTTGGAGGGCCCGTCGATGAAGATCAGGCTTGCGAGCCCCGGGGCCAGGAAGTCCTCCTTCAGATAATTGGTGGGCTCTATCGCCGTGCCAAAGAACTCATGTTCATGTACGGCCGCGGCGTATGCGGCAGCACCCACGCTGCCGCCCGAGACGCCGCTGATGGCGAACAGAAGATTGCGCATCAGACTTTCGTTGGCACCAGGGACCTTGGGTAGATCCTTCTCCAATTTCTCGAGGATTGTCGCCGTCCAGTACGCTGCGCGGATGCCGCCGCCTGCGGTCGCAACAATCAGCATCGGAACCGGCTTGTCGGGCTCTTCGGAATGAATCTTGTGGTAGGCAACTTCCGCCTGAGCGTACCAGGCGCGAGCGGCTTCCGAAACGGTGGGCCGTTGGTCCGGTGTTGCAACGGTAGACCAGCTCTTGTCTGTAGCCGTCGTCAGCGCCGCCGTGCATTCATTATTCTCGCAGAGTCTCACCCGGTGAAAGGATTGCTTCCACGAAGCCAGGAAGGCCGGAATTGTCAGGAAGCAGAGAAACACCGCGCCGACAGCGCGAGGTCCGAACTTGAAGTGTGTGCCGCCATAGTCGGCCAGCCGAGTCGCCATCAGGTCGAGGAAATTGGTAAGGGCGAGGAACGAACCAAAGGCAAAAAAGGCAACGTTAAGGGAGCCGAAGATCTGTCCGACGCTCATCGGGCGGACCCAGATCGCGATCGTGCCTGCCAGCATTGTCACGGCGAGACCGACCGTCCAGTTCCAGGTCGCATTCTGTTCTGCTAGGTCGTTGGCCCGGCGGGCTTTCGGGTCAGCTTTCTTGTCCAGCGGGGCCGCTTTTCGCAGCAGGCTGATCGTGACCAGGAACGCGATGGCTGACGCGGCGATCGACAACGTTCCCCAAAAGAATCCCGGCGGCAGCTTCTCGGTCCACCACGCGTAGAGGAGCGCAAGGAAGACCAGCAATTCGACGAATCCGACATAACGAAACAGTTTGCGGGCAAGTTGTTTTTGCTCTTGATTGTTCCGTTCGGACCAAAAACTGGAATCCGCCAGCCAGACGAGTGCTGTCGTCAGTAGTATGGCGAGGGGTCCCGCAGCGACCTCGACGTTCCCCTGCAGATCAGGCTGCTTCAAGGCAGCGGCCGAAAGACTCACGGCTGCAAGAAAGTGTGCAAGGACGCCGATCAGTCGTGGTCCCCAGAACAGCAGGACCTGTTCCTTGTCAGGTCTAGGAAAGGCCCTGCTGAGCCCGATCCGAGCGGATAACCAGTTGTTGAGGGCCCAGTAAACAAGGATGGGAGCAAGATAGAATGCCTTGAAGAGTGCGTTTGAGTTTTCCTTCGTGAAGTCACCGTCCATGATGCCGACGCCGAGTTCGCGTCCCTGGTCGTTCGCGAACAGCAGGTAGGCGGCAACGGCGATGACCGCGAGCGGCAGCCACATCGCAACGAGCATGCGGCCGAGTTGCCCGCGAGCGCGGTCGGCGAGAAATCTGATGCCGATCAACGAGGCGTAGACCTCGCAGGCCAGAAACCCCAAATTCGCAACAAATGACGGTACCCACCAACTGAGCCCGAACCAACTTGGTGCGCTGAATCCAAGCCAAACGGCCGCGGCGATGATGAGACGATAGGCCAGGGAGTCGTAGTGCAACGTGTACTGGAGGAACTGAGCTATGCCGCCCTTACACTCGCCCCTTGGAGAACCGATCAAGATTCGGACCAGGCGAGGACTTGGAAGGGAGGGGGCTGGAGGTGTCGGCCAGAAACCGGGGCTCGGCTGAGCGCCCTCGTCGTTTCTGGTCATTTCACCGACCTCTTCAAACATGAAAAGCCGCTTCGGCTGGTTGTCGGCATCGATGATGGGACCGAAGGTCAGCTTGGCCTGATGTGGCCAATTGAGAGGATTTGGAGCCGGTTTGCTTGTATCGGTTGCGTCGGAGAACCAGAGCACGGCATATCGGCCGTCGGGCGGCAATGGCTTCTCGCGCTCGTCTCGTGCCGCGCGGGAAGCAGCCACGCAATCCTCCCAGACTTCGCCGCCTTGTTGTACGACGCGGTCTGTTGCGGGGTCCGGAAACCCCCGTCCACCAAGGGCGTAAATCAATTTTGCCAGCGCTGTTCGGACCTCGGCCAATGTCTCCGGCCTGTTGTCCCCGGCGCGCCAGTCCTTGGTGAGAGCAAGCAAGATTCGAGGGCAGTCTGAAAATGGAAAAATTGGAGGACTATCCACGTCGGACCTCCTTACAACCTAAACGACAAGTCAGCCTCACCGATCAGGCGACGGCCTTTTTACGCGTCCCGAATCCGCGACGTGTCGTCTTCGATCCCTGCATCTTAGGTTGAAGGTGGCTGATCGACTATGAACCGTCTCACAATTCCCTCGATGCGGAGGTGTGCTCAACCGGTCATGCCGGGGTGAACCGGCGCTGGCGAAATGACCGCCCACGCTCTAAGCTCGGCGCGGCAAGCACGGCAATCATTTGTGGAATGTGATCGACCATGCGTCGCGATGCGAAGCGCTTCTGGTGCCCCTGGCCGACAATCGCCTAATACCATAACTAATTGAATTTGAAATAATTTTCGTCGCCGATTGCTGCCGATACCAACAGAAATACCAACAAGCACACGGACCTTCTTTTTCGCGACCAATGGATCGATTTCAGCGATCCTGCGCAGGCAGTCGGCCTCGGAAGAATGTGGTGCACCTGATGCAAAATCTCTCGCCCCGTCACGTCATGACTGAAGAGTCGCTTCGCCTCGGCGTGGAATCAGGCTGGTACTTGATCAAGATCAGTGGAACCTTCGTCTCAGGCAGGCGCACCGGGCACCAGGATCATGGTGGCGACACGCCGAAAGTTGGGGAATGAAAGGCCTTCGATCATCTCCTCGTCGGTGATGATTTCATACGCTCCCGCTGCCAGCTGCCGGTCGATGCCTTTGATGTGGAACGGATGCCTGAAATGAACCGTTTCCCGTCGCGAGCGCGTGGTCATGCCGGCAGCCCGGCGAATCTGCGCATGACGACATGATGTTGTTCGGACATCGTCGCAGCGTGCGCGCTTTCGCGGCAATTAGCTATCGTTTTCTCTGCGGCTGGCCTCATTTGACCGAATAACCCGGCTGACGCCTTGTATTCCCTGGCTTCGTAGCCACTTCGGGCACTTAGCAGCGGGAAAGGCATATTCGAGTGAAGCTTAGCGTCGGATTCGAAATGCTCTACGATTTTCCGCAGCCGACGCCAATGATCATGGTGCTGGGCACACACTTCACCCGTGCGTCCGATGTCATCGTGCCGGACTTTCTCACCACCGATCCGGCGGTGGAAATCATGCCCTATCGCGACATGTTCGGCAATTGGTGCAGCCGCATGGTTGCGCCGGCCGGCCGCGTGCGTCTTGCCGGCGACGGCGTCGTTCGCGACAGCGGCATGCCCGATCCGGTGTTTGCTTCAGCTATTCAGCATGCGGTCGAGGACCTGCCCGCGGACACCCTGGTCTATCTGCTCGGCAGCCGCTATTGCGAGACCGAACGGCTCTCGGATATCGCCTGGCAGCTGTTCGAGAAAACGCCGCCGGGCTGGGCGCGGGTCCAGGCGATTTGCGATTTCGTCCATCGTCACATCGCCTTCGGATATGAGCACGCGCGCGCCAGCAAGACGGCCTGGGAGGCTTATGAGGAAGGCAAGGGCGTCTGCCGCGACTATGCCCATCTCGCCATCGCATTCTGCCGCTGCATGAATATTCCCGCGCGCTATTGCACGGGATATCTCAGCGACATCGGCACACCCAAACCCTGGGCCGTTGGCGACTTCGCCGGCTGGTTTGAAGCCTATATCGGCGGGCACTGGCGCACCTTCGATCCGCGCAACAACGCGCCGAGGATCGGCCGCGTCCTGATCGCACAAGGGCGCGATGCTTCCGATGTCCCGATCACCCAGACGTTCGGCCCGAACACGCTCGTTAGCTTCAAGGTCTGGACCGACGAGATCGCGTGACGAAGGATGATCTCATTTCCGAGTTTGGCACTTTTCGGACCTGCCGAAGCGGTCTGACGATGTCCGTTCATTGGGGTAAAGCGGAGTGCGCCGGGAGACCGGCAAGGAGTAGATGGTGCAAGTCCATCACGATGAAGGAGTAGCGAACCGCATCGACCCCGAGTCATGCGCAGATACCCGTGAGGGTATTGGCGAAGCGTTGACAGGGGAGCGCATAGGCCAGCCATTGAGCCGCGAAAGTACCCTCATCCCGGGTGCCGACGTCGTTCCGCTGACGGAAGGCAACACGGATGGGCGCGATAACGCGAGCGCCCAGACGGCCCGGCGTGGTCTTAGACACTGGCATGTGCGCACGCTCTTTGCTCGGGAACCGGGAGATCTCATGGTCGGCCAGCGCCAGCATGCGTGCTGCACTGGTCCGCGTCGGGAAGGCGAGGAGCCGTAGCCGACGATGTACGATCATGAGAAGTCTGACCCCGCCATAGTAGCTGTGAAGCCGACGAACAAAGCCGGGCAACCGGCAGCGGAGTTGGTGGAGCCAAGGGCGGGGGCCGAGGGGAATGTGCGTCAGCAAAGCACGGGCCGGGCACAGTACCGGGGAACCGTGTCACAGGCGCTGGCGCGCATACGGCAAGCTGCAAGGCAAAGGAAGAAGGAGAAGTTCACCGCGCTCTTCCATCACGTCAGTATTGATCACCTCGCAGAGGCATTCTCTGAACTCAAGGAGAATGCTGCAGCTGGAGTGGACGGGCTGACATGTCGGGACTACGAGCAGCACCTTGAGCGCAATCTTGAGGACCTGCATGCTCGCGTCCATCGGGGAGCGTATCGGGCACTACCGTCGCGGCGGGTTTACATACCCAAGCCGGATGGTCGGCAACGCCCGATCGCGGTCGCCGCCCTTGAGGACAAGATCGTCCAGAGGGCCACGGCTGCGGTGCTGAGCGCGATCTACGAGGAAGATTTCCTCGGGTTCTCGTATGGGTTCCGACCCGGACGCAGCACGCACGATGCGATGGATGCGCTCATGGTCGGGATCACCAGCACAAAGGTGAACTGGATACTGGACGCCGACATCCGCTCGTTCTTCGACACAGTGAGCCAGGAGTGGCTCATCAAGTTTGTGGAACATCGCGTCGGCGACCGACGTATCATCCGCCTGATCCAGAAATGGCTCAAGGCAGGCGTCCTGGAAGACGGGATCGTGACGGTCAGTGACAAGGGGACCGGGCAGGGATCGGTGATCTCACCGCTTCTGGCCAATCTCTACTTGCACTACGCTTTCGACCTCTGGGCCGAGCGCTGGCGACGGCGCGAGGCTGCGGGCAATATGATCATCGTGCGCTACGCCGACGACCTCATTGTTGGCTTTGAGCACGAGACCGACGCCCGTCGCTTCCTCGACGAGATGCGTAAGCGGTTACAGGAGTTTGCACTGTCGCTTCATTCGGAGAAGACCCGGCTGATCGAGTTTGGACGCTTCGCGGTGGAAAACCGCAGGCGGCGCGGGCTCGGCAAACCGGAGACCTTCACCTTCCTGGGCTTCACCTTTATCTGCAGCAAAACTCGTCGGGGCAAATTCCAAATCAAACGGAAGTCCCGGCGGGATCGCATGCAGGCAAAGTTGCAAGCCATCAAACAGGAACTGCGACGGAGCATGCATCTGCCGATTCCCCAGCAGGGAAGATGGTTGCAGCAGGTCGTCACCGGCTACTTCAACTACCACGCGGTGCCGACAAACAGTTCGACACTGACCGCGTTCTTATTCCACGTCACCAATCTCTGGCGGCGCACGCTACGGCAGCGGAGCCAGAAAGACTGGACGACCTGGGAGCGGATCAAGCGGTTGGCCGACGACTGGCTCCCGAAACCGCGAATCCTTCATCCGTGGCCAGCGAGTCGCTTCGCCGTTAGACACCCAAGGTGGGAGCCGTATGCCCGAATTGGGCCCGTACGGATCTGTGCGGGGGGCGCGAGGTAACTCGCGTCCCTACCGCGAAAATGCCTTGGACATCGCCAAACCGACGCGATTGACCCATTTCAGACATCCCGCTTCTTGGGCGGGAATTATGTTATGATTCATCCGGCGACATGGATTTTGAGGAGTGGCCAACGATGGCGACTTATTCGATAGTGGATCTCAGCCGCCGTGAAATCTTGAGAATGTCCGCGGTGCTCGGCATCGCGAGCGCTGCCTCAACCAGGTTTGCGATTGCGCAAACGGCCGGGCAGCGTACGCCAGAGCAAATACTGGGTCCCTTTTATCCGCTGAAAACGCTCGATCAAAATGCCGATCTGACAGTGGTCGCCGGCCGGCCGGGGCGCGCAGCGGGCCTCGTCCTCAATGTTGGCGGGCGAGTTCTCAATCTGAAGGGAGAGCCCGTTCGCGACGCGAAAATTGAAATATGGCAGGCCAACACGCACGGACGTTATGCGCATCCAAGCGATCACAATACCGCGCCTCTTGATCCGGACTTTGAAGGTTCAGCCCTTCTGACTACTGACAACGATGGCCGATATCGATTCAAGACGATCAAACCCGCCGCTTATCCTGCGGGGCCCAACAGAATGCGACCAGCACACATTCACTTCCAGGTTTCAGGTCGGCAGGACAGGCTTGTAACTCAGATGTATTTTGAAGGCGACCCTTACCTCGAACCAGACCGCTTTTTTCAAACCGCATTGGAGCAAAAGGATTTGCTTGTCGCCAAGCTATTGCAGCCAACTTCGGACATGGAGCCGGAGTCGAAATTGGTGGTGTTCAACATTGTGCTGAATGCAGGCTAGCGGAGGAACGTTTTGTCCGTTGACGGGGGCAGAGCGGAAGTCGGCGGTACGCAGCCAAACTGACGCGATTGACCCACATCGGACATCAGCGTCAGCTAACCCATCTGACCAGCAATAAAGAATACCGCCAGGCGGCCGGTTATTGCATCGAGCCCAGCCGGGAAAATCATGTAGGCTGGGCCATGCGGGTCGAACGCAAGTCCGCCGAGCATTGACACAGATCAATGGAGCCATCCTCTTCTAATAGAGAGGTAGGACCAGACATTGGAGGGGCGATATGAAAATTTACCGAGCGTGTCAGGCCGCCGCTGTAGCGCTGTTCCTGCTGACGGGTTTTACAAGTGTTTCCTTCGCTGATACCGGCACCGTAAGTGTCGTCTTCACTAAGGGGGGGGTTATCGTCGATGTCGGCGGCGGCCAAGGTGTATTAACCTTTCGCGGCAAGAAGTATCCTTTCACGGTTTCGGGCATGAGTTTGGGCCTTTCGATAGGCGCCTCCACCAGCAAGTTCGTGGGCAGGGCACTGAACTTACGGAGACCCGGCGATCTGGCAGGTAGCTATGTTGTAGCCGGCGCAGGCGGAGCGGTCGCCGGCGGCGCAGGTGGCGCACAGTTGCAGAACGCCAATGGCGTCATCTTGCAGCTCAGTGGCGCTCGGGTGGGCGCGGAAGTGTCAGCCGCCGTCGGCGGTGTGACGATCACAATGCAATAGATTGATTCTACAGAACCCAATACCGGGAAACGCGGGAAGTCGCGTGATGGGTGGGCCGTAAGGCGCCTGCTTTCCCGCCAGAGGGAGTACTTCGCATGCGCTTTCGCCGTGATGTCCTGCAAACCAGCAGCCTCGTCGTCCTCTTGCTGGGTATCGCCACGCTTTCCGGGCCCGCAAGCGGGCAAGTGGTGACGGGTGAGTTGGGAGCGCCCGGCACTACTACCACCATCGATGGCAAACAAATTCCGCCCCCGCCGGTAATTTTTGGCGGGGAGATCAAAGAGAAAGCGTCGGAGTCCAAACCCTGGTGGGCTCCGCGCGTGGTGCCGCCTAAGGGCGCGCCCAACGTCTTGCTGATCATGACGGATGATTGCGGCTTCGGCGCGCCGGGCACGTTTGGCGGCGTGATTCCGACGCCCGCCCTCGACCGCATCGCCGAACAGGGGCTGCGCTACACCAACTTCCATTCAACGGCGCTCTGCTCGCCGACGCGCGCGGCGATCATCACGGGCCGCAACCATCACTCGGTGGGCACCGGGGTGGTCGGCGAAATTGCGACGGGCTATCCGGGTTACGACTCGATCATCCCGATCGACAAGGGCACCGTCGGCACCATTCTCAAGGCGAACGGCTATGCCACCTCATGGTTCGGCAAAAACCACAACACGCCGTCCTACCAATCGAGCCAGGCCGGGCCGTTTGAACAATGGCCAAATGGCATGGGCTTCGAATATTTTTACGGCTTTGTCGGCGGTGATGCGAGCCAGTGGCAGCCTAACCTCTATCGCAACACGACGGCGATCTATCCCTTCCAGGGCAATCCGGACTGGAACCTGACAACGGCAATGGCCGATGAGGCCATCCAGCACATGAAGACGCTGAGGGAGGTCGCGCCCGAAAAACCGTTCTTTGTTTATTACGTGCCGGGCGGCACGCATGCGCCGCATCATCCCACGCCTCAGTGGATCAAGAAGATCGGCGACATGCATTTGTTCGACCAGGGCTGGAACAAGCTGCGCGAGACCATCTTCGCTAACCAGAAGCGGCTCGGCATCATGCCCGATTACGCCAAGCTGACGCCATGGCCAAAAGAATTGCCGGAATGGGATTCCATTGGGGAGTTGGAAAAGAAGCTGTTCATCAAGCAGGCGGATGTTTACGGAGCTTACCTCGCCTACACCGACAACGAGATCGGCCGGGTCATCCAGGCGGTCGAGGACATGGGCCAGCTCGATAACACGCTGATCATCTACATCAGTGGCGACAATGGCGCGAGCGCCGAAGGCATGCTCAACGGCACGCCGAACGAGTTTACCACCTTCAATGGGGTCCCGGTGCCGGTGAAGGCCCAGTACCTCTGGTACCCGTTCTGGGGATCGGACAAGACGTTTCCGCACTTCGCCGCGCCATGGGCATGGGCGATGAGCACGCCGTTCAAATGGGTGAAACAGGTGCCATCGCACTTCGGCGGGACCAAGCAGGGCATGGCGATCTCCTGGCCCGGCCACATCAACGACAGGGGCGGCATCCGCCGCCAGTTTCACCACGTCATCGACATCGTGCCAACGATCCTTGAAGCAACCGGCATCCCGCAACCCGATACCGTCAACGGCATCAAGCAGAGTCCCATCGAGGGGATCAGTTTGAAGTACACGTGGGATAAGGCCAGCGCCGACGCTCCGACCCGGCACACCACGCAGTATTTCGAGATGCTGGGCAATCGCGCCATCTATCACGACGATTGGGTGGCGGCCACGACGCCGGTAACCCAGCCGTGGGTGCTCAGCACGACGCCGCCGCCGGATGTCAGCGCCTACAAGTGGGAGCTTTACAACGTCAAGGAGGATCCCACCCAGTTCAACGACCTCGCCGCCCAGATGCCGGAGAAGGTGAAGGAGTTGCAGGCCGTGTTCGATGCAGAAGCCAAGAAGTACAACGTGTTGCCGCTCGACAACACAACGCTGCTGCGCTGGAACACGCCGCGCCCGAGTCTTACGGCGGGGCGGAACGTCTTCACCTACACGGGCGAGCTATCGGGCGTGCCGGCCAGTGCCGCGCCAAGCATCCTCAACAAATCCTACACCATCACGGCCGAAGTCGAGATTCCTCAGGGGGGTGCGGAAGGCATGATCGTCACCGAAGGTGGACGCTTCGGCGGCTATGGCCTGTTCCTGAGCAAGGGCGTGGCGGGCCTTCGATCGGGCAAAACCGTGTTCCTCTACAACCTGCTCAACCTCAAGCGCACGATCTGGGCGGGACCGGAGTTGAGCGGCGGGAAGCACACCATCGTCTTCGACTTCAAGTCGGATGGTCCGGGTCTGGGCAAGGGAGGAACCGGCGTTCTCTCGGTGGACGGCAAGGAAGTAGACCGGAAATCCATCGAGCACGGCACTCCGGTTACATTCCCGGAGGACGAAAGCTTCGACGTTGGCATGGACACCCGTAGTGGGGTTGCGATGCTGGAGTATCGCTATGACCCGCCGTTCAAGTTCACCGGCAAGATCAACCGGCTGACATTCAAGCTCGAACCTGAGGTCAAGGACCCGGCGCAAGCAAAGGCCGAACTCGGACCGACGCCGGCGCCGGAACCCGATCCGATCGAACAATCAGGATCAAAACGGCCCGCGTCGAAGGCGCGGAAATGAATGGGACGATAGCTTCCAACCCGAAGCAGCTGCTTTCAGTCACGGGGGCCGCTGAGACAGCAACGGGTTTGGTGCTGGCGGTGGCGTCATCCCTGCTGGTGGAATTGCTGCTTGGTGCAGTTCCCGGCACGGCTGCCGGCATCACGGTCAGCCGCGTAGCCGGCGTGGCGATACTCGCGCTCGGTGTTGCGTGCTGGCTTGCCCGGCAAGACGCTGCCGGCCGTGCCGCAAGGGGATTGATCGCGGCCATGCTGGTCTACAATGCAGCCGTGGCCGCGATCCTCGTTCTGGTATGGACCAACCAAGGGCTATCCGGGGTCGCGTTGTGGCCGGTGGTGCTGGCCCATGCGGTGCTGGCGGTGTCGTGCGTCGTGGCCCTGTCGGCGCGAGAAAAGCAATGACGATATGAGCACTCAGAACATCACGGGCAATGGCAATTTGCGTGAACGATATAGTGATCCAGTCATATCAATCCTCACGGTTGTGCTGATACTGATGTTGTTTGTCTTTGCACCCCTCCAGGCGCTCGGCATAGCGGCGTTTCAAGTGCTCGATTTTGTCTCCGCGCTAGTGCTTATTGGTGGTGTGTTCTTCCTGTCGGCCAGCCATATCGTCGCCGCCGCGTTGCTGACTGCACTTGCCATGGCGGTTTGGGCCGCCATTGCCCGGCTCACGGCACCATCGAATTTCGACGTTTATCTCATGGCTGGTGCGTGGTTTACAATGAGCGTGGTTCTGATCTTTGTGGTCGGCCGAACGGTGTTTGCTCCAGGACGCGTCAATTATCATCGAATAGTTGGTGCCATCCTGGTTTACTTGAGCATTGCCGCCACGTTCGTCGCGCTTTTTACCTTCGTTGGCTTGCTTATCCCGAAAGCATTCTCTGGAATGCGGTTTGAAGACAGTCCCGCGCTCGCAAGCGAGGTCATTTATTTCAGCTTCGTGACGCTGACTTCAACGGGCTACGGCGACATTTTCCCGGTACATCCAGTGGCGCGCAGTCTGTGCAACTTTGAAACCATTCTTGGTCAGCTCTACCCCGCCACATTGCTCGCGAGGTTGGTATCACTGGAGATCGAAGGTCGGCGCTGAGATGGCGGCATTAGTTCAGGCCGCGGGCCAAGGTCGACGACGTGATCTATTAACTGAGCCATGTCCGGTTGTGGCTGCCGGCTCAATCGGTCGACGCAACACAGGCGCTAAATCTCTCTGCCGGGGTTTCAAATTGCAAGGTCTCCCGCGGCCGTTCGTTGAGTTGACGAGCCACTTTGTTCAGATGGGCTTGCGAGTGCACCGATAAGTCGGTTCCCTTCGGGAAGTATTGTCGGAGTAGACCGTTGGTGTTCTCATTCGACCCCCGCTGCCACGGGCTTTGCGGATCGCAGAAGTAAACATCGATGTTGGTCGTCAGCGAAAATCGTCGATGATCCGTAAGTTCCTTGCCCCGGTCCCAGGTTAGCGATTTATAGAGCTCACTCGGCAGCTTCTTTGCCTGCTTGATGAGCGCGGATACGACCGTCAGGGTGTCCTTATTGGCCACCTTTGCCAGCATCACGTAACGGGTATGACGCTCGACCAGGGTCGCGATATAGCTGTTCTTCGAACCGGACAAGAGATCGCCTTCCCAATGGCCAGGCACCGCCCGATCTTCAACCGCTGCCGGCCGCTGACGGATCGAGACAATATCCTTGATTTGTCCTCGTCCATCACTGATGAGACCCGCGTGTTTCGATCGACGGATCGTGCGCTTCGACCGAAGATGGCAAAGCAGCTCTTTCTTGAGCACCCCTCGGGCTTGAACAAATAGACTGCGATAGATCGTCTCGTGTGACACGTGATAACGCTCGTCTTCGGGATGGGCTCTTTTAAGCCAGCCGGCTATCTGCTCGGGCGCCCAATTTAATCTCAGCTTGCTGGCCACCGCCCGTCGCAACCAAGCATTGATCGCCAGCTTACAGCGTTTCGGGCGACGGGTTCGGGCCCAGGCCTTGTCATCCGCCAAAGCCGCTCGGGAGCCATCATACTGCAACTGTGGCCGATGCGAGTTCGTCTGAAAGAGCCTTCAGCGCCTTTCTCGCTTCGTCCGGCAAATCCTCCGGAGTGCATTGAAAGGGCACATCCAAACCTAGATGTTTCTCAGGATCACTTTTCCATACAAAATGCACGAAGGAACGCTTCTTGCTCAGGTCGTGGATCCACTGCATCGAAGACCAATCGTTCATTCTCGATGGTGATGCGAACTCAGCCATTGTGCGGGATGTTCTCCGGCAAGAGCGGTTGATGGACGGGTAAATCAGCGAGCCGACGAAATATCCGACGCAACAGATGCTCCACTCTATTCCAAAATCCGTATGTCGCATTAGGATGCTCGTGCGGTCCTTCTGAATCGTTCGCTCTTGAAGAACGCGAAAGGCATCGAGCACAGTGTCATCAGGCCGCAGCACGAATGGATCAAGGTAATAGAGGCGCTCGGTCGCTTGAGGAATCCTTGCAGGTCCCGATCATTGAGCGAAGCGCATCGGTTTGGGCGGTGGCGAGAAATGCCTCGCCGAAGATTTTCTACCCTAATCCCAGCAGCGTCTTGGCAACAAACTTGGCTCGCGCGTCACTGTCAATTTGCATGCCCGGAACACGATCATGGATCGCGAACACGTGAAGGGCGCTGCCGACAAGGCAAAGGGCGCCATCAAAGAAGGCGCCGGTAAGCTCACCGGTGGCAAAGACTTGGAAACCGAAGGCAAGATCGATAAGGCCAAGGGTGCCGCCCACAACGCCGCGGGCGATGTGAAGGATACAGCGCGGCACGCCGCTGACGCCCTCAAAAAATAAGCAAGAGGGATGACCAAGAACTAGCCGCCTCCGGGCGGCTTTTTCTTTTTCAACTGGGCGCTCTGGCTGAGCAGCCGCGGCGCTAATTCCCAGTCGCTGGTCGGGACCTGGCCCTGCTCGGTGTATAGAGCCGTTCAGGAGACGCGCTGACACTCCATAGCGCTGAGGCTTGCTTTGCTGCAGGCAACGATCAAAGCGTGTGTGCGCGCCGTTCTAAGTCACGGCAGCCCTATCCAGAGCCCAATCCCGATGATGATTGTCGATAAGGCGATGACCGTCAGATCGATGGCCAGCCAGTTAGGTAGGCGCGTCTTTGGCTCAGTCATGGTCTGCACCCTCCAGCAGCCATTTGGGCGCGAAAGAGTGCAAGCCGGTATGAGCTAAGTCACAGGTGTAACCATTGCAGACCTGCCAGATCGCCTTGGCAGGGCTTTCTGTCAGAAAAATCGAGGGCAGAGATCGAGGCCGTAGGCAAGAAAGGGTAACAAAACGAACAACCCGATTCCGCGAGCAGCGGGAACGTGCGGCTGAGTTAGCGATGCCACTCATCCGACAAGAATTGCTTCGTAAGTAGCATGGCCGTCATGACACGCGCGCCACGCTGGTCCGAGGCGGAAGTCGATCGGCTTCGGAGGTTAGCCACAAAAGTAACGGTCCCCGAATTGGTCCGAAGGATAGGCCGCTCGCACGGTGCCGTGACGGCAAAAGCTTTCGAACCCCGTCTCTCCATCAAACATAACGATGGATCTGCCCGAAGGGGTCTGATGCAGCCGCGTCGCTTGGAGCCGCCAACATGAATAAGGACAGCTGCACCATGGCACGCGAAGTTCATGCCTTGCTGGGATCAGCGCACTCGCATGCCGGCGACGCCAATTTGGCGAGAGCCGCCGAACTTGCGACCGCTGCCATTGAGCCCAATCCTTTGGGAAGTGACAAATTGCAGCAGGAAACCTTTCTTGCCGTCCAGACAGCAAGAAAAGCAATTGAAAGCGGAGCGAACGCTGGTAAGGGCGAAGAACTGCTAGTGGATGCGGTCCGGGCTGCCGAGCAGTGGGTGAGGGGAGCCTGTTCGTCTTGAGGCTCCGCATCAGAGCGTGGGTGCTATTAAGCTGGCCATAGCAGCGAACGTGAGAGTGATCGTGGCGCAAAACCTCAGCCGCTCAAATTAAGGCCGCCTCAACGGGCGGCCTTTTAAAGCGGCCTCTTACCGTTTGTTTTCGCCCTTCTGCACGGCACCCGGTTCTTTGGCAGTGCCCGTATTGTGGGCGCCGGCGGCGGTGTCTGCGCCAGAAGTGCTGGCGTCACCGCGGGGTGAGGGCTTGCTGCTC